>QWCK01006229.1_pt1 | contig 10187 bp, 5 predicted proteins | sample 1972571 | NCBI WGS metagenome assembly QWCK01 (sample SAMN09866710, study PRJNA288562) | Human gut metagenome isolate term2_stool, whole genome shotgun sequencing... | isolation source: gut | host: Homo sapiens | place: USA: California | reverse complement strand
GATTTCGGCCTGCGAAGCAAGTGTTGGTGGGGTTGAAGGCCGACTTGCCGATACGTTTTGTGCCATCCAAACCTTCATATTCCCACTGCCACGGTGACACCATGCGAAATATGGAATGAGTTTCAGATTGACGTTTTGGACGGTCAGGCGCCCCTCCTTGTCATAGGCTAAAGCCTGAGCCTGTGTGGTTAGGGTGGTCAGGTTTTGCCCCTGGTAGAGTCTGAGGGTGTTCTTGTATTTGTCGGATATGAACTGACTGTAGGGCAACTTGCTTTCGGTGAATTTCGGTTTTTGGTTGAGGAGCATGCTCATGATGTCGAAGTCATTGTCTGCCCACTCTGCGCAATAGACCACGGGGCCACGCTCAAAACTCACTTGTCCGCGGTCGGCTTCCACCTTGGTGTTAGCCCTAACCGTGCGTACTTCCATGTCGAAATGAATGGTTACCACGTCGCCTTTCTTCCATCTCCGATTGATGGTGCAATAGCCATCGTCGGTGATGGTCGGCTCGATAGCCTTTCCGTTTACCAGGATGGTGTAGTTGGGACGTTTGCCATCGCTATAATAATAGAGGTCAGAAGGTACGGGTTGTCCCTTTATCCATCCCGGTATGCGAATCTTGAGACCGAAGCTACCAGCCTTGTTCCGATCCACGCGGATAGCGATATCACCGTCCCAAGGATAGTTGGTGGACTGTGTCAGAGACACGTTCTTGCCATTGACTTTCATCGTTGCCGAATTGCTGAGAAAGAGGTTCACGTAGAGGTTGTTGTCTTTCACGGCATAGACATAGCCGGGAAGCGAGGGTAGGAATCGGCAGATGTTGCTCGGACAGCATGCACAGCCAAACCAAGCCTGACGCTGGTGCTGACCCATAGACTCCAATGGGTTGGGATAGAAGAATCCACCGCCGTCCATGGAGACACCCGATATGAGTCCGTTGTAGAGCGAGCGCTCCAACACATCAAAATATTTGCTCTCACCATGGAGCAGGAAGAGCCGGTAGTTGACGTAGACATTGCCGATGGCGGCACATGTCTCGGCATAAGCACTCATGTTGGGCAGTTCGTAGTTTTTTCCGAAAGCTTCACCGTTGCTGGTAGCCCCGATGCCACCGGTGATATAGAGTTTCTTACCCACGATGTTATCCCAGATACGGTCGATGGCCTTGATGTAGTCGGCATCGCCCGTGAGGGCAGCCACATCGGCCATACCGGCATACATGTATGCGGCGCGGACGGCATGTCCCACAGCTTCATCTTGCTCAACAACAGGCTTGTGACTCTGCGAATACTCCTGCCTGATGGTGGTCTTTCCGCGATAGTCGAGGAAGAATTTGGCCTGGTCGAGATATTTCCTATTGCCCGTGGCGAGGTAGAGCTTGCACAGGGCCATTTCGGCGATCTGATGTCCGGGAACAACACAGACTTGGCCCGGATTGGGACCAACCTCGCGCACCACACAGTCAGCATAGCGTGTGGCGATATCGAGGAACTTGCGACTGCCCGTAGCCTGCCAGTGAGCCACGGCACCCTCGACCATGTGTCCGAGGTTATAGAGTTCATGGCTCAAGTCTTCGACCTTACTCCATCGCTTGTCGCCGGCCCAATGGTGGGGGTTCTTGGGGTTCTGCGTCCGTGCGGTGTAGAGATATCCGTCGGATTCCTGTGCGGAACCAATGATGTTGAGCACGGAGTCTATATATTGCTTCAGTTTCTTGTCGGGATAGGTCTGAAGAATGTAGCTTGCTCCCTCGATAGTCTTATAAGGGTCGGTGTCGTCGAACGAGAGCCCCATGAGTTTGCTTACGTCGTAACTGTCGCTGGGGTGAGCAGCCCGCTCAAAGTTTTTGTACCGACCTTCCGATTCGCATTTGCTGAAAGCAAGCGGAACGGTTACTTGTCGAGAAGTTTCGAGACGCTGTCCCCAGAAGCTGTTGCTGGCCACTTTCACAGCTGTGAATGGGACAGGAGTGATGGGGTAGCCGCCGTTGCTTTTTTGTGCCATACCGGCAGTGGCAATCATGGCTGTCAAAAAGGTTATGATTTTCCGTTTCATCAGTTGTTTGGTTTTATATTTGTTTGTATTTTATTCGTTCTTATCTGGTTACTGGTTCAAGGGTCACGACAAACCCACCTCCTGATGCCAAATGCAGATTGAGTGTTGAAGATGAGTTTACTGTATGTCGGTTCAACTTGTAGTCTTCCGCATTCTTGTTGGCATTGATTCCGTCAGACAGGATTGTTGCCGTAAACTGAATGTTCTTGGGCAGAAAGCTGAGATCGATCGTGATGTCGCGCTCGTCCCAGTTGGTCATTCCTCCTATATAATATAGGTGATCCTTCTCTCTCAAAGTAACGATGAAATCGCCTATTTTGCCTTGTAGCACCTCGGTTTCGTCAAACACGGTGGGCAATGCGGCAATGAAAGCTGTGTAGTCCGGCTCGGCTTCATAGCTCGTGGGGGTATCGGCCAGCATGGTGAAAGGCGAGTCATAGACAATGTAGGTGGCAGCCTGATGTGCCCGTGTGCCCTGACTCATGGGCTTGGAGTAGCTGGCAAGCCAATCACGACGGCTCCCGTTGCGCATGGCTCCGGGCGTGAAATCAACCTGGCCAGCCATCATACGGATAAAGGGGAAGGTGACATCATAGCGTGGGTGGTCGTTTTTGAGCTTTCCCCATTTCACCTCTTCCATGCCGAAGACTCCCTCATAGTTCAAGATGTTGGGATAAGTTCGGTTGAGTCCTGCCGGTGTGTAGAAACCGTGGAAGTCGAGCAACAGCTGATTCCGAGCTGCACAGTCGGCCAGGCGCTCCACCATTTCATTGGCAGTCTGGTCGTTGCGGTCGAGGAAATCAACCTTGAAACCCTTGATGCCCATGTTGGCATAGTGACGGCAGATGGTTTCGAGATTCTCGTCCATGACGTTGAACACAGCCCATAGCACGATGCCAACGCCTTTTTGCCTGCCGTATTCGATGAGTTCCGACAAATCGACATCGGCAATAGGGTGCATGATGTCACCTCTGTTCGAATCGTACCATCCCTCATCGAGAATGATATATTCCAAGTGATGTTTGGCGGCGAAGTCGATATAATACTTGTAGGTTTCGGTGTTGATGCCTGCCTTGAAGTCCACCCCCTTCAGGTTCCAGTCGTTCCACCAGTCCCAAGCCACTTTGCCAGGTTTAATCCAGTCGGTGTTTTTCAATCGGCTGGGTTCGGCAAGAGCGTAGACAAGGTTATTGGTAGGCATATCAGTATCGGCTTCTGATACGGCAAAAATACGCCACGGAAACTGGTGTGAGCCCTTGTTTTTTGCGATGAAATCGTGCCTTTCTGCCACATACGTCATGTTTCGCCAATCATGTCGGGCCATGGTCTTGGGATAAGGTGGAAAGACGGCAACAAGATTGTCGCCATCGGCTTTGACAAACATACCCGGGTAATGATGCAAGGCACTTTCCAAAATTGTAACTTTGGCTTTCCCACAATCAACCGTTGCGGGTAAGAATGCAAGCTGTCGCCTCGCGGTGTCGAGAGTTGTTTCGTGGTAAATGTTTTGGAAACCCATAGCGAAAGGGTCGCCATGGCTGGTGGAATAAGCCAGCCATGCCTTACGCTTGTTCCCGAAACGATATTTTGCTATCTCATTTTTGATCACATTTTCCTTCTTGCCTTGGTAGTGGAAACGATAAGCCACTCCCTCATCGTAGACACGAAATGTGATTCCAAAGTCATTGTTGAGACGAAGGCGCAGTTCGTTGGCCTGACTCCTGAAGCTCTTTTGGCGATGGAATGGGGAAATTATTTCCTCACTAAGCGTGGTGGGACGTACAGACTTGGGGACTCTGAGTTGTCCAATTTCAGTACCATTGTTTAATATAAGCCCTATGGGCGATTTGTCCATTAGGGTTTGATCATCCAATGTTATCTGCAGCGAGAGACTTGGAGTTGAACTGATTATTGCTTTCAGCCTACCGTTGGGAGAGCTCAGACAAATATCTTGAGCTGCTGATTGAATGCAGAAAAACAATAATAATAGCGTTAGTGGTTTTGGGATTCGATTCATAGACTTATACTTAGGATATTACAAAGATAGATATTTTCACGCGTTAGCTATGAAAATTTTGTCGCAAAGGATGAGAGAATAATCTAAAACCGCGAATCCACCGTGATATTAGACTATTTTGCTATCTTATCAGACGGGATTTTTATCGCCTTTGCCATATTCTTCCTTACTTTGCAATATTACCTCAACATAGCTTTTGAACATACTAACTCACTTAAGATATGACTAAAAAAACTCTATTATTAATGGGTATTACGGTGATGGTTTCGGGCTCCTTGGAGGCTGCTCCCGCAAAGAAAGCTGGTGGGAAAACTGGAAACCTTATTGTCGAAGTACCCTTTACGAAGGTACATCTGAATGATAATTTTTGGTCACCCCGCATAGAAATCAATCGCACCGTGTCGATACCCTCTGCTTTTAGGGAATGTGAAAAGAACGGACGGTTTGACAACTTTGCCATTGCCGGCGGACTGATGAAGGGTGAACATCGTGGAGATTTCTCGTTTGACGACACTGATCCTTATAAGGTAATAGAGGGAGCAAGCTACTCTCTGGCAGTACATTATGATGCCAAACTCGACCACTATCTTGATTCTGTTATCAGCATTATAGCTTCGGCACAGGAACCGGACGGTTATCTCACAACCTGCGTCACCAACAAATGTTATCGTCTTTCGGGTTGGTGGGGTCGCTCAAAGTGGGAGAAAATCAACAGCCACGAATTGTATAATAGTGGCCATCTCATCGAGTCGGCAGTAGCACATTACAAGGCTACGGGCAAGAAAAACTTTCTGAATGTGGCCATCAAGAATGCCGACTTGGTATGTAAAACCTTCGGTCCGGCTCCCAATCAAATTCACCGTCCGTCCGGGCACCCTATTGCCGAGATGGCATTGTGTAAGTTATATAAGGTGACTGGCAATAGAAAGTATCTTGAAACGGCAAAATATTTTGTGGAGGAAACGGGTCGAGGAACCGACGGTCATCGTCTGAACGCCTATTCACAAGACCATAAGCCTATTCTTGAACAGGACGAAATAGTGGGTCATGCCGTTCGTGCGGGCTATTTGTTTAGCGGTGTTGCTGATGTGGCAGCACTAACAAACGATGCTGAATACTTCCATGCACTGGAACGAATATGGAACAATATGGCAGGGAAAAAGCTGTATATTACGGGAGGAATCGGCAGCCGTGCACAGGGTGAGGGCTTCGGACCCAATTATGAATTGAACAACATGACGGCATATTCGGAAACTTGTGCCAGCATTGCCAATGTGTATTGGAATTATCGCATGTTTCTGGCTACAGGCGATGCCAAATATGTTGACGTGTACGAACGGGCTCTATATAATGGTGTGTTGAGTGGTGTAAGCCTGAGTGGAAAAGAGTTTTTCTATGACAATCCGCTGGAATCTATGGGACAGCATGCCCGTCAGGCATGGTTTGGATGCGCTTGTTGTCCGGGCAACGTAACGCGATTCGTAGCCAGCGTGCCCCAATATCAGTATGCCACACGGGGCAATGATATCTTCGTGAACCTCTATATACAGGGCAAGGCTGATATCAATGGCGTACAACTGACTCAGACTACCAACTACCCATGGGATGGAAACATTTCTATCCAGGTCTCGCCGAAAAGACGTTCAACTTTTGCCATTCGTTTCCGCATACCGGGTTGGGCACACAATAAGCCTGTATCGACAAATCTTTACCATTTCATCGACAAAGCAAAACCTTATGCGGTGAAGCTTAATGGCGACGTGGTGGACGCAACATTAGAAGATGGATATGTAGTAATCAGCCGAAAATGGAAAAAGGGAGACCGAGTGGAAATTGAGCTTCCGATGGACGTCCGCAGGGTACAGGCCAACGACAATGTGGAGGACGATCGCGGTAAGATAGCCTTGGAGCGCGGACCTGTGATGTTCTGTCTGGAAGGAAAAGACCAGAGTGACAATACGGTTTTCAACAAAATAATTACACTAACCACTCCTATTACAGCCTCCTACCACAGTGACAAGCTTAATGGCATCGTTGAACTGACGGGCAATGCCATGCAGTTGGAGCAAGATGGAAGTGTGAAAAACGTAAGATTCCGTGCTATCCCATACAGTACCTGGAATAACAGAGGCGCGGATCAGATGGCCGTTTGGATAGCATCATCTCCTGCATATGCCTATGTGCCCCCCCGAGAAACTATTGCAAGCAAGGCGCATACACGGTCTAACCGCGCCCCAATTCAGAAAGATGCACCCGAAACAGCTGTGGCTGAGGGGTCGGCCTGGGGCGTGAACGACCAGTGGGAGCCACGCCGAAGCAGCGACACGAGCAAACCTTACCACTACTGGTGGCTCAAGAGGGGAACCCCCGAGAGTATCTTCTATGCTTTTGACAAGCCCTATACGGTGAGCAACGTACAAGTATATTGGCTCGACTTCGACCATTATGATGGCAATTTCCGTGTGCCTGAAAGCTGGACACTATATTATAAGGACAACGAAGGTTTATGGAAAGAAGTGGAAGACCATACACCATACGGTTGTAAGAAAGATGTCTACAACAGCGTAGATTTCCGTCCTGTTACGACCACCGGCCTTCGTATCGTGGCAAAACTGCAGAAGGGTGAGTCGGGTGGTATTATTGAATGGAAGGTGAATGAATGAGGAAGTATAATATCATTGAGCCAACTTTATAAAGTCTGGCTTTTTAGATATTTACTGAATTTTCGCACGTGATTTTTCAATCATCAAGTGACATTAAATTATACATTCTATACAGTATCCGGAACTTAGAAGCCCTCTTTATTTCAATTTATCGATTTATTCAATTGTGTCTTTATTCATCACAACTATAACTTTCGAAGATTCATTGACTTTAATGGTCTGACTATAATTTCTATATCCTTTTTTTGAAAAATTAAATTTGATATCTAAGCCTTGTCTTACAGGTCCCATTCGTATATATTTAAATCGTCCTAGCGAATCTGTGAATACAATTTGATTTATCATGTTGTCTGAAACTAAAACGCTATCTAAAGGAACGTTATTATTATCTATAACAAGACCTTCTAAACTTTTTATACTCTCACATGAGAATAAAACCAAAACACAGGCTATGCTGATTGATTTGCGATATATTTTCATATGATGTATTTTTATTGATCCTATGCGGATTTCAGCAAATTAATAATATGAAAGCATTTTTGAGCCTATGCCTCGGCATCTGCCGCATGGTAGGACGAGCGGACGAGCGGACCGCTCTCCACATGCTCGAAGCCTTTGGTAAGAGCAATTTTTTTATAGTCGGCAAATTGCTGGGGAGGAATGTAGGCCACCACGGGCAGGTGGGCTGCGGTGGGTTGCAGATATTGTCCGATGGTCAGGCGCCGACAACCGGTGGCAAGGATGTCGTCCATGGTTTCCAACACCTCCTCGTGGGTTTCTCCCAGGCCAAGCATGAAGCCCGTTTTGGCCGTAATACCGCACCGAGTAATCTCCCGGAGTACCTCCAGGCTACGCTCGTAGCGTGCCACACTGCGCACCGAGGGCGTGAGACGGCGCACGGTTTCTATGTTGTGCCCGGTCACGTGGGGACGGGTGTCCATCACCCTGCGGATAAGGTTGGCATCGCCCATGAAGTCGGGGATGAGCAGTTCAATCTTGGTATTGGGATTCAACGCACGCACCTCTTCCACGGTTCTTATCCAATGGGCGGCACCATAGTCGGACAAGTCGTCGCGGTCGACAGAAGTGATGACCGCATAACGCAGTCCGAGACTCCTGATCGATTCGGCTACACGGCGCGGCTCATCAGGATCAAGAAGCTCCGGGCGACCCGACGGCGTGTTGCAGAAACGACACCGCCGCGTGCAAATATTGCCTCCGATCATCAGCGTGGCCGTACGGGCCATCCAACATTCGGCTCGGTTGGGGCACAGTCCGCTGGTGCATATTGTATTGAGATGGTGTTTGGCCAGAATTTCAGCGGTCTCACCGGTCTGCTTTTTGGCCGTGAGATCAATTTTCAGCCAGTCGGGCTTCATCACATGGGGCTTGCGCCCAAAGAGCAAGCGGAGAAACTGCTGAAGGGTCAGTGCCCGGATCATGGTCGAGAGATCGGTGCCACGGAGCCTTCGTTCCACGGCCTCGCGGGAAAACTCCACACCCCTGAGCGGAGCCAAAAGATGCCGGTCGATATCGCCCAACTGGAAATAATCGCCCGACAAACTGATGTTGACAATCACCCCGTTTTTCAGTTCTATGTGCGCTTCGAGCGTGCCCACGCCCTCAAATCGATGTTTCCTCACTTCCGAATATTTCGGGTTTTTGCCGTAAACAAAACTGTCGGAAGCCAGTTCCCTTTCTATCTTGGCAATGCCTTCCATATCGGTCTCAGACAGCATGCGCGAGGCTTCGCCACACATATAGCGACGTGCATAAGCCATGAAGTCTTCGATGGTGAGACGGGTGTGTGGAGCAATATTGTTGACGCGCTGACTCACTGAGGCCACGCCCTTGCTCTGTAATTTCTCATGTGAGGGAGTCAGCGATTGCGAAAGGTGCTCAAGCCGGGTGTTGAAGAGCATGGAGTTGTGGAGCACGCACCGGTTTGGCAGCCCGTAGAAGGCACTTCCCGCCACCTTGCCACCATTGACAAGAATATCGTTCCTGCCCGACAAACGGGCATCGATACCGAGGCTTTGCAACATGTCGGCCACCCGTTGCATATAGCGTGCGAAGGCCTGGTTTACATTGTCGGCAGACGAGATATAGGAAAACTGGATACAGCCCAAATCGGAATAGATGCATCCGCCACCGCTTTTGCGCCGGAAGATATGCACATCGTTTTCCTGACAATAGGCTGTGTTCACCTCGTTTTCAATGAGTTGGTTGCGTCCCAACATCACTGTAGGTTCCACGCGCCAGACCATGAAATAGTCGTCGTCAGTGTAATGGCGAGCCACATACTCCTCGACGGCGAAGTAGAAAGGGAGCGTGCGAATGGTTTCGGGGTGGGGGATATGGATGTATTTCATTATCGGGCCAATTTAGTTGCGTCCGCAAATGTACAAAAAAACCTGAAAAGTTCGTTCGTTTTGGGAGGTAATCTATGCAAATATCAATCTATGGAATCAGCTGGTTGCGCCCCATACCGCAACGGTTTAATTTCTTTCTATCGTATTCAGGGGGGTGGCTATTCGCATTCTCCGCTACAATCTTGACAAGGCTTTTCTTATCCTGCATGCCGTTATTTAAACCTTCAAAGCAGAAGTGCAATTTCTTTTGGTGTTGAAGAGAGTCACTCGGTGTGAGGAGCGGACTGGTTCTCAATAATAGGTATAAAGGCAGGGGCAAATTCTCTGCATTATTTTTTTTGTCAAAATACTTCTGCATTTTTTAACACTTCAGAATTTCTGAACCAGAAGTGAAATTGGAAATCATTCAACGAATAAAATGAGTTCTCGATGCCATTTCAAAGCGTCTGACTTGCGATAAGATAGAGATGACATTGCCAACTTAGCCCTTTTGCATGCTCTCAACAGTGTAACCGCACCGCGATTAGATAACAACCGCGTTGCCATATCTATCCTTTCGCAAGCCCATTTTTGACTCGATTTCTTAATATCTTGATTTCCAGATGTTTGAAAACTGTCCCAAATTTCGTTTATTTCCGGCAAAATATCTTGTCATAGAAAATATCGCAGTCACAAGAGAGGGATTGTAAAAGAAAATGGGTTGTTTATATTTTTATTATTGGCGGTTTATGAATGTTAAGTATGAAAACGTAAATTTCAAATCATAAGCGATTTACTCGTTTTTTAGATGATATGTTTTGCTGCTCCTCAAAAAAATTACACCGAAGCGCCAAAAAAAAGCGCTCAGGTATTCTATTGAAAAATAAAAATCCTATATTTGCCTACATGCTCACTTTGGTCTAAACGCGTAAAGTGATGAAGAAGCATTTAAACCTGTTGGAGAAAGAGTTGTAATATAATCCCGTCTCATAAAAATCAAGTTATCATATATTATGAATAAGTTTACTTACATACTATTTGTTTTCCTCTGTTTAATAAGCTGTGCACAACCAAATAATAAAAAGCAAGTTTTAAAGG
>QWCK01022723.1_pt1 | contig 10193 bp, 13 predicted proteins | sample 1972571 | NCBI WGS metagenome assembly QWCK01 (sample SAMN09866710, study PRJNA288562) | Human gut metagenome isolate term2_stool, whole genome shotgun sequencing... | isolation source: gut | host: Homo sapiens | place: USA: California | reverse complement strand
AGCTGTTGGTGCTTATGCACAAGGTATAAAAACCGAATCTCTAATTTTCACATCGGGACAACTTCCACTAGATCCTGAAACTGGCGAACTAGAAATGGACATCAAAAAAGCTACCAAAAGAGCTCTAGAAAATGTCAAAGCCATAGTAGAAGAAGGTGGATCATCTGTGGACAAAATTGTAAAATGCAATGTCTTCCTAGATGATGTAGATGATTTTGCAGCTTTTAACGAAGTTTACGAAGAATTTTTCGGAGACCACAAACCAGCAAGATCTGCGCTAGAAGTAGCAAATATTCCAAAAGGAGCAGTAATAGAAATCGAAGCTATAGCCTTGTCCTAATTTTCCGTAAGGAAAATTATGGAAAGACTTATGTAGAGGCTCGAGCTTGTCCTTATTTTATAAAAGAAAATAAATGGAAAGCTAAGGTGACACCAAAGCATAGTTTAAAAAAAGGAATTTTGGCAATAAGAGGATGAGTGCGCTTAATTTTTAGAGGATATTCATAGTCCTTGTGGATTAGTTTTAAAAATTTTGCTATTTTTGTTTTTGTGAGAGTTTGAAAGAAAAGTTAAGGGAGAAAAAATGGACCAGGATTGTGGATTTAGAAAAGAGGGTAAGTGGTTTAGGTATAGGGCAGCTGCAATTATGGTCGAAGATGATTGCGTTTTGTTTGCTGGAAATGAATCAGTTGACTATTATTATTCTATAGGTGGCGGAGTTCATTTGGGGGAAAGTTCTGAAGAAGCCGTAAAAAGGGAGGTTTTAGAAGAAACAGGAATCGATTATGAAGTTGATTATTTGGCTGTAATTCACGAAAATTTCTTTATCGGGACTTCCGACTTAGAGGGGGCCCTTTGTCATGAGATTTCTTTTTGTTACATGATGAAATCTAAAGGTAATAAAAATCTCAAGAGCCACAGTCATACCATGGCATAATGCCCTTATTCATATTGTAACAGATGAAAGAGATAAATGAATCTGAGATTTCAAAGAAGATTGTAATGACAATAAACTTGGTAAATTTGAGTATACGAGTATTTTTCGATTTATCATAGGCAAATTCATAAAAACGGCTAGATTCAAAATTTTCAAAAAATGCATATAAATTAAACAAAAAATTGACCCGAGTTGGGTCATTTTTACTTTAGTATTTTAGCTTTTTGAAGAATTTGATGGTAATTTTACAGTCTTTTCATTTGCCTTATAAATACAATTATAGCTAGAAGTGCTGAGATTATTATATAAAATATTATCCAAAAAATGTGTTGGCTTATATTTGTGAAATTGCCATTGTAAATTAATCTTTCTAATTCCACGGCGTGGGTGTAGGGCAGGAGGTTTGCGATTTTGCTAAATCCCTTACCTACAAGATTTATATCAAACCATATTCCAGAAAACCAAGCTGTTAAATTGGTTAGTAGTGCACCACATATTCCACCAACTTGTCTTGAATTAAAAATACTACCACAAATTAAGCCTAGGAATATAAAGTAAAGCGATATTGGCACTACGGCAAGTAGGGCAAATATTATATTTATGTTTGCATCAATACCTAAAAATATACCAAGTAAATAGCAGACCAAGCTTTGGATTACTGCCATTGGTACAAAGGGTAGGGCATATCCCAAAATAAAATCTATCGCTCTTAGGGGAGTGGTGTATAAACGCTGTAAAAATGAACTTTCCCTATCTTTAGATATTAGTAAAGATGCAAATAAGGTCATAAAAGAAAGTCCAAAAACAGTCATTCCAGGGATCAATTCTTCTGCTTTAAACGCTGAAACAGGAGCGTTTTTTCCAATTTTCTCTAATAGTAAAATTAGGATTGTCGGAAAAATTAAGCCGAAAAATAAATTTATCGGGTCACGAATGATTTCTTTAAATGTTCTTGATGAAAAATATTTTAGTTTCATTTCTCCTCCTTAGTGAGGGATATAAATGCGTCAACGAAGGTATTTTTGCCAGAAATATTTTTGATTTCATCCACGCTTCCAGTAACAATCATTTTTCCGTCTTTCATAATGCCAACCCTATCTGCCAAATACTCTGCTTCTTCCATATAATGGGTAGTTAAGATGATTGTGAGTTTTTTCTTTAAACTTTTTATAATTTCCCGAAGTTCGCTTCTTGAAATTACGTCAAGACCTAGACTAGGTTCGTCGAGAAATAGAACTTGCGGTTCACCGATAAGGGCCATTGCGATGCTTAGCCTTCTCTTATAACCACCGGATAAGTGTTGAGACTTCTTGTTCTTTATATCTTCGAGTCTAAAATCTTTTAAAAGCGAATTAGTCTTATCTTGAATTTTTTCTTTGGAAAACTCATGGACACCACACATCAATTCTAAATTTTCCTTAGCGGTTAGATTATTTGCTATGGCTGTTTCTTGTGGACATACTCCAATTATAGATTTAATAATATTTCTTTCCTTAATTATATCGTGACCATTTATGAAACCTTTCCCAGAAAAAGGTTGGGTTAGACCGGTTAGTATTTTTATAGTGGTAGTTTTTCCAGCACCATTCACACCTAATAGTCCAAAAAGTTCACCTTTTTTGATTTCCAAATTTAAATTATCTACCGCTGTGAAATTTTTATATTTTTTTGTTAAATCTTTAGTTACTATAGAATTCACTTTAATTTTCCTCACAATGGCAAGCTAGCAAACCAGTGTAAACATCTGTAAGCATATTTGAAACATAGCTTAGATCCCAATCTAAGTAATTTGTTGCATACATTGTCGCAATTCCGTGAACAAATATCCACAATTCCATGTGAAAGGCAAAGGCGGTATCTTCGTCAATAGAAAGATTTTTCATAATAATATCTAAAATATCTCTAATACTTTCTCTGTCTTCACCAATAATTTCACCCGTCCTATCTCGCATAAAAAGAAGTTTAAAAAGCTCTTTTTCCTCTATAGAAAACTTTATATAGCCCATACCGCTTGCCTTGTATGTGGGATACTCGCCTGCATACATCTCTTTATGCAGAAAATCCTGGTAAAGTTCATTTGCCTTAATCAAACATTCTTTTTTAACTTCATCCATTCCCTCAAATAGTCCAAAAATTGGTTTGGTGGAAGAACCTAGTTCATCCGCTAAAATTCTCGCAGTAAGTCCATCAATGCCTTGATATCTGATGATATTAATAGCAGCATCAATTATTTCTGACTTAGTAAATTTAACTTTAGGTGCCATAAATCCTCCGAGCTTATCGATAAGTAACAATTGTTACGCAACATATATCACCTATTATATTTTCTTTTTTTATTTTGTCAAAAAATGGAAGTATTATTGATGAAAAAAATAATTAAATTATAATGTTTAGGATAAATAAAAGGCATTTCGATTGAGGTATCTAATTATTAATAGCAAATAGATTTTAAGAATAGTAATAAATTATGAAAGGACAGTTATGAATCTTGAAAATATCATAAATAATCAAATGGAGTTTTTTCTTGGGAATAATACTAAGTCCTATGCTTTTAGGATAAGACAATTAGAAAAGCTTGAAAAAGCCATAAGGGAAAATGAAGGTGCGATTCTAGTAGCTCTTGAAAAGGACTTGGGCAAGTCTAATTTTGAATCTTATCTTACAGAATATCATTTTGTCCTTGAAGAGATAAAGTTAATACTGTGATTTTAAAGACTTCTTCCAAATCGACTGAGACAAGTAAAATTATTTCTAGAATTGTCGGGGATAATTTTAGGGAAGAGTATTTTATTCATTTAGATAATGAAAAACTCGACTATGATGAATTGATAAATAAGTCTTATGACCATGTTTTTTATACAGGAGGTCCTGGTGTTGCCAAAAAAATTATGGAAGCTCAAGCTCCTCACCTTAGTAAACTAACTCTAGAACTTGGGGGAAAGAGTCCATGCTTGGTTGAAAAGACTGCTGATATAAAATTAGCGGCAAAGAAAATTGCCTGGGCTAAGACTGTAAATGCTGGCCAAACCTGTATTGCTCCAGACTTTTTGATCGTAGATAAGGCTATAAAAGACAATTTAATTTTAGAATTAAAGGAAAAAGGATTATAAATACTCATCACTTTGATAGGCTTTTGAAGCTTATAGACGATGACAAGGTAGTTTTTGGAGGAGCTTATGATAGGGATAAATTGAAAATCGCCCCAACTATCATGGACGGGGTAGACTTTGCCGATCCCGTTATGGGTGAGGAAATTTTTGGGCCAATTATTCCTATAATTGCTTATGACGATCTTGATGAGATTTTGGCGAAAATAAAAAGGATGCCAAAGCCACTTGCATTTTATACTTTCACTCGCAATAGGAAAATAGAAGAGAAAATTATCAGGGAAATGGAATACGGTAATGGAGCTATAAATGACTGCCTGATGCAAATTGCAAATTCCAACCTAGAATTTGGTGGAGTTGGTAATTCAGGCATGGGCGGTTACCACGGTTATTTTGGTTTTATGAATTTTTCTAATAGGAAATCCATGGTTAATGCTGGATTTTTTGACAATCCTTTCCAATAAATATTTTCATCAAATTTAGGTCTTAAAATACGAAACTACTATAAATTTTATTCGTATTTTAAGACTTTTATAATATGTCTTAATTTGAAATTTACTAACGAAATTGGGTCGTGGTTTTTTGTTCTATTCCGATAAGCATAGAAAATTATAAATCTTCTTTATATATAGGTAATTTTGAAAAGGATGATTTGGTATATACATCTTAAAATAATAGGTTATTAGTAAGTTAGCAAAAAACGATTAAACGTTTGCTGTAGTGATATTGTTTTCATATAGGGCATTATTTAATTTAATTATTAACAAAATATTATTAACAATGAACGAAATATATACTTATAATTAGGTGTTAACAAGGACTGGTATCGATTACATGGCGTGTTTTATATTTGGTATGTGATATAATTATAGGGATATTAAATATTAAGGAAGTGCTATGAATATAAAATACATCGCTAAATTATCAGGAGTTTCAACAACTACTGTTTCTAGAGTTTTGAATAATTCTCCTTATGTAAGTGATAAAACTAGAGAAAAAGTTCTTCAAGTCATTGAAGAAAATGACTATATACCAAATAAAATTGCTAGAAATCTTCATAAACAATTTTCTAATAAAGTTGGAGTGATTGTTGCTGATATATCAAACGAATTTTTTTCTAGTGCTATTAGTGGAATTAGCCAAGTTATGGATGACAATGGGTTCCAGGTCTTGTTTTATAATACTGATGAAGATTTGAAAAAAGAGTCTAAAGCCTTATATTCAACTTTTGAAGAAAGATTGAGTGGCTTAATCATTTCGCCAGTTTCTTCTAAAGACAAGAACACTTTGGAGAAGCTAAAAAAATTGAAAGATAAGATGGAAGTACCTATTGTTCTTTTGGATAGAGATATTGAAGGAATAAATTTAGATGCTGTGTTTGTTGATAATGGGTTTGGATCTAAAAGAGCAGTAAATGCCCTTATAGAGGAAGGTCATGAAAATATTGCTATTATAACAGGTCCGATAACTTCAACACCTGGTAATTACAGATATAGGGGTTATATTGATGCTCTTAAAGAAAATAATTTGCCAATTAAAGAAGAATATATAGTTTCTGGAGATTTCAAGATTAGTATGGCCTATGAGAAGACTAGGGAATTACTTAATCTGAAAAATCCACCAACAGCTATATTTTTGAGCAATAACATGACTTCTTTGGGTGCACTTAAGTATCTAAAAGAAAAAGGTTATAAAATTGGTGAAGATATTTCTATAATAGGTTTTGATGAAATAAATCCATTTAAAGTGATTGACTATTCTTTTTCTTATGTTGGCAGGGACGCTGTGGAACAAGGAAAGATAGCAGCGGAAGTTTTGCTTGATAGAATAGATAAAATTAATCAAGGTATTTCCTATGAAACACAGAGGATTGTTTTGGATTGTTTTTTAAGTCTTAATGGGTCAGAAAAGATTTCAAAATAAATTATAGAGGCTTTTCTCAAAAATTCATGAGAGAGTCTACTTGTTTTAAAAATTGTAATCGATACCAATACATATTTTTTGATGACTTAGGAGGTTATATGAGTAAGGTTGTTGTTTTTGGTAGTTTTGTAGTAGATCTCATGGCAAGGTCACCACATTTACCTGAACGCTCAGAAACTGTTAAAGGTTCTTATTTTCAAATGGGCGCAGGAGGAAAAGGTTTTAATCAAGGCGTTGCTTGTCATAAAGTTGGTGCGGATATGACTATGGTTACTAAACTTGGCAAGGATACATTTTCTGATGTTTGTCTTAATACAATGAAAGAACTAAATATGGATCAAGATTATATTTTGATTTCAGACGATAAACCTACAGGTATTGCCCTTATTATGGTTGATGAGAATACTGGTGATAATCAGATTACAGTAGTACCTTCAGCTTGCAACGATATTAAGATTTCTGAGCTAGAGTCTTTGGAGGATTTGATTAAGGAAGCTGATTATGTTCTTTTGCAGTATGAGGTGAATCAAGATGCTAATGAAAAAATTAAGGAGTTGGCTCTTAAAAATAATACTAAAGTCATAGTTAATACTGCTCCATACGTTGAAGTAGATGATGAATTTTATAATAATCTGTATATGGTAACACCAAATGAAGTTGAAGCAGAAGCTGTTACAGGCATTAAGGTAGATAGCTTGGAAAGTGCTAAAAAAGCTGCTTCAATTTTTAGGGAAAAGGGTGTTGAAAATGTACTTATAACTTTGGGATCAAAGGGTGTTTTCATCTCTGACGGATATAGGGAAGAAATAATAGATTCATTTAAAGTTAAAACTGTTGATACTACAGGAGCTGGTGACGCATTTAATGGCGGATTTTTAGCGGCTTTATCAGAAGGAAAAGATATTTGGCAGGCAGCAGTTTATGCAAATGCTGTTGCGGCTTTATCGGTTCAAAAGCTTGGTACAACACCATCTATGCCAAGTAGAGAAGAAGTAGACGATTTCTTAAAAGAAAGAGAATTATAGGAGAAAGAAAATATGTTAAAAGGAATACCAACACAAATTAGTTCAGATCTTTTAAAAGCTTTAGCAGATATGGGACATGGGGATATTTTAGTTATTGCTGATGATTTCTATCCACCATATTCAAAGACACCTAATGGTAGAAGTATTAATGCAAAAGGTAATACTTCACCAGAAATGCTTGATGCGATATTAGAACTTTTTCCGCTAGATACTGAATATGAGGCTCATCCAGTAGAGTATATGGTTCCGGATAGTGATGCGAATGTTAATTTACCTGAAAGACCAAAGGTTTGGGATGATTGTATAAGAGTTTGTGAAAAACACGGGTTAACAAAAGAGCAAGTTGGTGAAATAGAGAGAAGCAAGTTCTATGAAAAAGCAGGGCGAGCTTTTGCTACAGTTTGCACAAGTGAAAGAGAAGCCTATGGATGCTTTATTATTCAAAAGGGAGTTATGTAAGAAATGGAAATTAATAGATATATTGATCATACATTACTTAAAGCAGATGCTAAGAAGGAAGATGTCATAAAAGTATGTAAGGAGGCGATAGAGTATAATTTTAAATCAGTTTGTGTTAATTCATGCTCTAAAGGATAAGGATTATGATTATGTAGAAAAAGAAATCAAAACATTAAAAGATGTATGTGGTGAAAAAATCCTTAAGGTAATAATAGAAACTTGTTTATTAACTGATGAAGAGAAGATCAAAGCTTGTGAGTTGGCAAAAAAGGCAGGAGCTGATTTTGTAAAAACTTCAACAGGATTTAGTACTGGTGGTGCTAAAATAGATGATGTCAAACTTATGAGAGAAACTGTAGGAGATAAACTAGGTGTAAAGGCATCTGGTGGTATAAGAACTCTAGCCGATGTGGAAAAATTTATTGAAGCGGGTGCAAGTAGGATAGGAGCTTCTGCATCTGTAAATATTATGGAAGAAATAAAAAATAAATAAAGGAGAAAAAAATGAAAAAATTTAGATTATTAAGTATGCTTTTAGCATTAGCTATGATGATTAGTGCTTGTGGTGGAGCAAAAAATAAAGAAGCATCAAATGAAGAGAAATCTGAAGGCGCAAAAGATTCTTATGATGTAGTATATCTTACACCATCAACAGCATCACAATTTTGGACTCACGTTGGTATAGGTATAGAAAATGCTATGAAAGATATGGAAGAAGAACATGGAATAAAGATAAATTATTCTATTGTAGGCCCATCAGAAGAAGGACAAACAGAGGAATACGTAACTGCCTTTGAGCAAGCAATAGCTAAAAAACCAGATGCTATTATCACAGCAACCCTTGCTATAGATTCAACAATTCCAAAAGCGAAAGAAGCTACTGATAATGGTATAGTTTTAAACTTTGTTAACTGTGGGCTTGGTATAGGTGATGATGGAGCACATGAAGAGACATATAACCAATTTTATTATTGCTCAAACAAGACAATAGGAGAAATGGCTGGAGAAGCTTTCCTAAAAGCTAAAGAAGAAAAAAATATTGGTGAAGGTGTGGTAGGTGTTAATACAAATGTAGAAAACGAAGCCCTTGACCAAAGAGTAATCGGTTTTAGAGAATATATCAAAGAACACGCACCAGAACTAGAACAAACAGATACTTATTATAATGGAAACGTTGTTGAAAAGGCTCAATCAAATGCAGAAAATATAATTTCAACATTTGGCGATAACTTAATGGGTATGTTTGCAGGAAATAATATTACTGGTAATGGTGTTGCTCTCGCAGTAGAAGGAGCAAATCTAAAAGATAAGATAGTTACAGTTGCAGTAGATTCCGATGATACAGAAATTAAAGCTCTTAAAGATGGCGTTATAGATGCAATAATTGTTCAAAATGCGTATGAACAAGGATATTTAGGTATGAAAAATGCTATCGAAACTTTAATTAATGGCAAAAATCCTGAAGAAAAGAAACAAGTAAATTGTCCTCCAAGCATAGTTAATAAAGATAATATGGAAGAAAAAGAAATTCAAGAACTATTAGATCCAACTTTATTGAAAAAATAGAGTGTAGTGAAATTTGTTAAAAAATTAGGTAATTAATTAAATCTGAGGCTTCTCTTTTATTAGATTTTACTAAATAGAGAAGCCTTGGGTATTAATAAGGATTTGATAATGACAAATTTCAGATGAGAGGTGAACATGGACAAAAATAACGATCTGATATTAAAAGTTTGTAATGTGACCAAGGTATATCCTGGTGTAACTGCTCTTGACGATGTATCATTTTCTATAAAAAAAGGTGAAGTTCATGCCTTGGTAGGTGAAAATGGAGCGGGTAAATCAACTTTAATTAAATGTATAATGGGAGTTGAAAAACAAAATTCAGGGCATATCTATCTAAATGATGGTAATGATTGGATAGAAAATAAGGATGCTATAGATGCTCAAGATAATGGAGTATTTGCAAATTATCAAGATGTAAATATTGCGCCTGATTTATCAGTGGCAGAAAATTATTTCTTGGGAAAACAACCTTCAAAAAATGGAATTATTAATTGGAATCAAATGTATGATGAGTGCAAAAAAGTACTAGAAAAATTTGATTTAGATATCAATCCAAAAGCCAAAATAAATACCTTGCCCCTAGCTATGCAGGCAATGATTACCATAAGTAAGATATCTACAAATGACACATTAAGATTAGTAATCTTCGATGAGCCAACAGCCCTACTTGAAAATGAAAAAGTAGAGAAACTATTTAACTTTATTGAAGAACTTAAAAACCAAGGTGTAAGCATAATATACATATCACATAGGCTAGAAGAAATTATGGAAATATGCGATTGTGTAACTATATTAAAAGATGGTAAGTATGTTGATACAAAACAAATAGATGAAGTTGATAAAGATAAATTAATTTCTTTGATGGTTGGTAGACAGATGACTGATATATACGATATAAAGCATCAAGAAGCAGGCAAAGAAGTTTTAAGAGTAGAAAATTTCACCAATAATATTAATTATCACGATATATCATTTGATGTAAAAGAACGTGAAATTTTAGGATTTTTTGGTCTAGTTGGTTCAGGACGTAGCGAATTAATGAGGGGTATCTACGGCATAGACGAAAATGCTAGTGGTGATATATACATTAAAGGGGAAAAAGTAAAGATAGACTCAGTCTCCAAGGCTTTAAAAAATGGATTAGGATTTTTGACAGAAGATAGAAGGGAAGATGGG
>QWCK01006223.1_pt1 | contig 10194 bp, 8 predicted proteins | sample 1972571 | NCBI WGS metagenome assembly QWCK01 (sample SAMN09866710, study PRJNA288562) | Human gut metagenome isolate term2_stool, whole genome shotgun sequencing... | isolation source: gut | host: Homo sapiens | place: USA: California | reverse complement strand
GGCGTCAATACGGGGAAAACTACTTTTTTAAAGTATTCCTCAACAAACGCTTTCTGGTCGCCGTCAAGCTCGTCAGCCTCTTTGAACACAATGCCTGCCGAACGAAGTGACGGAATTATTGAACGATTGTAACAGCTGTACTGCTTTTTGGCAAACTCGTGAATTTTTTCAACAAGTCCGTCCATAACCTCTGTAGGAGTCATGCCCGATGCGTCACGGCTTGTTCTGCCGTGATGAATTTGGTCAAGCACACCTGCAACACGAACCATAAAAAATTCGTCAAGGTTCGATGCCGTAATTGAAAGGAAGTTGCATCTTTCCATAATTGGATTGGTCTTTTTGAACGCCTCTTCAAGCACTCTTGCATTAAAGTCAACCCAGCTTAATTCTCTGTTAGTATAAGGCATCTTTTGCCATTTTGACATAAGCTTTGCTCTTTCGGATGTTTTTTTATTGTTGTTTTTTGAATTTGACATATAATTCACCACCATAAAAACTGATATATAACCCAATTTAATATATCTGATTAAGTATAAAATACGAAACGGATTATTTCAAGCGAATTGCACTAAATTTTACCTTTGACAACGCATTCTTTACATATATTTTACAATAACACAAATAAAATTGATTTGCAATAGATTTGACAAAATTCGCAAAGATAAAACCAAAATTTTCTTTTTGCAAAATATTCAAAAAATTTCAAAAAATATTGTTTTAATCTCTGTATTATGTTATACTTGCGTTGATTGTTTTATTTACAGATTTTAAAAAATTCTAAAGGAAAATGAGAGGTAATTATCATGAGTAAAAAAAGGGGAAGCTTTTCCGGCGGACTCGGATTTGTATTTGCCGCTGCGGGAAGTGCAGTAGGCTTGGGAAATCTCTGGAGATTTCCGTATTATGCAGCTAAGTACGGCGGCGGAACATTTATCTTTATCTACATAATCCTTGCGCTTACATTCGGCTTTTCACTTTTGACTGCCGAAATCGCAATCGGCAGAAAAACAAAGCTAAGTCCGATTCTCGCCTACAAAAAGCTATGCAGCAAATTTTCGTTTTTAGGCTACCTTGCAACGCTTGTTCCTATAATCATTATTCCGTACTACTGCGTTATCGGCGGTTGGGTTACAAAATATATGTGCGTTTATGCACAGGGACTTGTTGCCCCTGCGGCACAGGACAACTTTTTCTCGGACTTTATTTCCGACCCGTTGTCACCCATTGTGTTTTTCTTAATATTTATGCTGTTGAGTGCAGTGGTAATTATGCTCGGAGTAAACAAGGGAATTGAGCGACTGAGCAAATTTTTGATGCCTGTTCTGCTTGTTCTGACAGTCGGAATTTCAATCTACACACTCACGCTCCCAAACGCAATGGAGGGTGTTTCGTACTACCTCATTCCCGATTTCAGCAAACTGTCAATTTGGACATTTGCGGCGGCACTCGGTCAGCTGTTCTTCTCAATGAGCATTGCAATGGGAATTATGGTAACCTATGGTTCATACACAAAGAATGAGGTAAACCTCACAAAGTCGGTTAACCAAATTGAGATTTTCGACACAGCCGTTGCACTTCTCGCAGGTCTTATGGTAGTTCCTGCGGTTTATGTATTCAGCGGTGAAGAAGGTCTTGGTGCAAGCGGTCCCGGACTTATGTTCATCACACTTCCAAAGGTATTCAACGAAATGCCTGCCGGCGGAATCATCGGATTTTTGTTCTTTGTTCTTGTATTCTTTGCAGCTATCACAAGCTCAATCTCCGTAATGGAAGCAATTGTTTCTTCGCTTATGGACAAGTTCAAGCTTACACGAATCAAGTCCTGTCTTATCGTTATCGTCATCTGCCTTATTATGGGTATTCCGTCATCACTCGGCAACGGAATATGGTCAAATGTTAAGATTCTCGGAATGGACTTCCTTACATTCTTTGACTTCTTAAGCAACAGCATTATTATGCCGATTGTCGCACTTTGCACTTGTATTCTCATCGGCTGGGTTATCAAGCCAAAGACTATTGCAGACGAAGTCACAAGGAACGGCGAGCGTTTCAGCAGAAGGGCTTTGTTTGATGTTATGATTAAATATATAGCTCCAATCTGCCTTGTGTTCATCTTAATTTCCTACACACTTGCGCAGTTCGGCATTATTTCACTTTAACCCGACACTTTAACACGATTAATTATGAATTCAAACAGTAATATCACCGAAATGAATCATAAGCAGTTGTCTTTAAATTAAGCATACAACAATTAACTATTCTCCGTTTATACCATGAACTCTTGAAATTATATGCAATAATTGGTATAATTACAGTTACAGCTCATTTGCTGAATTTTAGGGAGGACAAATACTATGTGTCAGAAAAAACCATTTTACATTACAACGCCTATTTATTATCCGTCAGGCAATCCCCACATCGGTCATTGCTACACCACCGTCGCGTGCGACTCTATCGCCCGTTACAGACGAATGCAGGGATACGATGTTATGTTCCTTACGGGTACGGATGAACACGGTCTTAAAATTGAACAGAAGGCTGCCGAAAAGGGTGTTACTCCCAAAGAGTATGTTGACGAAATTGTAAAAACCTTTAAGGGCTTATGGAAATTTATGAACATAAGCTATGACAGATATATCCGCACAACAGACGATTACCACATTGAAACAGTTCAGAAAATTTTCAAGGAGCTGTATGACAAGGGCTACATCTACAAGGGCGAATACAAGGGCAAATACTGCACCCCCTGTGAAAGCTTCTGGACAGAAAGCCAGCTTATTGACGGCAAATGTCCCGAATGCGGACGAGAGGTTACAGAGGCAAAGGAGGAGGCATACTTCTTTAAGATGTCATCTTTTGCCGACAGAATTGAAAAGCTCCTCACGGAAACAGACTATTTACAGCCAAAGACAAGAGCGGTTGAGCTTGTAAACAACTTTATCAAGCCGGGACTTGAAGACCTTTGCGTATCGAGAACAACCTTCAAATGGGGCATTCCGGTTACATTTGACGAAAAGCATATTGTTTATGTTTGGATTGACGCACTTTCAAACTATATCTCCGCTCTCGGCTACAAGAATGAAAAATTTGACGAATTTGACAAATACTGGCCTGCCGATGTTCATATGGTAGCAAAGGACATCATGCGTTTTCACGCTATCATCTGGCCTGCAATGCTTATGGCTCTTGACCTTCCGCTTCCAAAGCATCTTGCCGTTCACGGCTGGATTACTTTCAACGGACAGAAGATGTCAAAGTCACTCGGCAATGTTGTTGATCCGTTTGTACTCGGCGAGCGTTACGGCGCTGACGCAATCCGTTACCACATTATGCGTGAAATGGCTCTCGGTGCAGACAGCTCGTTTTCAAACGAAATTATGATTAATCGTATCAATTCCGACCTTGCAAACGGTCTTGGCAACCTTGTTTCAAGAACAGTTGCAATGGTTCAGAAATATTTCGGCGGCACACTTCCCACAGATCGTGAGAGCGGCGAATTTGACGATGACCTTATCGAAACCGCAACATCGCTCCGTGCAAAGGTTGACGATTTCATGGACAAGACTCAGCTCCAGAACGCACTTGCCGAAATATTCAAGCTTGTTTCCCGTGCAAATAAATACATTGATGAAACCGCTCCGTGGGTTATTGCCAAGGACGAAACAAAGAAAGCAAGACTCGCAACGGTTCTCTACAATCTTCTTGAGGCAATCCGTATTGCCTGCACCCTTCTCTCGGCATTTATGCCAACAACAATGCCAAAGGCTCTTGAGCAGATCGGTGCTTGTGAAAAATGTGCCGGCTACGAAAACTGCGACAAGTTCGGTGTACTTCCTGCTGATGTCACGGTTCACAAGGGAGATGCACTCTTCCCACGAATTGATGTTGAAAAGGAAATTGAAGAACTCAACAGCATTATCAAGAACAACGAGGGTGAAAGTGAAGAAACAAAGGCACTCCGTGAAGAGCTTGAGGGTGTTGCACAGATTGGCATTGATGATTTTGCAAAGGTTGACCTCCGTGTGTGCGAGGTTAAGACCTGCGAACCCGTTAAAAAGAGCAAAAAGCTTTTACAGTTCACAATTTTTGACGGTGTAAAGGATAGGACCGTTGTCAGCGGTATTGCAAACTACTACAAGCCGGAGGAGCTTATCGGCAAGAAGATTATTCTTGTTCAGAACCTCAAGCCTGCAAAGCTTTGCGGTGTTGAAAGCTGCGGTATGATTCTTTCTGCAGTTCACGGCGATGATTTAAAGGTTGTTTTTGTTGACAATATGCCTGTCGGCTCAAAAATCTGTTGATTTATGTTCGTGTAGACAGTTTGATAAATTAAAAACTATTTATGCCCGAGCATAACTGTAGGAGCGGATATTATCCGCCCGCAAGCAACGGCAGAAATCATATGATAAATAAAACTGTATAAATGTGAAAAGTTAATTTTTACTGAAAACTGAAATTGAATTTTCACCTATATAAAACCATTCTTTAATGTGGGCGGTCAATGACCGCCCATACTTTTAGGGAGATACACCGATGTCACTTTACAACAACATTTTCGATGCACACGCACATTATGACGACACATGGTTTGACGATGACCGTTTTGAGCTTTTGGAAAACATTCACACAAAGGGTGTGTGCGGAATTGTCAACAATGCGGTTGACCTTGAAACGGCAAAAACCTGCATTGAATATGCCGAAAAATATGATTTTATGTATGCCGCAGTCGGATTTCATCCCGAAAATCTCGAAAATATTCCGGACAATTATCTTGAACAGCTTGCACAGCTTTCAAAACATAAAAAGGTTGTCGCAATCGGCGAAACAGGGCTTGATTATCATTGGGACATTCCGAAAGACTTGCAAAAGCGTGTTTTTGAGGAACAGATCAGGCTTTCTCTTGACCTTGAAATGCCGCTTATAGTTCACGATCGTGAGGCTCACGGTGATGTGTACGATCTTCTGAGAAAATACAAACCAAATGCGCTGGTTCATTGCTTTTCTGGCAGTGTTGAGCTTATGCGTGAAGCGGTTCGCATGGAAATGTACATCAGCCTCGGCGGTGTTGTTACATTCAAAAATGCCCGTCACAGCCTTGAGGTCGCCTCGGAAATTCCGCTTGACAGGCTTCTGCTTGAAACCGACGCTCCGTATATGGCGCCCGTGCCGTTCCGTGGCAAGCGTTGCGACAGCTCTATGATTATCTATGCCGCAGAAAAAATCGCATCTCTGCGTAATATGAGCATTTCCGAACTTCTGCAAATCACCTGCGACAACGCAAAACGATTTTACAATATTAATGATTAATTCATAAAAAACACGGTCGGAATCTCCGTTTGGAAAACCGACCGTGTTATTTTTTCATTATTTTAGTAGTGGCGAACCGTGTTCGCCACTACTAACAGACAACAACTTTTATATAAAAAACGGTCGGGAAGACAGTGTTTTGCATTTGCAAACTATCTTCTCGACCGTAATTTTACATTTTCAATTTTCAACTTTCAATTTCATCATTCTTCACTTGCGTGTCTGCGCATACTCTTGTGCAGGAAGAAAAGTCCGATCGAAACTATAAAAAAGATTGCAGAACAGATTGCAAGGGCGATAAGAATATTGTTCATACTCTGAACAAAAAGGTTGTAGAACGCCCTTGAATCAATATTAATCTTGCTCATATAGCCTGTTGAAAGCAACACCGCCGGAATTATACCAACCGTAAGGAATGCCGCAGATGTTGAATAACAGATATACCTTACCGCTCTGTGCTTCCAACTATTTGTAAAGATGATGATTACGCATAGAATTGCGACAAGGACTGCAAGACCGCCGACAATCAACGGCATCATATTTTTCAATGCAATGAGATAAACAGAAAGTGTGGTAAAAAGCGGTATTCTGAGCGCCGCCGCATAAATGTTAGCAGCCTGATTGATGAGATATTCTCTGCTCCCATCGTTTGCAACCTTGAGATTATTCTTACTTATGTAGCTGTCAAGCTCGCTGTTGAATTTCTGCTTAAACGCTGTTGTGTCAATCTTAGCCTCCTCGCCTGCATAAAAGCTGTTGAGATAGGCCTGTGTATTATCGTGAATTGTCACTTCGTCAACAACATTTTCAAAAAACTTTTCATCAAGTCCCGACGCATAACCGAGGTTAACAAGGCTTTCTTTGATTTCGTCACGCTTGTCAATAAAATAGTTGCTCGTATTCATATTATCCATAATATACGATGGGTTGAGGATTGTTGACTGAAGAACTATTGCAAACGAAATCAAAAACAGTACAAACGAGAGAACGAACGAAATTATTCCGTAAATAATATGTCTTACTTTAGAAGTCATCAGTTCGCCTCCTTATCAATCGGAGTACCCGACACTAACTTTGCATACACAAAGTATCTCTGTGTTGTAAGACCGAGTGCATCAAACGGATAGCAGGTGTACATTATGAGATTTTCATAATCCGCCGAAAGGTCATATGCGGTTCTGTCAGTCGCTTTTTTGACAGCCGTGTCGGTGATTTCATAGATGTAATTACCGTAGCTTGTCTTGATTTCAACCTTCTGACCGACTTCTGCGTTTTTAAGACCGTTGAAATAAGTGTTGTTATGACCTGCAACAAGGATTGTTCCGCCGTAACCGGGGACAAAACTTCCGGCATAAATGCCAACACCGTTTCTGAGCGCAACATCATTGTCACCGAAAAAAAGATTTGCGTCAACATTGCAGTCATTGATTATAAGCTCACCGAACAGATTTCCGTAGTTAGGGTACTGAACGGAGTCGTTTTTAACATAAGTTTTTTCCTGACCGTTTGAATCCTTTTTTGTAACGGTAGGAACGGTTGAGTTTTCTGACACGGGCACAAAAATATTATCGTACTCTGTTGAATAATCCTTTTCATTATCTGAGAAGAACATACCTACTGCCGAAATCACAGGTGAAAAGGACGGAACAAAAGCAAGATACAGCACAAGATATGTTATCAAACAAAAGATAATGGGAAGAATTATAAAACTCTTCCCATTCTTTGATTTATGACCGTGTCTGATTTTTTTATCAGACATTAGAATCAAGCTCTTTCTTTTTTAGATTTTGCGAGGTAGAAAGCACCGCCTGCTACCATTACAAATGCAACAGCAGAAACAGCGATAATGCCGCTGAAGTCAGCCTCTGCGCCTGTTGTCTTGATAACACTGTTATCCTGAACACTGCCTGCCTTTGTAAGTGTAGGAACAGCTGAGAATGCAACCTTGCCGTCTTTGCCGTAAATTGTAAGCTTCTTTGAAGATGTGTCATATGACATTGTCATACCAAGCACACCGACAACTTCCTTACCGTAAGAAAGAAGTGTCTGCTTCTGAGCAAATGTGAGATCTGCAATATTAGATGCACCTGAGTTCTCAAGGAAGCTCTCGCCCTTCTTGAGAATAGCAACGATCTGAGATGACTCATCTGCTGTCATATCGATTGTGTTAAAGTAGTTTTCAGCCTGGTTTACAAACTCGCTCGGAATAACCATCTCTGAACCGTTCATCTTAACAGATGTCTTGAGTTCGTTGAGGACAGCCTGTTCGCTGTCATTGATTCCTGCTGCAAAAGCAGTGAAAGCAGTTGCTGCAACAAGGATGAACGCTACTAACATTGCTGATAACTTTTTCATAGTTCATACCACCTTGTATCTTATTTTGTTTTCATCAGCAAGAAGCTTCACGGATTCATTGGCATAATACGCATCTGCAAGCCGAAAACTGCAGGGAGCACAATGGAAAACTTCACCATTTAACTTCTTTGTACAGTATTATACACCACATTTCGCATTTTGTAAAGCATTTTATTATAAAAATTTGTTATATTCGGAAAAATTACAATCCTTTTGTCAAATCAGGCATTTTCATTGTGCATTATGCCGTTTTAAATCAATTTTGCGCTGCATCGTTTTCTTCTGATCTTGTATTTTAATCCATTTGTACACTTGCCTTTTGCATAAAAACACGCCTACCGATTTATAAATTCCTTCTTTTGCAAATATTCGTGTGCAGACCTTATCCGCTTGTCCTACACCTTTTTTCTGTAATTGTTTTCTTATTATGACATCTTGTGACATACTAATATATAAGTAGAAAATTTATCGGTTATTCGCCATATTTTTGTTTATTTTTTTGCAAATTTTACCTGGGCTTTATTTCAGCTCGTTATTTATGTATTTTTCGGCTAACTGCAACAAAATAATCATATATTTTATGTATGTTTTGTATACATGAAAAATCAGAGTAATTGCATATTTTGCAAAAAAGACATATTTTTCCTTTATTAAACCTTTGTTCATATTGATTTTTTTACTGATTTGAAATATAATAGGAGTGTCATGTTTAAAATCATTTTGTGCTTTTGTGCCGTTTTTCGCCTACAGCACTTTCGTGTCGACTGTGGCATTATCTTGCCATATGCGTACAAAAGCCGAGAAGAGGAGTAATTTAATGGAGATAACATTCAAGGACATAACGAGAATTATCAAGAAAAATATTGTGTTTATTGCGGTGCTGTCGCTTTTATGTGCGGCTGCGTCATATTTTGTAACAACATTTTTTGTTCCGAAAACATATACTTCAACCGTAAAGCTTTATGTTGAAACCAACTACAAAAGCCAGTCGGCTTATGACGACTATCAGAGTATCAACTACGCAAAGAATCTTGTTCTCACCTATATCGAGTTGCTCGATTCAAATTCTTTCTACAATTCCGTTTCAAAGGAACTCAAAGAAAAATACACGGCGTCACAGCTTAAATCAATGATTAAGTTTGAAAGCATTGAAGATACCGAGGTTTTTAAGGTGCTTGTAAATTCGGGCAGTCCGTCCGAATCAAAAAACATAGGCAACGCAATTGCAAAAATTGCACCAGATACAATTGCCAATGTAAAGGACAATGCAAAGCTTAAAATTGTTGACAAGGCTACAACACCGAAAGCTCCTACATCCCCGAATGTTTCGAGAAATGTTATGATAGCTTTCGCCGCAGGTCTTATTATTTCACTCATCATTTCATTCGTCCGTGACATCCTTGATGTTAAAATCAAGTACAATGATGAAATGACAACCGTTCTTGACCTTCCGTTGCTTGCCGCTATTCCCGACTTTGAATATTTTTCAAATCAGAAGGCAGCCGAAAAGAAGTACGGTGACTACGAATCGGGTTATTAATTGTTAAAGGAGTGAAACTGCAATGAAAAAGACTAAAATCGACCGTTCAATCGACACCGAGGCACTTGGCTTTCAGGTTCGTGAATCATACAAAACAGCAAGAACAAACATCGCATACTCAATTTTCAAAAAGGGTTGTAAAAAGGTAGCCTTTACTTCTTCAACAAAAGGTGAGGGCAAAACCGTAACTTCAATCAATGTTGCATCTGCTCTTGCTCAACAGGTTGGCACAAAGGTTATCGTTGTTGAATGTGACCTTCGCCGTCCGAGAGTTAACACAGCTTTAAAAATCACACCTACTCCCGGTCTTACAAACTACCTCAACGAGGAATGTTCACTTGAGGACATTGTAAAGGATACAAAAATCGAGAATCTCAAGGCAATTACATACGGCGCTATTCCGCCGAACCCGTCAGAGCTTCTTGCGAGTGAATCCATGTTTGAGCTTATCAAAACTCTTGAAAAAAATTACGACTACATTATTTTTGATACACCGCCAATCGGCGTTGTTATTGACGCCCTGCCTATTATGAAGGCGTCTGACGGTGTTGTTATTATTGCAAGAAATAACTCAACAACATATCCCGAGCTTTCAAGAACAGTTGAAGTTATCAAAAGAACCAATGCAAAAATTCTCGGTGTTATTCTTAACCGTGTAAAGCCTCACGAAACCCGTAAGGGCAAGAGCTATTACTCAAGATACGGCGGATATTACAAGGCATCAGCAAATGACTGATGCCAAACCGCCTTTGCAAACATAAACTAACAGGTTCGTCCTGCCCACGGAGGAAAAAAGGGAATCCGTAAAAAGCATAAACAAAAGTGCGTCATCAAGCGGACATACAACTGAACAAAAGCCTGTTTATGATTTTTTTAAACTTGACGAGCTGCCTCAGCTTTTCAATATTTTAAAAGGCGACATCTCTATTGTAGGACTAAGACCCGTTATGGAGGTTGAAACTGAAATTTACGGCAACTACCGTGACATGCTT
>QWCK01006222.1_pt1 | contig 10195 bp, 10 predicted proteins | sample 1972571 | NCBI WGS metagenome assembly QWCK01 (sample SAMN09866710, study PRJNA288562) | Human gut metagenome isolate term2_stool, whole genome shotgun sequencing... | isolation source: gut | host: Homo sapiens | place: USA: California | reverse complement strand
CGCTCGTCCCAGAACTGGTCATAGTCATAGTGTACCACAAATTCCCGCCAGTTGGCGAGGGTCTCCTCCAGATTTTCCTCTGTCAGGCGGCCCTCCTCCCTTTGAAGCATGGCGAGAATCTCCCGGCAGACGCCGCCGGAGTGGTGGATATAGTCGCAGTAGTTGTCCAGATTCGTGACGATCTCCGGGTCCATGAGATAGCCGTAGAACTTCACATTGTCATACTGCAGCAGCGTCTGCCCTGCCTGGCGGATGGCCGCAAACACCGCCTCCGTCCTCCCCTCCCGAATGACCTTGTCCCAGAAGAGGATGCTGTACGGGGGCAGGAAGAAATCGAATTCCGTGTCCGAATGCTCTGTGACCCACCGTTCCGCCACCGCCAGATTGGCGGCCACATCGTCCCGATAGGCATCTGCGGGCAGCTCCTCCGCCGCAATCTCCGGCCGGTCATAGTTCTCCAGGGCGGAGATATGGTTCCACCACTCATTCCGGTCCCAGGTGAATCCCTCGTCGATGGTGTCGCCCTCTCCCCAGTGGTTGGAGAGCAGGGTGTAGGCGCTGTAATACAGCGTATCCTTGTTCAGCAGATATTGGATGTCATCCAGCGGATTGGCGTTGTAGAGATAGTCCGGCATGGCCGCAGTCACACCGCTCTCATCCCGGATCAGGGTGTTCACATCCAGGCCGAAGATCACCCGCTCCGGCTCCTGGGTCCGAAAGAGGACGTTCATCACCTGGTCGAACTCGCTGTAATACCCGTCCGGGATGGTGAGCCGCACCGCGGAGGTGCCGAAGGTCTCCTGAATCCAGCTGGAGCGGTAGTTGGCCGCCATGGAGGTGCCCACCAGCACGGTGTCCGCCTCCACATTCTTCGCCAGGCCCGCCATCTGGTACCGCTCATTGAACAGCACCGGCTGCCACTTGTCCGGCACCCGATAATACAGGCAGGGATCCACCACGTACACAACGGCTCCGCAGACCGCCAGCAGCGCCAGAATACACGCCAGAAGGCCGCAGACCCAGCGTCGATATGCTTGCTTCATACGGCCCTCCTCAGAAGTTGGAATAGATGAAGGTGGTGACGCCGGTAAAGGACAGCACACACCAAAGCGTCAGCACTGTGAGGGCCGCGCCCCGCCAGAGCGTAGGCCGGAAGTCCTCCATCCGACGGATGGTGTTCCGGGGCCAGAGGACGGCGACCATCCCCGCCCCATACAGCAGCACCACCCGCAGGATGTTTTTCCAGGGCGTGAAGGCGGGAATCAGCATCTGCACCGCGCTGGTCTCCTCGGCGAAAAGGCCCTCCAGCAGCCAGGCCGCCGGTTTTGCAAAGCCGCCGGTGACGGCCCGGCCCAGCAGCTCCAGGGCCCCGGTACAGTCCGGTGCCCGGAAGAACACCCAGGCGATGTTGACAAAGAGAAAGGTCAGCCCCCACCGGAGGACAAAGGGCAGCCGGTCCCGGCCCCTGCCCCAAACCCGTTCCACCACCTGGGCCAGGCCGTGGAGGGCGCCCCACACCAGGAAGGTCCACCCGGCCCCGTGCCAGAAGCCGCTGACCAGGAAGACGATGAGAATATTGCAATACGTCCGGATCGTGCCCCGGCGGCTGCCGCCCAGGGGGAAATACAGGCACTCCCGCAGGAAGGTGGTGAGCGTGATGTGCCACCGCTTCCAGAATTCCGTCACAGAGGCGCTGCGATACGGGGAGTCAAAGTTCATCGGCAGGCGGAGCCCGAAGAGCCGGGCCACACCGGCTGCGATGTCGCAGTAGCCGGAGAAGTCAAAGTACAGCTGGAGCGTATACCCCAAAATCACCAGCCAGGCCGCCGGAGCGCTGAGCTCTTCCAGATGTACCCAGCCGTTGTTCACCACAGTGCCGAAGGCGTCCGCCAGCAGCACCTTTTTGATGGTGCCACAACAGATGGCGTAGATACCCGCCGCGGCGTCGGACCAGTCCGGATGGAGGAATCCCTTTTCCCGCAGCTGGGGGAAAAAGATTCCGGGCCGCAGAATGGGGCCGGAGGTAACGGTGGGGAAAAACAGCCCGTAGAGCAGAAGGGAATCCCCCGGCGCGGGGACATATTCCCCGGTATAGACCTCCTTCAGCAACCACAGCTGCTGGAAGGTAAAAAAGCTCAGCCCCAGCGGAGCCCAGCCCACCTCCACCGCGCCGCCGGTGAGGAACTCCGTATACTTGAATCCCACCAGTATGGCGATGTGATAGACGCAGGCAAGAACCATTGTCCGGCGGCGGCCGCCGGACCGGGCCATCCGGCGGATAGCGCATGCTGTCACGCAGATGCCCGCCAGCAGGCAGGCAATGCCCCCCAGCACCACCGTCCATCCTCCGGGGCCCAGAAGGTAGAATACCGCGGAGGCCGCCGCCAGCATCGCCGCACCCGCTCGGGGGCTGCGCCGCCCCGCTGTCAGGCACACCGCCAGCGCTGCGGCCAGAAAGCCGAAAAAGGCCAGAGACTGAAAGCTCATCTGGTCTTCTCCGTCAGGCCGCTGAGACGGGCATCCGCGGTGCTCAGCACCTGGGTCAGGCTCTGGCACCGTCCGGGGTATGCGGCGGTCAGGGCCTCGTTGGACAGGTCCGGGAACGCCGCCTTTTTGGCCGCCAGGGACCGCAGGCTCCGGGTGTACTGGATCTCCGAGAGCTTCATGTCCGCCTCCGCTGTGCCCATGGTGCAGGCGGCCGGGTCCAGAGAGAAGTACGCCTCGTTGGCGCCGGCGGTGCGGTACAGATGGCGGTACAGCTGGTACACCGCGCTGCCCAGATATCCGGCAGCGGCGTTGATGGCCGCCTTGTCGTTCAGCTTGCCCAGCAGGCCGAACAGCACCCCCACAGCGCCGGAGAGCAGCTTGCTCTGGAGCGTGGCCAGCACGCTGCCCTGGAGGATGTTGCCCGGTTCCGTAGCGTTCAGGATCTCCTGCTCCGTCAGCATGTTCCCCTCCCGGGACAGGGTCCTGCCCAGGATGAAGTCCGCGGAGACGTGGTAGTAATCACAGGCCTTCACCACAAAGGCCAGGCCCGGTTCCCGGATGCCGTTTTCATAGTGGCTCAACAGGGCCTGGGAGATTCCCAGATCCCCTGCGGCAGTTCGCTGGGAGACGCCCCGCTCCTGCCGCAGCAGGGACAGGGTCCGTGAAAATTCAGTTGTGGAAGCCATCGTTCTCTCTCCTTCAGAGTTAAATACATAACGTATAGTTTAACAAATACGATACGGATTGTAAAGAAAAATCCCACGGATTCAGACATTTTTCGGGGGAAGGCGCTGCGGCGCCTTCCCCCGCTGTTTCCTTGCCGTCCAGCTCAGAACAGGCCCACCTGCCCCAGCAGCACGTCTCCCCCGATGCTGCGCACCTGGCGGGCATTCTCCTCCCACAAGCGGTCCGTCACCGCCATTTTGCGGATGATGTCCTGCACCGTGGCCTCCAGCGCAGACCCGGCCCGGTAGTCCGCCTGGAAGATATAATCCACCCGGCCCTTTGCCAGCAGGTCCTCCACACCGGCGCGGTTGCTGGCCTGGTACACGGCGATGGCCTGGCCGCCGTAGGCCCGCATCATCTTCATGCAGGGCACGTCGGAAAGGCCGTCCCCCATGTAGATCATACTGGTGAAGGGCACCCGCTTGCTGTCATCAGGCATGGAGGCGTTTAGATCCCGGTCGTTGGACACGTCCAGCACGCCCTTGTTGATCCGGTAGACGAACTGGGTCTTGGCGGTGAAGTTCACCGCCAGCTTGGGCCACACGGGCACACCGCTCTCATCGTAGTAAAACTCGCTGGCATAGATCTCCTTGAATTCCCCGCTGATGGACGAGCCTTCAATGATCTCCCGCAGGCCGGAAGAGATGATGTAGTGCTCCACCTGGACACCCTGGCCGGCGCCGAAGTCGTTGATCCGCCGGAACCAGTCCTCCACACCGGGGAACAGCACGATGCTCCGCCCCTTCTCCACCAGGTCCGTCCGGGTGAACGGTCGGTTCCGCCGCGCCGCCTCCCGCAGCATGGTGTACATATAGGCCAGGATGCCGTCCATCCGGTTCCTGCGGCCGAAGCCGTTGGCCTCCGCCCAGAACTCTGCGGGGGTCATCCCCAGGGAGGGGATGAAGGCGTAGTCCTGCATATCGGTGGTGCAGAGGGTCTTGTCAAAGTCGTACAGAAAGGCCACGATGGGCTGTTGCTTCATGGCTGACTCCTCCAATCAAAAGACGTTGAGCGCCGGGACCGGGAAAGAAAAAAGCGGCTCCTGCGAGCCGCTTTGATCGTTCAGTCATCGCCGCCGGAGTAATTGCGGCCGAACTTCAGATCGTTGAGATTGATGCGGCGGGTAGGCTCATCCACAGGATCAGCCGCAAAGGGGTCCCCCTCCGGATAGTCATCCTCCGCCGCCGGAGACGCCTCTTCCGCTTCCGCCGGGGCCGCTTCCTCCTCCACGCTCTGCTCGCTGAAAGCGGCCAGCACCTTTTCCTCGATCTGCTGGACGGCCTCCTCCGGCTCCTGCTGGGAAATCGGCTCCGCCGCCTCCACCGGCAGCTCGGGCAGCTGCTCCAGGAATTTCAGCTCCTTCTCACAGATCTCTCTGCTGGCGGCAATGAACTGGGCCAGATCCCGCTGGCCCTGGTGCAGCCGCTCCTCGGCGGCCTCCACCTCCTGGCGCAGCTGGCCGATCTTCTCCCGGGCGCTGGTCTCCGCTTGGGCCAGGATCTCGTCCCGCTTGGCCTCTGCCTCGTGGACGATGGAGTCCGCCATCTTCTGGGCGGTCAGCAGGGTGGCGCGCATGGAGTCCTCGGTGGCACGGTAGTCCTCCACCTTTTCCACCAGGACCTTCAGCTTGGCCTTCAGCGCCGCGTTCTCCTTGTAGAGCGCGGTGTAATCATCGGTGAGCTCGTCCAGAAACTCATCGACCATGGCCATGTTATATCCGCCCATCACTGCCTTGGAAAAGGCGTGGGTGGAAACTTCCTGTGGTGTCAGCATAGTGCGATGTTACCCCCTCGTGTCCGCTCAGAAATAGAGGCCGTTGTTCTCCAGCTCGTCGATCAGGTCGCCCTCGATATCCACATGATAGGGCGTGATGATGTATGTATTGGCAGCCACCTTCTTGATCTTGCCCTCGCCGGCATAGGCCACGCCGGACAGAAAGTCGATCAGCCGCCGGGCGATATCCTTGTTGGTGGACTCCAGGTTCAGCACCACGGTCCGCTTGTCCTTCAGGTGGTCCGCGATTTCGGAGGCGTTCTCGAACCGCTCCGGCTTCACCAGCACCACTTTCAGCTGGGTGGTGGCGTGGATATTCACCACCTTGTTGCGGCGGTCCTCCACCTTGAGCTTCCGGTCCTCAAAGGCGTTTTGCCGCACCGGCTCCTCAAAGTCATCATACTCCTCGTCCTCATCCTCGTAGGGGTGGGTCCACTTTTTCAGTTCGTCCAATAAGCTCATAATAGCCTCCCATCGGAGCCGCGCTCCGGTCTTTTTCAGTTGTAATGGCGGGCGCCGAAGATGGCGCTGCCCACCCGCACCATGGTGGCGCCGGCACGGATCGCATCCTCATAGTCGCCGCTCATGCCCATGGACAGATATTCTAATTCATTATGAAACAATTTTTGGTTCATGTCAACATAAAGTGCCTGAACTTCCTGAAAATACCGGAAATTGGCATCCCTCTGCGCGTCTGCCGGGGGAATCGTCATCAGTCCCCGCACCCGGACATGGGTCCGCTCCAGGGCGGCCTCCGCTGCGGGGAGGACTTTCTCCGGTGCAAAGCCGCTCTTGGCAGCCTCCCGGCCGATGTTCACCTCCAGCAGGATGTCCTGCACCAGCCCCCGGGCCGCGGCCACTTTCTCGATCTCGTCCAGCAGCTCCAGAGAGCCCACGGACTGGATCAGGGCCACATGGCCCACCACCTGCTTGACTTTGTTGCGCTGCAGGTGGCCGATGAAGTGCAGGGGGGCGCCGTCGTAGGCGTGCTGCTCCAGCTTCTGTACCATCTCCTGCACCCGGTTCTCCCCCAGGGCGTCGATGCCGGCTGCCACGGCCTCCCGGCAGGCGGCGGCATCGTTCATCTTGCTGGCGCCCACCAGCAGGATCTCCTTCGGGTCCCGGCCGGCCTCCCGGGCCGCCGCGGCCATGTTCGCCCGGATCCGGGCAATGTTCTCCGCAATTGTCATCAGCGTTCCAATACTCCTTTCCAGCGGCCGCCCTGCGGCCATCTCTCTGTCAGCTGCCAATCACCTTTCCATCATACAGGTCATAGGCGGTGATGATCACCTCGTCCCCCGCCCGGAGGCGAATCTGCTCCTGGGTCTTGCTGACCTCCTCCGCCGTGTCCAGCGTGGAGCGCACCAGGGCGAAGTCATCTCCGCTGTACAGCACGTCCACCGGCTTGAAGCGGGCCTTCATGCCCACCATGCAGTAGACGCCGGTCTCGCTCACCACGGACTCGTTCCCGTCCTCGTCCGTAACCGTTCGCTCCCGCACCCGCAGGGCCTCCTTGGGCACTCGGATGCCCGTGGTGGTCTGCCGAATAACCTCGGCGCTCTGCTGGCGCAGCAGCGTCAGCTCCGATAAATAGGTGTCCCCCTGGAACACCGCCACCACCCGGCCGCCTTCCGCCTCGCTGATATGGGTCAGCTTCACGCTCAAGTCCCGGCCCACGCCCTTGGCAAAGCGCAGCTTCAGTCTCCCGCTCTCCTGCAGGGTCTGGGCCTCGCTCTCCTCCAGGGCCGTCACATAGTACCAGGTGTCCCCCAGCACCAGTTTGCCCACCCGGTTGGAGCGCAGGGACTCGTCCGGCTCCAGGGCCGCCAGGGTCCTGGGCGTCAGCGTCTCCAGGCTCTCCGGCGTTAGAATGTTCTCATATCCGTCCACCACGGCGGAATAGAGCCCCGCCTGCGGCGCGGTGATCTGCAGGACAGAGCTTCCCGCCTGGGCCCGCAGGCTGCTCAACTGGCTCTGGAGCTCCGCCATCTGGGCGGACAGGTCCTCCGTGTCGGAATACGTGTAGTCCCGCTTCATCACCAGGCTCCGCAGCTCGGCTCCGCAGTCCTCCGCCGTGTCCAGCCGGTCCGCCGCCAGAGCGCCCCGGTAGTCGCGGATCGTCTGGAGGATCTGGGCGTCCAGTCGCAGAGAGACCTCCGCCCCCAGCGCCGCCTCCTCCGCGTACTGCAACTGTTCGATCTGGGTATGGAGGGATTGGATCTCCTTCTGGCGGTCCAGCGTCGCCTGGTCCGCGTAGACCAGCGCCACCACGCCGCCGTCGCTGATCCGCTCGCCCTCCGCCCGCTGCAGCTGCAGCAGGCCGCTGGTGTCGTCCGTCAGGATCGCCTCGTCCCGCACCACATAGCCGGACAGCACCGTGGACATCTCCACCTGATACTGGTAGGCGATGGTGGTGGTCAGCGGGTCGCCGAAATAGCGCACCGCCTGAATCGAGAAATAGGCCAGCACGCCCAGCGTGACCGCTGCCAGCAAAAGTTTTGTGCCAAGGGTTTTCTCTTTCATGGTTACCTCTTTGTCTCTGTCCGCGAAGCCTTCCCGGCCCCATGCGGGACCCTCTGCGGAGGCGCAGGCCTCCGCAACCTCCAGCTCCACCGCCGGACGCACCGGCGCGATGGCGGAGGTCGTGTGCTTGAAATGATTTTCTGCCCGCCAGTTCTCATTTCCCCAGGCACGGCGGGCTTTGCCCGCCGTGCTCAAGGTTTTGGTCCGCAAAACGTGATCCCGGCCTAAGCGCCGCCCTTTAGGCGGCGGGCCTCAAAACGGGTCCGCAGGCCGCTCATGCGCCCGCGACGGCCGGTTCCTCACCCTCCAGATCCACCGGCCGCACCGGCGCGATGGTGGAGATCGCGTGTTTGTAAATGATCTGCTGCCGGCCGTCGCTGTCCAGCACCACCACAAAGGCGTCAAACCCCGCGATGGTGCCCCGCATCTGGAAGCCGTTCATCAGAAACATGGTGACGGGTAGCTTGTCCCGTCTGGCCCGGAGGAGAAACAGGTCCTGTAAATTCGCTTTTGTCTGCATATATGTCCGCTCCTTTTTTCTGTATGAGTCGGACGATTTCCCTGTCTCCCGTCCGCTCACCGCTAGAATACGCCAGCGGCGGCCAGGATTTCCGTCGAAACCTGGAGGGCCCGGGCAAAATCCCGGTCTTTTTCCCACCAGATCCAGTGAATGTCCGGATTTCGCCGCAGCCAAGTCAGCTGGCGCTTGGCGTATTGCCGGGAGCGGAGCTTCACCTCCGCCACGGCCTCCTCCACCGTGGCGGTGCCGTCCAGAACCCCCAGGAACTCCTTGTATCCGATGGCCTGGAGAGCCGTGGCCTCCCGGGGCAGGCCGCTTTCCAGCAGCTGCCCCACCTCCTCCAGCAGGCCCGCCGCCACCATGGCGTCCACCCGGCGGTCGATCAGGGTCTTCATGTCCGCCCGGTCCCGGAACTGGAGGCCGATCCACACGGCGTCGTACCGGGGCGGCAGGTCCCTTGTCTCCGCGTTGTGGGCGGAGATGGTCTTTCCCGTCTCCCGGTAGACCTCCAGCGCCCGGAGGATGCGCTTTTCATCCGCCGGATGGAGGCGTTCCGCCGCCTCCGGGTCCACCTGCCGCAGCTCCTCCAGAAGCGGGCCGATGCCCTCCCGGGCCAGCTGGGCCTGGAGCTCCCTGCGGACAGCGCCGCCGGCGTGGCCGCCGGCGAAGGTCCGGCCCTGCACCACCGCATCCAGCCACAGCCCGGTGCCGCCCACCAGGATGGGCCGCTTTCCCCGCCGCAGAATGTCGTCCACGATGGGGACGGCCGCCCGGGCGTACCGGGCGGCGGACCACTGTTCCGCCGGGTCTGCCACGGCGATCATGTGATGGGGCACGCCCTCCATCTCCTCGACGGTGGGGGCGGCGGTGCCGATGGTCATGCCCTTGTAAATTTGCATGGAGTCCGCGGAGACCACTTCCCCGTCATACCGCTTTGCCAGCAGGACACCCATCTTCGTTTTGCCGCAGGCCGTGGGCCCCACCACACAGATGATCTTCTCAGCCATCGCCGTCCCTCCTCTCGCCTGTCAAGGCTGTTCCGCTTCTGATGCATCGATATACTCACTGTATACGATCCGCTCCCGGATGTAAAGGGGGCCCTCCGCAAGCGGACAGCAGAAGCACCAGTGCCAGCGCAGCCGGCAATCTCCCCCTTACGGCAGCCGCCTCCTTTTCAGAAGTCCTCCGCCAGCCTGCGTGCCTTCTCACAGGCCTCCGTCAAAATCTCCTCCGTCTTGGCGGGATCCAGGTCCAGTCCGCCGGCAAACACATAGCTGAACGCCGGGATGCCGAACATGGCGCACAGCTGCTTCCAGTACAGAACACCCAGACTCTCGGGCTGCTCCAGATCCCCGCCGGAGGTGAGATAAGCCAGCTTCTCTGCCCGGCAATCCCCGTGGCAGCCGTCGGCCTCGTAGTGATAGGTCAGGCCATTGGCGGAGATGTACTCAATATACGTCCGCAGGGCCGCCGGGAAGGTCAGGTCCCAGAAGGGTGCCGCCACCCCCACCCGGTCCGCGGCCCGGAACTGGCGGGCCAGATCATACACCGGCGCATCGAAGCACCGGATCCCCGCCAGGGCGTCCCGGTCGTTCAGCATCTCCGGCGCAAAGGGCTTCAGCGCCAGCAGGGCCTCTGGTTCCACAGTCTCCACCTCGGCCTCCGGATGCCTGGCCTGCCATGCGTCCAAAAACGATCTCGCCAGCACCAGGGTGCGGGATTCCTCCCCTCGCTGGCTGATGCAGCCGTTGACAAACAGCAGTTTCATGCAAATCACTCCTTCTCCTCCAAAAGGGTGGTAATGATGGGCTTCCCCTCCCGGTCCAGCAGGGGCGTCATCCCGCCGGCATGGCCGGTGGAATGCCACAGGTAGTTGACCCCGGTCTCCCGGTCCACCCAGACAGAGTTTTCCTCAAAGCCGGTGCTCTCCACACTGGTCCGCACAAACCGTTTTTCCTTTTTTGCCATATAGGAAACCTCCTGAAAAATTCGTCACTCCCATCTCCGCCAGGAAAAAGGGCTGGGGAAAACCCTGCGGTTTTTCCCAGTTCGTTCGCCGCGGGCGAACAAAGAAATCTCAATCATTTTCGGCAGGGCGTGTACCTGCCGAAAATCCGTTGACCTGTGCGCCTCGGGCGCACACACCAGTGACCGACGTCACTGGTG
>QWCK01006220.1_pt1 | contig 10197 bp, 9 predicted proteins | sample 1972571 | NCBI WGS metagenome assembly QWCK01 (sample SAMN09866710, study PRJNA288562) | Human gut metagenome isolate term2_stool, whole genome shotgun sequencing... | isolation source: gut | host: Homo sapiens | place: USA: California | reverse complement strand
CCCCGCCACAGCTATCAGACTTCTAGCTGCGTATTACTCCTACAAGAGGGAGCGGTATAGTTCCACAGTTTTATCGGCAACACTCTGCCAAGAAAATTTTTCTTCCACCCGTTTACGTCCAGCTTTACCCATTTTCTTGGCCAGATCGGGATCTTCAACCAGCTTAGTGATCCGCTCGGCCATATCCCGGTGGAATTTCTCGGGATTCGTGGGGGTACCGCTGCCGTCAGTTAACTGTTCGATCGGCACTAGATAACCGGTCTGGCCCTCGGCAATGCAATCCGGAATTCCACCGGTAGCGGTTCCCACTACCGGAAGTTCCATGGCGGCGGCCTCGAGGTTCACAATCCCCATCGGTTCATAAATCGAGGGGGTAACAAATACTTGCGCTGCCGACAAGATGTTGACCAGCTGGTCGTGCGGGAGCATCTGTTCAATCCAGATGATTCCGCTGCGCTCCGCTGATAATTCGTCGACTAACTTGCGTACTTCTTTTTCAATCTCCGGGGTGTCGGGTGCTCCGGCGCACAGTACTACCTGAGAATCTGCCGGAATTTGTTTGATCGCCTGCAAGAAGTGCGGCAGACCTTTTTGGCGGGTTATCCGGCCTACGAAAACCACTGTCGGCACATCCGGGTCGATGCCGTATTTAGATAGGGTTTGGGCAACCGCTTCCTGGTCGGTAGGTAGCGCCCAATCGCGTAGATCCAAACCATTATGGATAACGTGAACCTTATCCGGGTCTATCTGCGGGTAGGCACGTAAAATATCTTCCTTCATCCCGTGGGAGACCCCCACCACCGCATCGGCTGCTAAGTAGGCAGTTTCTTCGGCCCAGGATGACAGGTTATAACCGCCTCCTAATTGTTCCCGTTTCCAAGGACGGAGCGGCTCTAAAGAGTGAGCCGTCACCACATGTGGAACCTCGTACAGTTTCTTTGCCCAGTGACCAGCCATATTGGCATACCAGGTGTGGGAGTGCACCAAGTCGGCGTGGTCGCAGCGCTGCGCCATCTGTAAATCGATTCCCAAGGTACGCAGCGCGGCATTATCCCCATCCTGCTTGCGACAATAGTCATATCCCTGTACCCGGATTTTTCCGCCATCATCGGGACGTGCCCCATCAAAGCAATGTACCCCCACCTCAATTCTTTCTGCTAACACTTTCGCCAGCTCAGTAACGTGGACGCCAGCGCCACCGTAGACATGAGGGGGATATTCTCGGCTCAACAAATCGACACGCATTTTGGGGATCCTTTCCTAGGTGACCTTTAATTTTGCCGTTATCTACTAGATTAATGGAATCATGAAGGCGCGGGGCAGAAACGGGAAATCCTTCGCTCCTGCCCCCGCCAATAACGCTTACTCCAAGGAAAGGATCTGCGCTGCATTCTGGGGCAAGGCAAAAACTAATATTTTTTAAATTCTCCGTAAGCAGACTATTACCATTTAATTAATCAACCTCAAATCCCCGCGCAAGCCCTGCAGCTTGGCATAAGCTGACGTCATGGGAAAAAATAATGTGTTAGCAATGATTCTGGCTGGCGGCGAAGGCAAGCGCCTGATGCCCCTTACTTTAGATAGAGCGAAACCGGCGGTTCCCTTTGGTGGAACCTACCGCTTGATCGATTTCGCGCTTTCCAATGTGGTGAACTCCGGTTATCTCCGCTCGGTGGTACTCACCCAATACAAATCGCACTCGCTAGACCGCCACTTAGCTACCACCTGGCGGATGTCCGATTTACTGAGCAACTATGTAGCCCCAGTTCCCGCCCAGCAGCGGCGCGGAAAGCACTGGTATTTGGGCAGCGCAGATGCGGTCTACCAGTCGCTAAACATTGTGCGTGACGAGGATCCTGACTACGTCCTGATTATTGGGGCGGACAATATCTATCGGATGGACTTTTCACAAATGGTCGATAACCACATTAAATCCGGCCTGCCTTGTACGGTTGCCGGGATTCGGCAACCTGTTGAATTGTCCAGCGCTTTTGGGGTCATTGACCAAACCGACGGAACGATTAATCGCTTCATCGAAAAACCTGATACCTGTGAGGGTCTGCCTGATGATCCCACCAAGTTCTTAGCGTCGATGGGTAACTACGTTTTCACCACTAAAGACTTGGTGGCTGCTTTGGAAGAAGACGCTAAGAATGAAGACTCGAAGCATGATATGGGTGGGGATTTGGTTCCCTATTTTGTAAAGCATGGCGGGGTAAACTGCTATGACTTCATTGAGAACGAAGTTCCGGGCGCTACCGACCGTGACCGCGATTACTGGCGTGATGTGGGTACTATCGATGCCTTCTACGAAGCGCACCTGGATCTGCTCTCAGTATCCCCGGTATTCAACCTCTACAACTTTGACTGGCCAACCTACACAAAGCTAGACGCCTGGCTGCCCCCCGCGAAGAGTACTTTCAGTGACGAGAACCGCCGAGGCATGGCTCTGGATTCAATCGTGTCTCCCGGGGTTATTATTTCTGGGTCACGCGTGGAACGTTCCATGCTCTCTCCCCGAGTGCATTTGCATTCTTACTCTTCTGTGGACGGCTCAGTGTTAATGAATGGTGTAGATGTGGAACGCTCCGCCGTGATCCACAATGCGATCTTGGATAAGAATGTGCGGGTCGCGGAAGGGGTACAAATCGGTGTCGATCACGATAAAGACCGCGAACGCGGCTTTACAATTTCCGAGGGCGGCATCACGGTAGTCCCCAAGGGAACTATTGTGGATCATTAAGCTAAAACTCTCTAAATTGCCGGGGAGCACTTCTTGTGAAGTGCTCCCCGTGCTATCTCTAACAGCGTGTTAGGCAACAAAACAAAGGTAAGTCACAATGAAAATGTCTGGGTATCCCTCATGCCTAGGCGCGCAGCGGGGCGTGAAAAACTCCAGTCAGTTCCCCGTCACCTGGGACAAGATGAGTAAAATCGGCAACTCTAAAAGTAATAGCGGTAGCGGTGGACACTCCGTAAGGTACGCCGGCGTTTTCCGGTGCTAAAAGCTGGGCAGTCATGGAAATAATGGGCTCATGCCCTACTACCAAAATGGCTTTACCCCCTGCCGGTGCGTACTCGCTTACTAGCCGCAGCAGCCGCTCCGGAGAGCAATGATATAGCTCGTCCTCTGCCAGTAGCTGTGCGCTCGGGTAAGCCCGCCCAAGCTGCTGGGCCGTTTGGGTGGCGCGAGCCGCCGTAGAATGCAAAATCAGCTCGACCTCGACCCCCTCTTTAACCAGAAGCGCCCCTAATTCCCGCGCCTGCCGCACCCCGGCTGGGGTCAAAGGACGGCCGTGGTCGCCCCGGCCATAACCAGCCTGAGCATGCCGTACCAGCGTTAATTCGTAGCTCATAGCTCTATCCTAGCTAAGCCTCTAGAATGAAAACTAAGGACAAGGAGAGGTATGGCTTTAGCTAAGGGACCAGAAGACAATATCTGTTCAGCCCGCCGGTGTGAAAACCCGGCAACCAAAGCGGTATTGTGGCGCAACCCCAAGATTCCCCGCCCCGTACATAAAACCTGGCTGACTTGCGATGAACACGCCGATTTTTTGCGTCAATACCTGGCGTATCGTTCTTTTCCCACCAAGGTGGTTCCTTTTAGCGAGGTCGAGACGGCAACTTTGGATTAGTCCCCGAATTACCCGCTAGCCCCAGCAAGATTACGAGTAAGGCCGGCTGCTAGCTAAGTCAGTTCCACCAGATCCAGGTAATCATCACTCCATAAGTCCTCGTCCCCATCGGGCAGCAACAACACCCGCTGCGGATTTAGCGCCTCAACGGCCCCCGGATCGTGGGTTACCAGCACCACCGCGCCCTCGTATTGGTCGAGGGCGTGCAAGATTTCTTCCCGAGACGCCGGATCCAAGTTATTGGTAGGTTCATCAAGCAGCAGCACATTCGCGCCGCTAACCACCAGGGTGGCTAAAGCTAGCCGGGTTTTTTCTCCCCCCGAAAGCACGCTGGCCGGTTTGAAAGCGTCCTCACCCGAAAATAGGAACTGTCCCAAAATGTTGCGCACATGGGTTTCATCCAGGTCGGGAGCCGCCGCAGTCATATTTTCATAAACCGTGCGGGCAGGATCCAAGGTTTCATGCTCCTGGGCGTAATAGCCTAGTTTGAGACCGTGACCGGGAACAACTTCCCCCGCATCTAGCTCCTCGATCCCGTTTAGCAGCCGCAGCAACGTGGTTTTACCGGCTCCGTTTTCCCCCAAAACCACCACTTTGCTGCCGCGATCGATTGATAAATCTAGGCCGCTAAATACCTCTAGGCTGCCATAAGATTTCGCGAGGCCGCGCGCATTAAGCGGTACTTTGCCGCAAGCTAGCGGGGTAGGAAAACGCAGGCGAGCAACCTTTTCGGCCTTGGTTTCGCTTCCGGCCTCTTTAACCAGTTCCTCGGCTCGGCGCAGCATTTGCTGCGCTGCGACTGCCTTAGTGGCTTTAGCCCGCATTTTTTCACCTTGCTCACGCAATGCCTGCGCTTTCGCCAAGGCGTTTTGGCGCTCGCGGCGCCGCCGCGTCTCATCTTGGGCGCGCTGCTTCAGGTAGGCATCCCACCCCAGTTTGTATTGGTCAATCACCGCCCGGGAGGCATCCAAGTACCACACCTGGTTTACCGTGTCTTGTAGTAGCGCCGTAGAGTGGGTAACCATTACGAAGCCGCCGGCATAGGTGCGCAGAAAATCGCGAAGCCAAATAATGGAGTCATGATCTAAGTGGTTGGTGGGCTCATCTAAAAGCAGTACATCAGGCTGGGAAAACAGTACCCGCGCCAGTTCTACCCGGCGGCGCTGCCCTCCGGAAAGGGTCGCTAGTGGCTGCGTGAGCGCGCCTTGGTCAAGCCCCAGGTTATGGGCAATCTGCATAGCCTCGGAGCGGGCAGCATATCCACCGAGGCGGGTGAACTCTTCATCCAGGCGGGCGTATCTTTCTATCGCTTTTGCCTGGGTTTCCCCGCTGGTGGTGGACATTTTTTCTTGGGCGTTCTCGATTGCCCGCAAAGTGCGATCCAAATCCCGCACCGCCATTATCCGGGAAATCCCGTCCTTTTGTTTCACCCCCACTGCCGGGTCTTGTGACAGATACCCTACCGACCCGGAGGAAGTAACTTTGCCTTGAAAATCGATATTATCGATTAATTCTTGGGCTTCGTCCTCGCTAAGGGAGCCGCTAGAGCGATGTTTACCTAGAGCCACTAGCGCCGCAATTAAGCGCATCGTAGTGGTTTTACCAGCGCCATTGCGCCCGACTAGACCGATACGCATCCCTTTATCAATCCGCAAATTGGTGCGGGAGACCAAGAGCCGCTGCCCGATCCGCACTTCCATATCTTGCGCATTAATCACGGTGTGGATTCTACCCAGGTGCTGGCCGTAGTTAAAACCGATACGGCTATTGCCTACCCCGCTACTTTCCCGTATTTTCGAGGATAGAAGGAGGCCGGAGCGAGTACCAGCCTCGGCAGAGCATGCGAGATTCCATCACTGTTTCTTGGCTTTTGGCTGCGCTAGTAGCCAGCTATGCCCCGAAGATTCGGGAAATGCTTACTATTTGTATTGGGCTAGCTCCTTTACCCTCCGGTGCTGAATCTTAGCTGATTCCTAGTACCCTGCTAGTACGGAAAGTCCTGTTACTTTCAGGCCTTAATTGCACCCTATTTCCATTAAATACCCTAAAGTGCAGTAAAAATACCACGATCTCTGCGGAGTTACTTCCTCCCGCTAGCGGACAGGTTTACAATAGTGCTTTAGCAAAGGTGCTGCAACAAAGGGAAAAGTCATGCCCGTAAATCTTAGCCGCAAAGATATTCAAGCGATTGATGCTGCCAAAGCCTACTATGGGGGCCTTCCCCAAAATGAAGTAGCAGCCCGGTTAGGAATCTCGCGCCCCACGGTTTCTAAACTGCTGCGCTATGCACGCGCCAAAGGGTACGTGAAAATCACGGTTAATGATCCTCGACTAGCGGATTCTTCGGCCGCAAATGCACTAAAATCCCGGTTCGGTTTAGAGGAGGCGGTGGTGGTTTATCCCAGTGCTCCCTCAGATATTGAAGTCCGCAAAGCGCTAGGGGAAGCCGGAGCTCGAATGGTGGAAAAGGTGATTAAAGATGGCGACATGGTGGGAGTTTCCTGGTCGCGGACCGTTGAAGAAATCTCTAAAAATCTCACCACCCATCCGCGAAAGAATGTAGAGATCGTGCAACTGCGGGGAGGGGTAGGCGGGTTCGCGCGCGGACAAAGCGAAATCGAGGCCGTTAATCGTTTCGCTGCGGCTTTTAACGCGCAGGCACACCTATTGGGAGCGCCCACCGTATTTCAGAGCGCGGAAGCTAAAGCGGCAATGATGAAAGAAAAACAGGTAGCTGCAGCTTTGAAACGAGGGCGAGATTCCCGCTTAGCCGTCTTTACCGTGGGGGATGCGGCAAAAAGTTCCTATCTTTTGACCCTGCCTACCCTATCCCGCGATGTGAAACTGATTTTAGAGAAAAAAGCAGTCGGCGATATTTGCTCCCGATTCATCGACACTCACGGCCGGGTATGTTTGCCTGAACTAAATGACCGCACTATGGCAATATCTTTGGCACATCTGCGGCGGATTCCCGAAAAAATAATGGTTGCCGGAGGGGGTGCGAAAGTCGCGATCATCAGGGTCGCCCTGGAACATGGCTATGCTAATCGGCTAGTAATCGATGCGGCTACCGCTGCCCAAGTGCTAGATATACGGTCAAACTAGCCGTTCATCGGCGAGTTAACCGTCGCGCTCCTTTTATTTCCAAGACGCGTACTACATAAAACTAACCCTGGATTTGCAGCGCTTTCACGCCTGGCATAGCTCCGGTGGCTCGGCATTGCTTACTTGAGTCTTCGCGATGGTAAATAGGCGGATAACAGGACTTTAGAGATAAGCATTTGCGTTATGTCCCCGCTAGGATGGGGGTATGAGCGATATTAGTGAATTGCGTAAACCCAAAGCCTGGATGACCGATATGGATGGGGTGCTGGTGCACGAATCCTTGGCACTACCAGGAGCACACGAGTTTATTGAAACTCTAAAAGGAAACAGTATTCCGTTCTTGGTACTTACCAACAACTCTATCTATACCAACCGCGACCTATCGGCACGGCTGGCATCCTCGGGATTAGAGGTTCCCGAAGACCGCATCTGGACTTCAGCTAACGCTACTGCAGAATTCTTAAATAGCCAGTCCCCCAACTCTACGGCTTTCGTCATCGGAGAAGCTGGTTTAACCACTGCGATCCACGAAACCGGTTATATCATGACTGAAACCGATCCGGAATATGTTGTCCTAGGTGAAACTCGCTTCTACGATTTCGTGAATATTACCAAAGCGATTCGACTGATCGAAAAGGGCGCGAAGTTCATTTGCACCAACCCGGACACTACCGGTCCTTCCGAGGACGGAACCCTGCCCGCGGTAGGATCAGTGGCGGCCATGATCACCAAGGCTACCGGGCGCGAGCCCTATTTTGTGGGTAAGCCAAATCCGGTGATGTTCCGGGCGGGACTCAATAAGCTGGGCGCCCACTCCGAGGACGCGGCTATGGTTGGTGACCGCATGGACACTGATATTCACGCCGGGGTAGAAAGCGGTATGGATTCCTACCTAGTGTTATCAGGTTCAACTTCCCGGGAGGATATCCAGAAGTTCCCCTACCGCCCCAAGGCGGTGTTCAACGGGATCGGGGATCTACTACCCCTACTTGGATAGTCTGGTTAGTACACCTAGCTGACTGTTAAATCATTAGGGGAGGCGCCCGGCCACTGGCCGGGCGCCTCCCCTTTCAGTACCTGATTATTCTAGTCAGTTAGCGTCCCCAAAGTAGCTACCATCACGGCTTTAATGGTGTGCATCCGGTTTTCTGCTTGGTCAAACACTACTGAGCGTTCCCCACAGAACACCTCATCGGTAACTTCTAAGGCATCGAGACCAGTTTTTTGGTAAATATCCTCCCCCACGGTGGTGGCGCGGTCATGGAACGCCGGTAGGCAGTGCAAAAACTTTGCTTGCTGTCCGGCTTCCGCCATTAGCTGGGCATTAACCTGGTAGGGCAAGAGCAGCTTAATCCGCTCATCCCAGACTTCTTTCGGCTCCCCCATCGAAACCCAAACATCGGTATACAAGAAATCCGCACCCTTAACCCCAGCAGCCGGGTCATCAGTGTGGGTGATTCTCGCGCCAGTTAGAGCCGCAATTTCATGGGCTTTATCAATCCAGCATTGCTCATTCCACAGCTGCTTTGGGCCGATAATCCGCACATCCATACCCATCATTGCCCCGGAAATCAGCAGCGAATTCGACATATTATTGCGGGCATCACCCAGATACGCAAAGGAAATATCGCGCAAATCCCGTCCGGAATGCTCCATCATAGTTAGCTGGTCACAAAGCATTTGCGTGGGATGCCACTCATCGGTCAGGCCATTCCAAACCGGCACCCCCGATAGGCGCGCTAAAGTCTCTACGTCCTCTTGACGACGTCCTCGAAACTCAATGCCATCATAGAAGCGCCCCAGCACTTGCGCCGTGTCCGCCATAGATTCCTTATGCCCAATCTGGGAGGCCACCGGGTCGAGAAAAGTTACATGGGCACCCTGGTCGTAGGCAGCTACTTCAAAAGAGCAGCGCGTGCGGGTAGAAGTTTTTTCAAAAATCAGGGCGATATTTTTACCTTTCAAATAAGGCTGTTCACTTCCCGCCCGTTTGGCTGCTTTTAGCTGCGCCGCCAAATCCAGCAGATACCGCCATTCCTCGGCGGTGAAATCGAGTTCTTTTAGAAAATGGCGACCAGATAGTAATGCCACAGTTTAACCTTTCTATTTTTTTCTTACTATTGAGCTAAATCTGTTTCCCCGATTCAGACCCCGCTATTTATTCAACAGCTGCTCGCGATAACGGACAGGTCATACAGCGCGGCCCTCCGCGCCCACGCCCCAGCTCTGCACTGGGAACTTCTAAAACTTTTACCCCTTGGGAGCGCAAGTAGTCGATGGTTTGCCAGTTGCGGTCATAGGAAGTCACCACGTTTTCACGAAGTGCCAGCAGGTTACAGGCATCATTCCATTGCCCGCGTTCGGCGCCACTATCAGATTGCGGGGTTTGCAGAATATTAACCGCGCTCACTCCGGCCGCCTGAGCAAGAATCTCATGCATTTCGACTTCCGGATGCATCTGCCAACAGATTTGACCGTCTATGCCCCGGCGAGCAGTAACGCTCTCCAACATCCCCAAATTTTTGTATTTATAGAAAGTATCCCGGTTAATCATCGTCAGAACCGTATCTAAATGCATTTGGGCTCGCTCCATCGGCATCAACAACCCGGTAACCATATTTATTGATGAGGACGAGTCCCGGAGCAGGCGGGAAGCAAGGCGCTCGAAACCTGCCGGGCTGGTACGTTCCGAAATCCCTACCAGTACCGAGTGTTCCGAGAGTATTTCTACATCCCCGCCCTCGGTGGAGGCGGGGCTGTCGGCTACCCCCGCACCAAACTGGGTAAGATTATCGCTAAAATCTGGATGGAAACGGTAGATAGCCTGCAAGTTTAAGGTTTCACGGCGACGGGAAGTCTTTTTCATGGCCGAGAGCATAACTCCCTTGCCAATCCAAGCAGAAGTATCGCGGGTAAACAGGTGATTAGGGAGCGGCGCTAAGATAAAATCTTCCGTTCCTACTCGCGCCAAAACAGTGGAGGCTACCGATCCTAGTTGAGACTCGATTTCTGCGCGGGTAAGCCCGCTAATCATAATTTGCGCCAGCTTCCGGCTTTCCTGCTCCGCCAGATACTCTCTGAGCGACCCGCTAAGCGCTACCCCGAAATGACGATCATCAATAGTCTGTTCCAATAGCCATTTTCGACCCGGTACTAACTCTAAAGTCTCAGCTAAGAGATCGTGCAGATACACAACTTGCGCGCCTTGAGAAGAAAGGGCAGCGCTAAAGGTATCGTGATCTTCACGAGCCTTCTCTAGCCACAAAATATCGTCAAAGAGTAGTTCCTCGCGATTTGAAGGAGTCAGGCGGTCAATTTCGCTCCCAGGACGGTGTACCAGTACTTTTTCGAGTTTCCCGACCTCAGACCAGACTCCACGCATCATGGATTTCCCCTTGCTAGATTATCTGCAAGCCTATGTTATCCCATTAGACGTTAAAGCCGAGAGCGCGTAACT
>QWCK01006218.1_pt1 | contig 10208 bp, 8 predicted proteins | sample 1972571 | NCBI WGS metagenome assembly QWCK01 (sample SAMN09866710, study PRJNA288562) | Human gut metagenome isolate term2_stool, whole genome shotgun sequencing... | isolation source: gut | host: Homo sapiens | place: USA: California | reverse complement strand
CTTGAAGCGTGAGTTAGACCAGATCTGGTCATCCACCACACCAGATGGTTTCTGAGTAGCTAGGATCAAGTGGACCCCGAGGGAACGCCCGACCCGAGCGATGGATACCAGCTCCTTGATAAAGTCTGGCTGGTTGACCTTGAGCTCTGCGAACTCATCTGAGATTAGAAAGAGATGAGGGAGCGGTTCTGTCGCTTCTCCGTTTTTAAATTTCTTCTGGTATTGATTGATATGGTTGACTTCAAACTCTCCAAAGAGTCGTTCACGACGATGGATCTCCGCATTGATCGAAGCCAGAGCCCGCATAGATTGGGCACCATCCAAGTTGGTAATCGTCCCCAAGAGATGGGGAAGGTTTTTAAAGAGATTGGCCATCCCACCACCCTTATAGTCGATCAGCAAGAAAGCCACATCATGAGGGTGGAAGTTAACAGCGAGGGATAGGATATAGGATTGGATGGTTTCTGACTTCCCTGATCCAGTCGTCCCTGCGATCAAACCATGAGGTCCATGGGCTTTTTCATGCAGATTGAGCTGAACCAGGTCATCCTGACCACGCAGACCAATTGGCACAGCCAAACTCTTGTAAGGTGCGTTCTTTTTCCAACGACTCGATACCTGCAAATCCTCAAAGGTCTCCGCCCCATACATTTCCATAAAGGTCACAGAATCTGGGATCGAACTCTTAAGGTTTTGGAGGTGATTGAGCGGAGCCAAGGTACGGGCGATCCGCTCCTTGTCATAATCTGCTGGGAAATGATCCAAATGGAAGTCCGTCTCTTTCAAGACTCCTTCTTCCATGACCAGTTGACCTGTATTACGGTCCTTGATATTGATCACTGTCTGGATGTTCTCAGACAAGGAACTCATGACATCCTCTACAAAGATGAGAGAACAGCCTAATTCCGTTGGATCTTCGGTAAAGAACTCCATGATGATATGATCCAAAATTAGCTTCTCATCGGTCACTAAAACCACGTAATGAGGATGGAAGAGGGTGCTCTCCTTGTGGGATGCTTCTTCCTTTTGACTACGACGTAGTTTCAAGATTTGGTTCAAACTATTCAGAACTTGGTCCCGTGTTCGTTGATTGTAGACAAAACCGCGGACATTGAGTTCTTGCAGTTTAGCATGAGGTAGCCAACGCATCCAAGACCATTGCTCTTTTTCCTCTTCAGGCAGGATCGTAATAAACTGCACATCATGATAAGAATGGAAAGTCGCTAGCTGCATCACCAAAAGCTGCAGTTGCTCTAGGACGAGATTTCTAGGTCCAATATAACCCACTGGTCCATGGCTGAGGTTTGCCGGGATTGGCATATCTGGGATCTTTTTGTGACGACTATAGAGAGCGTAACCCTCTTCTTCTAGAGCATCCTTCTTACCACTACGCTCCTGTTGACCGTATTTCAAGTCATAGCTAGTCGGCATTTTCCCAAGTCCCAAACGATAGTATAAAAAGTCAAAATGCAAGGGAGTCTTTTCATAAATCCGGTGATTGTAACTCTCAACCAAGTCCGTCAATTCTAAAATCGTTGGAAAATGATAGTGCATCCCTTCTTTTTGTTCTCGTTCCAGACGAGTCAACTCTTTGACCTTATCTTTCAGGTAAAGACGATAGAGATCGACCCGTTCCTTCTTATCAGCCTTGTACTTTTTACGATTTTTGATAAAACCACGGATAGAAAAAATCATTGTGGTTATGGACATCCCTACTGTCGCAAGGATATAGATCCCTCGAGGTTGAATCAAGGTGATTAAGACAGTTACCCCGACCATCATTAAAGGAGGGACGATCAGCTTTAACAGTTCATCGCTCGGTTTAACCGGCTCCTGGCCTGGGGGATTAATCAAGATTTTATCCTCGCTACCACGATAGATGATCCGTGGAGAACGATGATAATCTGGATAATCTTCATAAAAACCATATCGAGATGGTTCTCTCAGAGTCAGTTGTAGCCCAACTTGGGCAGGACCCTGGACCCATACTTCATCAGGATAGAACTTGATCGTCACCGCCCCTAGACTCAACTCATCTCCAAAACCAATCAATTGCTGGTCCATTTGTTCCAGATGATTGTTTCGATAAAATGCGCCTTTTAATCGAGTTAGCTTCCATTGATTTTGGGATTTTTGGAGTAAGAGTTCAACATCTCCATCTAGTGTGATCAATGCACCTTTTTGAGAGCCAATCTGAAACTCTGATAAATCCAAAAGGTCATAAACCCTTGGCTCCCCTTCTCGGAGATAAAAGACGACCTCACCCAAACGCAGACCATCTTTCAAGAGTCCCACTTCATCGTCGTACTGATAAAAGGCCTCGTCACCATCGACCTTGAGCTGAATCGGTCTTTCCTGTTGAGAAAGGTAGACTTGAGCCTTTTCAGTCGCCCCGACCAAGACCGTCTTATCTGCACTCAGTTCTACTTCATAACGCAGACCTTGGCTGTAGAAAATGATTTGTTTTTTCATAATTTCTCTCCTTGGTCTACTTAATTGCTAGAGGAACTACTTGGAACAGGTTTCTTCTCAGATGACGGTTTGCTTTCAGAAGCCTTGTCTTGCGGATTAGGAGTTGTAGAAGCATCGGAGCTTGATTCACTCGTTAGTAGCTCACTTCGACTATCCCAGTATTTCTTATACTCGCTTTCCAAAGTATTCAACTTACTTTCACGGTCTTTCCCTGACAAGTTGCCATCTTCTCGAACCTGCTTGATTTCCTGAGTCAAAGCATAGAGAATCAAGTCACTGTCGTTAATCCGTTTCGCAATATCAAGAGCCTCTTCAAAGCGATTGCGCCCAACCTGGATCCAGTAAGTCAAATAAAGCTCATCTGACTTGAGTGTTACATTGTTCAAGATGACTTTCTTTTGTTCAGAAGAAAATTCCAAACCCTGAATATAAGAGTAAGCCAACTCATACTTTTGCGTATTCGGCAAGCTAGCTGGATCAATTCTCTCTAATTCTGTAATAACACCACTATAATCCACTTTAATAAAGGCAGTATCTGCCTGCAACATCTTTTCTTTGAAAGGATTTTGCACAAAAATCAGATAGATCAGTGGAACGATCAACAAGACAACGCTGGCTGTTAACCAAATCGTTGCCAGTTTAAAGACACGATGGCGTCTACTTGGAACCAAGACCAAGTCTGCTCGTTCTTTCGCAGCCTTCTCCGTGTAGTACTTCTCCAAAACAGCTACTGCAGCCTCTATATCATCTGCCTGACATAGATCATTTAAGAAGTCTGGCAAGGTCTCTAATTCCAAGGAACCATTATAAAGATCCATGAAATCCAAATCGCTAAATAGTGTTACTGTAAAACATTTAGCCTGGCGTAAAAAATCTTCTGAGGATATTGATTGAGGAACCATCAGACCAGGAATTCCACGATAAGCAATCTTAGCCTGAGCATCCTTGGTAATAAAGAGATTTACTGGGTGCAAAAGGAAAGTCACAGGTAACTCCAAAGCGCCCTCTAGACGAAAAACGTTTAGGGCCAAACGGATTCTTTCCGAAATGGTACGTTCCTTTATTTCCTCATAAGTCAGTCCATGAGCTTCGACTTGATAGGAGAAGGTGACGCTATCCTCATCAGACACCATCGATTGCTCCAAAAAGAATGGATGATGCAAATCCAATAGTAAGAGTTCCCGTAAATCTTGACTTGCAACATCTGAACGTTTGAGTTTTAATTCCCAGTTTGTTTCATTTTTTTCATAGACAAACGACTGTCCACCAAATTCAAATTTTTCTTCAGCCACCTATATCTCCTCAATTTCTACTAAATCTCCTGTCGTCATAGGATAATCAGACAGATGTTTCCCTTCATCAATCAACAAACCTTTATTGACAATTCTTAATTGATATTTTTTTCGCTTGATACCTGGATTAAAAATCGTATCCACTTCTCGCACCAGCCGGCGCACTTCAATTCGCCGTGGAATGCGAATATCCACATCTCTTTCTCTCAAACGTAGGGTAATATTGATATGTTGCTCCACCTTTTACACGCCTCCTATGCCTGGTTTATCCTTTTCTAAGTTATTTAGACAGACTAGTTAAAAACTTAGTCCATCCCTTCTACCATCACACGATAACTCATTACTGCCGTTGCTCCAAAAAGCAAGAAAATCAACACCACATAGAATATCTCTGGAAGAAAGTCATTCAGACCACCTTTTTCTACATGGCCTATATTTGTTTGGAACTTGATTGTTTTTTGAGCATTGGGCTGAAACAACTGTTCTTCAGAAGATTTTTTCACTGGTCTCTGTATAGCAGAAAACAGTTGGCCCCTTTCTGTGATCAACTGTTCCTCTTGATGCTGTTGCATGTCCTGCAACCTCTTTTGAGTCGCTTCATTAAAAAGCTCCTTGATTTGTTCAGACTGTAGACCAAATTTCAATCCCTCTTTCTTTTCAAGTCGGGAATCATCAATCTGCAGACTGTTATCCTTCAAATCATCTGCAGCAGCCCCAGAGACTGCTGCACATGTTACTAAGGTAAGAAGGAAAAGAATGATTTTCTTCATATTTCTATTTTCTATTCTTTCTCAGCTTGACTTGCTTGAAACCACAAACTACTTTCTCTGATAAAAATATTTATAACAAGTAAAACAGCTATGACAACAATCGTTACAACAAAAGCGATAATTGCTGCTGGATGTCCATCAAAGTATCCTGAGAGCAAACCTTCTAATATTGATAACGCATTGAGGTTTTTGATAAATGCTGGGAAACCAGTTAGACTTGCTGTTGTCCCAATAGCATTTGATAGGTAGACAAAGCTAATCATCATAAAGAAGGAGAGTCCCATACCAATCACTCGGAAATGTTTAAGCAATAGAAATTGTCCTTGAATCAGTACAAATGCGGCTAAAACAATTAATAGAACCCAAGATGGTTGATATTCACGGCCAACCTGTAGCTGAACACTTGATACAACACCAACTACCAATCCGACAACGAGACTTAAAGCAGATAGGATGGTTACCGTCATCAAGTCTGTATCATGTAACTTATCAAGTTTGAACTTATCTTTGACTTTGCGAATAACGTTTTGAGTTGCAAACAGGTAGGCTGTAAAGAGGCTAACAATCTCCAATAGTAAAATCCATGTAAATGGACGGTAAACATTGACAGTCGCTTTAACTGAAGTAGAATTTTGGGTAACAGGATTGGATAAGAAATTCAACAACACTTCGTTTGGTACCCCATTTTGATAGGCATTATTCAGAACCTTCACAAAGGATTCTACAAAGTTTCCATTGTTAGTCAATTCTTCGTTAAACTGCGTCATCAAGGAGTCAGCATCTTGAGACAACTTTTCAGTACTTGTTTGAGCGTTTGACAATTCACGATTGAAATTACCTAAAGTTTCATTCACAGACTCTGCAGCTTTGACATTGCTTTGAGAAGATTCCTTCACACCCGTAGTTTCTGATAAGAGAGCTGCATACTCAGTATTCAGAGCTGTCAATTGATTATTAGTCTCTTCAAAAGCAGCATTGCCTCCCCCTTGCTTCTCAACCAAGTCATCTAGTTTCTTTTCCAACTGCTCGTACAAATCTAACTGTCCCTTGATTTTGGTAGCCAATTCTTGGTTGGTAGCCAAAACATCCTGCACATTTTTTTCTAGAACAGGCTTCAGTGTAGTCAGTTCTGACAAGGCTTTATCTACTTTTCCTTTAGCACCATCAGTGTCTGTATCGCTAGCAGGTGTAGTTAAGCTGTCCTCATATTTCTTTAGATTTGAACTAATAGCTTCAAACCAAATATTTGACAAAGCATCTGTTACATCACTATTTCGTAACTCTTTGACAGTATTGTATGCTTGTTTGAGTGCTGCTACCTTTTGGTAGTCAGAAGCTATTTTCTGAACCTTTTGTCCATAAGTCACTGCTGCTTGCTGAACACGTAATACATCTACTGGAGCACTCGCTGCTTGGACATCATTCAAGGAAATATTAATTGATTTTAGCTCTGCTTTTGGAGCTGAACTTGGAGTCCCAGTTGAACCTGTAGTTGTAGTCGAGATTGTCTCTGCAACACTATAAGCTACTTTAAAAGTCCCACCCGTCTTCAAATCAATTTCTTGGCCAAACTCAACTGGTGTACCATCATAAGTGACTGAGTGAACTGTCACTCCTGATTCAGCTTTCCATGATACCTTAGCCTTTGTTCCTGTTCGTCCAACAGCACTCGTACTCGTGATTGCCAGATTTTCCAAATCCTTCAAATCAGTCGAATTGATTTCGTCGCTAGGCTCTTTGATCGTTTTTAAATCAGTATAGTCTACAGAAGGAATTGTGATTGGTGTCATACCAAAACCACTAAATTCTTTTCCACTAAAGTTTTCTTTTGGCAATTCTGAGATTGCAGAAGCCAACTGCTCTTTGAGAGATTCTTCAGCCTTCTCTAGGTCCTTGTTTGAAGCTTTATCCAAAAATTGATCAAGAGTGATTTTACTCTTCTCACTTGTTCCATAGTAAGTGGCTAATTTCTCATCAATAAAGTTATGAATATCCTTTTTATGATTTTCAAACTTGGTTCTTTCATCTGTTAGATTGGTCTGTAAACTATCAATCTCTTTGCTGATGTTTTCTGCTACTGCTTTATAGGAAGCCCCAACTTCTGGTGACGTACCATCAGAGGATGCTGCTGTTCCATCTATATTAGAAGTCAGACTACCTTGAGCTTCAATTAATTCCTTATAAGTTTTAATTTGTCCCTGAACGTCTTCCCGACTCTGAGAGATGAGCTGGGTGATAATATCCGCATAATTTTTCTTCTCATCTACTCTATTTTGAAGCAGAGTAGCAAAATTTTTGCCATAAGCAATCTGCGAAACATCAAAACGATCAAAAATCTGTGAGTAGCTCTCCAAGCCTGTTTTTAAAGCACCGTTGGCGTCAACTGATGAGCTAGACATAGTATAGAGAGTTGGGAAAAGATTTTTAGAGTTGATAGCTGTATTATATAAATTCGTACGATAGTTTCCGATGTTGGTCGCTTGTATCTGTGAGCTAGCTTGAACATTCTTTTGTGCAGTATAAAGGTTGTTCAAAATACTAGCCATATACATATCAACTAACTGACCATTCAAATCAGCAACAATATCTTTTGCTAGCTTATTTGCATCATTTTCTACTTGCAAATTTCCTTGCGCATTCACCTTATAATTGATGGTTGTCTTATCAACATTGATGCTGTTAATATCGAGTATTTTTTCAGAAAAGTCACTAGGAATTGTTAAAACGAGTTGGTATTTCCCACTTTCTAACCCAGAATCAGCTGCTCCACGAGGAACAATGGACCAGTTTTGTGAATTATCACGCTCAATATTTTTTACATAACTAGCACCTAGATTGTATTCTTTTGTATCAACATAGACTGGCTTATCTTCATTTACAATAGCCACATTTAATTTGGTCTGTTGATTTACTTTTGCACTATTCTCATTATGAATAGTCGTATTTTTTTGAACAGATAGATTCAAAAAAACCATTAGTCCAAGCAATACTAATGCCAACAGACTACTTCCTATATATTTAAAAATTCTATTCTTCCTCATATTACTTTAAATCTTCTCCGTCATAAAAAATAGGAAGGCTCTCGCCCTCCTAAAGCCACTTATAACAAATTAATGAATTTGTGCTGCAATATCTTGGTCAGTTTGTTCAACGATGTCCGCAACTTTAAGCAACTGTGCATTGATTTCATCAAGCAAAGTTGCAAACTCCTCAATTTTTGGAGACAATTCTGTAAATTGTTGGTCAAAGCTATCAAAAGCTGAACCTTTCCAGTTACTTCTGATAGTTTCTTGTTCGTTGCTTAATGTACGAAGAACTTGTCTTACTTCCTCAGAACCTTGAGTGTACTTTTGAGCAGATGTACGTAGATCTTCTGGTGTTAATTGAATTAAAGCCATGTGAAACTCCTTTATATTAATTTGCGCCTCCATTATATCAATAATTCGCCTTAATTGCAAGCTTAAAATTCAATTTTTATACCAATTATAAAATAACAAGAGCCGTTTCTGTCTAAGGATAAGTAAAAAGCCTTGGATGTACTGCCCCTAAAAAGTTAGACAGATAATTCTAACCTTTGGGCCAGTTCTTCCCTTTTTTAACATTCTTTTCTACTCAGTAATGATTAACCCGTTTCAGTATTTAAGAGCCAAAAAATTCAGTATGAATGATATTCTTACTTATGTGGCTGGTTTCATTTTGAAACTTTTAATTATGACGGTTTAAAATTCAACTAAAGATACCAACCCATCAATCAAAAAAGACTTTCTGATACCCTAAATATTCTCTTCTATGCTATACTTAGTTTAGTACATTCTTTGAGATTGGAGCCAGTATGAAAATCCATAAAACCGTGAATCCCGTTGCCTATGAAAATACTTATTATCTAGAAGGGGATCAACACTTAATTGTGGTTGACCCAGGTAGCCATTGGGAAGCTATTCGCAAGACTATTGAGAAAATCAACAAACCAGTTTGTGCGATTCTCCTGACCCACACCCACTACGACCATATTATGAGTCTGGACTTGGTTCGTGAAACTTTTGGAAATCCTCCAGTTTATGTAGCAGAGAGCGAAGCTGGCTGGCTTTATACTCCAGTCGATAATCTCTCTGGTCTCCCTCGTCACGATGATATGGCAGATGTGGTCGCAAAACCAGCAGAGCACAACTTTGTCTTTCATGAGGAATACCAGCTTGAGGAATTTCGTTTTACCGTTCTACCGACACCAGGGCACTCTATCGGCGGCGTTTCCCTGGTCTTTCCTGATGCCCATCTAGTCTTGACCGGAGATGCCCTATTCCGAGAAACCATCGGACGGACAGACCTTCCTACAGGTAGCACGGAACAACTTCTCCATAGCATTCAGACGCAACTCTTTACTCTTCCTAATTACGATGTCTATCCTGGTCATGGTCCAGCTACGACTATCGCTCACGAAAAGACCTTTAATCCTTTTTTCTAACAAGCAAAAAACCAAGGATAGTTTTATACTGACCCCCAAAAGTTAGACAATTAATTTATCCAAAGGATTTAGTTCTGTATTACACAGAACTAAATCCTTTTAGTTTTACCTTAATTCTCTTTTTGTTGTAATAACCAATATAGTCTACAATAGCTTGTTCCAAGTTCGGTAAAGTCGAAAGATCATAGCTATCTTAGATGGGTGGGGACCCAAGCAACGATTTGCAATCACTTTTTGCGCTATTCCAGACAGGTTCGAGACGGGGCGAAAGTCATTATAATGGTCATGTTTAGCCCCTACTACGACATCACTAAGAAACTCTTTCCTTCTGCAAAAATCGCCCTCGATTGTTTACACATTATACAATATCTAAGTCAAACTATGAACCGACTTCGCATCCAAATCATGAAGTGGTTTGATAGAAAATCTCATGAATACAAGGCTATCAAGCGCTACTGGAAGCTCATCCAACAGAATAGTCGAAAACTAAGTGATAAACGATTTTATCGTCCAACTTTTTCATATGCACTTGACCGATAGAGAGATTCTGGAAAACTCTCAAGAACTCCGAGGACATTATGAGCTCTATCAACTCTTACTGTTTCATTTTCAAGATAAACAGGCTGATTATTTCTTTTATCTTATTGAAGAAACAATTTCATATATAAATCCTATCTTTCTAACTGTTTTTAAAACTTTTTTGAAGGATAAGAACAAGATCTTGAACGCACTGGAACTGCCCTACTCAAATGCAAAACTAGAATCCCCATCGCTTTAAATATTAAAAAGGAGAGGACCAAAATGGTCCTCTCCAGAGTGTAACTTTTCATCAACCCACCACAGTTGACAAAGAGCCTGTTTTTTCTGTCTAACTTTTGGGGTATAGTTCATAAATTAGTTATTTTTCTTTATGAGACTATACCTCCTGAAAGATAAGATGATTAGTCTTCTTTTTTCTTAGAGGCCACAAGACCGAATCCACTTAATACTCCAAGAAGCCCAAGTGCTGCTAGACTAGAATGATCTTCCGTACCAGTATTAGGTAATCCTTTGGCTGCTTTAGTAGCCGGAGATTGCTTAGCCGGTTTTTGTTGAGGGGCAGCAACAACTTTTTCATAAACATGCTCGATGTCGCCGTTTGGAAGTTTCTTAGTCTCTACGAAGCGGTAACCTGGGATATCTTTCTTAGGTTGTTCACCGTCTTCTGTTGGA
>QWCK01006217.1_pt1 | contig 10209 bp, 11 predicted proteins | sample 1972571 | NCBI WGS metagenome assembly QWCK01 (sample SAMN09866710, study PRJNA288562) | Human gut metagenome isolate term2_stool, whole genome shotgun sequencing... | isolation source: gut | host: Homo sapiens | place: USA: California | reverse complement strand
TAACAAGTCATTAATAGAATTGTCATTATCCCTCGAGGAGGATATGAATAAAAAGAAGAACATATTAGTTGTCAATAACAAAACAAGAGGAATTGTTGAATCGTATGTTTACAAGAAGAAACTTTCTAAACCCATCATTGACGAGATAGACAAAGTCCTTGCCCGTCATTACGGCTTCACCGAAGAAGAGTTGGATTTTATCATCAACTACGACATCAAATATCGCATGGGGGATGAATTAAATGAATGAGCAAGAGAAAATGACCATCTTTGCCAGACCATGAAGAAAGACAAAGGAGGTAGAAATACCGCATGGCTGAAAATTTCTGGTTATAATAAGTACGCTATAAATATATTGATATGGACAAAGACAAAAGATATACAAATTTACTAAAGAGCCAAATCGCTTCACATAAGGGTGAAACGCGACATATAGAGTTTAAAAGCAACTATCTCCGGTCTGAAGACGTGGGCAAATATATCTCTGCTATATCTAATAGCGCTTGCTTGGAAAATGAAGAATACGGCTATCTTTATTTCGGCGTGGATGATACAACCCTTGAAGTAAAAGGGACGAAATATGATTATGAACATGAAAAATATCGGGGCAACCAACCCTTGGAATTGGGATTACGGCAACATATTTCTCCAAAATTAAACTTTCGATTTGAAGAGTTCTCATATGAGGATAAAATAAGAATTGTAGTCTTGATAATACCAGCAGCCTCAGAAGAACCCACTTGTTTACAAAATATTCCTTATGTTAGGGTAAGGACAAGTGTAACTGATTTACGCCCATATAAGGAAGAAATGCGGATAATCTATAATTCCAGAAAAGACTGGAGTAAGGAGTTAGTAGAAGAAGCCACATTAGAAGACTTGGATCCTGAAGCCATGGGGATTGCCATCAAAGGATATTGTGAACGGTATCCTAAATATAAAGAAGAGGTAAGGACATGGACAACAGAAACATTCTTGGACAGGGCAAAACTCACTATCAAGGGAAAAATAACACGCGCTGCATTATTGTTGTTGGGAAAAGAAGAAGCGAGTCATTTTCTTGGTGGAATGCGTCAAATAGTTTGGAGGCTCCGCTCTTCAGAAGAGACTGAGGCTGGCGAAATATTTGGAATACCCTTTGTGTTGTCCACAACAAAGGTTAAAGAGAAAATCAGAAACTATCGCATCAAAATTTATCCTGACAATGCACTTCTTCCATCTGAAATTTGGAAATATGACACACGAACAATTCTTGAAGGACTACACAATGCAGTAGCCCATCAAGATTACAACTTAGGAAATCGAATCATAGTCACCGAATATCCAGATAGATTAGTATTTGAAAATAGTGGGAGCTTTTTTGAAGGTCTACCAGAAGATTATATTGATGGAAAGAAAACTCCAAGTAATTATCGCAATCCCTTTTTGGTGACGGCAATGGTAAATCTAAAGATGATAGATACCCAAGGTTATGGAATCCATACAATGTATCTGCATCAGAAAGAACGTTTCTTACCAATGCCTTATTACGAGAAAGATAATGAAAAAAAAGTTTCTTTGGTAATTCCTGGTACTGTGATTAATAAAAATTATAGTCAACTACTCATGCAAGATAGTAATATTGATTTAACTACAGCAGTTTTATTGGACTATGTTCAAAAAAGAGAGCCAATAAGTGATAAAGCTGCAAAAATGTTACGTGACAAAAAACTTATTGAAGGACGCAAGCCTAATTACTATATCAGCAAGAGAATTGCTAATACGACAGAACAGAAAGCCGAATACACGAAATGGAAAGGGCTAAATGATGACTTTTATATACAAATGATCCTGACTGCACTTGCCCAACACAAGAAATTACGAAAAAAAGACTTTGACCGAATTTTGTTAAACAAGTTACCTGATATATTGACACCAGATCAAAAGTCAAGAAAAATAAGTAATTTATTGTCAAAATTGCACAAACAAAATAAGATTACATGTACTAAGCGAATATGGAGTTTAGTCGAATGACAATTGAGATTTAGTCGATGAAAATAAAAGTGTATTTTGTTAAGTAATTGATAATTAAATAGATGCCATAAATATAAGACTCAACTAACTTTGTTGTATTATTATAGTTTAGTCGAAAGAGTTTAGAGTTTAGTCGAGAAGTACCACAAGATAATATAACTCATGAATAGTATGATGGAAGCAAGCAACAACGACAATATGCTTATCTACCAGTCGGCAGATGGGAAGATTAAGATAGATGTTCGATTTGAGAGGGAAACCGTGTGGCTGTCATTAGACCAGATGGCAACACTCTTCGGACGTGATAAATCTACTATTTCACGACATGTTAAGAACGTGTTTGAAGAGGGAGAACTGTCTCTAAAGGCAACTGTTGCAAATTTTGCAACAGTTCAGTCGGAAGGGAATAGAGAGGTTTCCAGAAATATAGATTATTACAACCTCGATGTAATCATATCTGTAGGTTATCGAGTGAAATCGCAGCAAGGCACACAGTTCCGCATCTGGGCTACTCAGCGGCTAAGAGAATATATTATCAAAGGCTTTGCATTAAACGATGAACGATTCAAAACGGGGTCTTCCTACAATTATTTCAAGGAACTCTTAGATCGCATTCGTGAGATACGTCTATCCGAGAAAGTATTTTATCAGCAGATAAAGGAAATATATGCAACAAGTATCGACTATAATCCATCTGCAGAGATGACATTGGCTTTCTTCAAGGAAGTACAGAACAAACTGCTTTGGGCTGTCAGCGGGAAGACGGCTGCAGAACTCATGTACTATCGTGCCAATGCCTCACTGCCAATGATGGGACTTGCTTCCACAGAAAAAGAAGGAAAAGTTACCAAGAATGATGTCTTGATTGGTAAAAACTACCTGAACGAGAAAGAGATTGGTCAACTAAAACTTATCGTAGAACAGTTCCTTGCTTATGCCGAGGCACAGGCTTTGGCTGAGAAACCGATGTATATGCGTGATTGGGTGCAGAAACTTCGACTTGTACTCACCATGAACGAGAAGAATATTCTTGAACATGCTGGCACCATTTCTCACGAAGCGGCAGTAGCCAAGGCTACAAAAGAATATATTGCTTACAAAGAACAACAACGGAAAATTGAACGTCTTGAAAGTATTAAGCAGCTCGACCAAGACCTGAAGCGTATAGCACCACGAAAAAAGAATAAAAAGAAGAAAGATAACGAAGAGAATAATCAATGATAGTCCATACACAATATTTGGGTAATCAGGAATTGCTGAAACTGCAAAAGACGACATTTTGTGTATTGGCGTAACCGAATGTAACAACCTCTATTCGCTTAAAACGAACCTTAATCATAAACAAAAAATGATTACATTATTAAATTCACAATGACCATATAAGATAGAATAACCCATTAGGAAGCAGACATTTGCTTGCAAAAGTATTCAAAGAGAGGGGATAACAGAAGGGGTACTGTTGCTTTTTGCTACCCTGTTTCTACCCAGAAAATAATAACGGCTGATACTCAATGAGTATCAGCCGTTATTAGTACCCAGACCCGAACTATTAAGTATATATTTTGATATTTTCTATTATATTGTAAATATATTGATTATCAACACTTTATTGGTTTTCAAAATTCACTGAAATGTAATAGAAAGTATTAAAATATATAAAATGTTCCACCAATGTTCCACCAAAATTGTTCCACCAAAAAAATAATGATTATCTTTGTGGTGGATATAAATTTTAGTGATATGGCACAAGGTAACACAACATTTGGTTTTGAACTGGCAAACCATCCGAATCGGTTTGGTTTCTATCCTATCATGTTACGAATAACAAGGGATAGAAAGAAGAAAAGGGTAAAAACAGGTTTGGAAGTGAAGAAATCTGACTGGAATCAGAAGGCAAAGAACCACAAGCATTTCCGAAGCAGCTATCATAATGCAGAAGCAAGCAATGAAATGTTAGCCGATATTCTCGCAAGGTATGATAGCACTTACAAAGAGTTGAGAAAAGAAGGTGTAGCCTCATCAGAAAACATCATTCAGAAAGTGAAGACTGGTGAAGTTAGTGAATCCTTTCTTCAATACGCAAAAGACCGCACACAAGAAATCTATGAAGCTGGAGGTGTGCGTAACTGGAAGAAGTATAATGGCTTTTGCAACAAGCTGGAAGCCTTCCTGAAAAAACAAAGGAAACATGATATCAGCTTTTCAGAAATCACACCATCTTTCCTTTCCAAGTTTGACAACTTCCTTCATAAGTTACCGAATGAAAGAGAACCTGAAAAGCTATTGCACCCGAATACAATTCAAGTGGTGCTGAACATCTTCAAAACTATTGTAAATCGGGCTATTGAAATAGATAGTAAGATGAAGCCCGAAGAAAATCCCTTTCTCAAATTCAAATATTCAGGTGTGAAGACCATCAAGGATAAACTGGATGAAACTGAACTGGATGCAATACTCGCACTTGATTTGCCCGAAGGAAGTTTGATATGGAATTGTCGGAACTACTTTTTCTTTTCTTTCTATTGCGCAGGAATAAGGGTAGGTGATTTTGTGCAACTTCGGTGGTGCAACATTACATCAGAAGGCAGGTTGCATTATCAGATGGGAAAGAATCATAAGGATAGGGATTTGAAACTTGTACCCGAAGCATTGGAGATATTAAAACACTATTATAGGGATGATGTGATGCCGAATGAATACATATTTCCTTTACTTGATTTGAAGCCAACCTGGGCAAAGTATGTGAGCCAAGAGGAAAAGGACACCATGCCACCAGATATGAAGATGGCAATGTTTACAACCATAAGTGCCAAGACCGCACTAATCAACAAGGAACTTGCAAAAATCGGCAAACTGGCAGGAATTGAAAAGAAGGTATCTTTCCACATCAGCAGACATTCATTTGCGAAGCTGGCAAAGGAAAGGAGACTTGATAATTTGGAAGTGAAGGCACTACTGGCACACACCAACATATCTACTACCCAAAAGTACATGGGTGAATTTGATACTCAAAGAGATGATACAGCACTCGGCAAAGTTTTCAAAAAAGAAGATGAGGCTTACAAGCTGGTGAAGCAGTTGCAGGGACTACATCCTGAATTATTGGAAGCAGTGTTAGCAAAGTTGGAAAGTAAGTAACCCTTTTTATTACGTAAGAAAAGCATAAGAATACTTATGCCAACATAGAGGAAAGGAATAAAGATATGAAGACAAAGGAAATAAGAAAAGAGGATATAGAAAACTTGTTTGAAGAATACGATATAGAAATAAAAGGTGAAAACTTTATAGATTCATTGTGCAACAAGATTAATGGATATGTTTCTGATATTTTAATAGAAGACTATAAAGATATCATGCTTGAAACAGCAGAACTTTTGTATTATTTTCGTGGAATAGGTGATGAAATAGAAATAAAAGGAACAATAGAAAAGCCAAGATTTGGGGAAAGAAAAAACCAAGAAAGGAAGGCTAAACTAAATATATCTACAATAAAGGATGATTTGGAAGCTAACCTGAGTAAAACCATTCGAGCGCAAGATCCAATTCTTTCTTTTACAGCTACAATGAAAGCACAGCATATCAATGTTTCAGAAAAGATTGAAGAAGGTTACTTTAAAAGTGATGAGTTTGTGAAAAGACCTTTGAGTGATGAAGAACTGGAATATATTATAGAAAGAGGGAGCAAAGATAAGGAGCAAGAAAGAAGAATTACGAAAAATATGTATTTGGGTAACCTTTGTATATTAATCAAGAATGATATTCTCGCTAATTGCGCTTTCGATGATGAGAAATTTGTACTGGATAGTATCAAAGGATATAGCTTGCTTTATGACATAATTGCACTATCAGGGTTTGCGGATAAAATAGTAGGTGAAAAACAATATAAAGGACTGATTGGGAAAGAGAAACACATATGGGTAAATAATAAAATTACTGCATGGGAAAATCACAAAAAGAAAAAATATCATATTGCCAAAACAAAATAAAGATTGGTTAAATTAATTGGTTAAAATCCTCCTTATTTAACCAAATATTCGTTCCAAATATCACCAAATAATCGAACTACATTTGCATCAGAAAGGCAGACCAAAGATAGATATGTTTCTTTTCGGGAAGTCTGTATAATAAAATGAATAATAATGTAGTAACAACCAATCAAGCCTCAACAATGGCAATGGTAGTATTACCAAAATCAGTGTGGCAAGGTGTAAAAGAAGACTTGCAGGAAGTGAAAGAACTACTGACCAAGAAAAACACCGAAGAAGCAGGAAAAGAGTGGATAGATTCGGTTGAGGCTCGCAAAATGTTGAAAGTTTCTCCGAAGACCTGGCAGACCTATCGGGACAGAAGAATCATTCCCTTTGCGCAAATCGGAAGAAAGATTTTGGTGAAGAAATCGGACTTGGAAGCCTTCATGCAGAATCATTATATTTCATCATCAAAGTAAGGAGGCGGATATGATTAGTAATGACATGATAAAGGCTTCATATCAGGAAGCAATCTATGAAAAGAAACAAGGAACAGCCACAAGCTATTATTGGCAGTCGGGCAGCAGAATCCTTCCCAATCGGGCTTCAATTAATAATGTTGATATAACTAAAGTAGCCAAGAAAGGTCGCAACTTGCAACATCCTTTGGCTGGGCAATTTATAGCTACATTCACCACTACAGAGAAATCCCCGCTGAAATTGCACAAGCCATATAATGTGCGCACACAGATATGGCAGCATGAATATTACCCGCAATTCATCGGATATGGCACTCTCGGAATCAGTGATGCAGAAGGCAGGGTAACAGATAAAAGTGATACTGGTGATTTACTGGTATTCTATTCCAAAGATGCAGACTGGCAAACCATTAGGATATTTATATTTGCTGGTATGGGGAAGAATCCTGAACACAGAGATTGCGCAATGAAATACGCAAATAAGTTAATCAATGGTTTTGAATGAATCCAAAAGAAGGGGATGCTGTAATGGCATCCCCTTCGGTGGATATAAATGATTAGTAATGATAGACTATATCAGTACTACCACATCATTCAGTGGCAAAGATAACACATTTCTTACACATTTACAACTTGAAGCAGTTTATAATTCAGGTTGGCGCAAGTATCATTTGGAAGGTTGTGAGAAGTTATCAGTGTGGATTCAACCTTCTTTGCAGTTGTTAAAGCTGGAGGGCAGCATATCTTATTATTGGCAGGGGCACAATTTCAGCTTTAACCGAAGACAATTTGTAGAAGCAATTAATCACATAGAAGGCTTGTTAAATGTTGATTTATGGAAATCAACCGTTAATGCTTTTGAGTTTGGTGTAATCATGCAGGTAAACATGAAACCGAAAGAATATATCAGGCACCATTATTCAGTCACGAAAGAAAAGCTGACTTTGAATGAAAAACAGAAAGACAAAGGAAAATTCAGATGGTGGAGTGATCAGAATGTATCTTTGAAGATGTATGATGCAGGTCGCAACATCCAAATGAAGCAGGGACTGGAGAGAAAAGAAATAATCACCCAATCGGGGTGGGAAGAATCAGGTGAATATCTTAAATGGGAAGTCCACTATATCAAGCCCGAATCACTCAACAAAGGGAAAGGGCTTCATCTTTATAATCTGGTGAATCCTGACTGGCACTGCATCCTCAAAGAAGACCTATATTTGCAGTATAAAAGACTTATTCCTACGAAAGGTATAATTACACCACAAGACAAAAAAAACCTTACCACAGCAGGCATCCTGATAATTACAATGGTAGAAGAAGCAGTGAATGAAGGTCGCACAATAGAACAGGTGAAAAAGGCTATTTATGACAAAATCAACTCCATAGCTAATCACATCCTCACTAAACCAGACAAAGACTTCAGGAAAGCACAAGTCCGAAAGTTGCTATCCAATATCAAGGGAGCCACCGAAAGCATCTATGATTTGTCAAATGAATTGCAGAAGGCACTTGAAGCCGACAAATAACCATACCACTTTTATTATGTACAAAAAGCATAACTATTCTTATGCTTCACTATTTTTTATATCAGGTTGGGAGGTTGGTGGGGGTAACCCCCTTATTGGAATACAGATAACACAGATTGATGTACTAACTGATTTTTTTATTTTTTTGTTTTCTAATTGTTTTCTAATACAAATTAGATTGATTGGACTAAAGTATTATAATACTCTAATGATATTATAACCAAATAGTTAATCAATTGAAAGGTACGTTAATCGGCTTGCAAGGCTAATAGATGCAAGTTATCTTTGCTTGCAATTAGTTATTCATAAAAAAAAACAAAAAGACAATGAAAGAGTTACAACAAATTAAAAGATTAATGGATGAGATGGATATTATCATATCCAATTATGCGGAGTTAACAACAGACACCTCCGAACAAAAAAAATTTGAAGAACTTTGCGTCCAAGTCAAGCAGATGCTATTTGCACAAGCACAAGAAGGCTTGCATGATTATCTATTTACACCTAATGCCTGACCGCAAAAATAGTGCAATTTTTTAGTTGCACTTTTTTCTGTTAATCCGTATTATTGTAAATTATTTTTACTATTTTTGCATCATAACAAATAAAAATATTTTACACATGGAGATTACAGAACAAGAGTACAACGACCTGAGAAATAAAGTTGCAGAACAAAGATTAGAGATTGATCGCCTAAAGGGTAAAGATGAAGATGAGCAGGTGTCGGCATATTTACAGCACCGCAAAGAGTTGGACAAAGAGAGAACAGCCAAATTACAAGCAATAAAACAAAGTTTTGTGTGATATGGGATTGATACGAACATTACCAAAGAATATATGCATTGCAGAGGACAGCCAGATGGCATCCAACAAAATGGATAAGTTGCTCACATCAGCAAATAAAGGTTTAGATGTTTTACTTGCCTTACATGATGATTTGGGCGAAATACCAACTAATTGCGAAGAAATCAATTTAACATGGCTTACAAACAAAGTAAATGCCCAAATTGAAAGTATTCAAAACTATCCATTGCCAAAAGCTACCAAATGCGAGATGTTAAAAGAGTGGGCTTCCACAGAACAGACAGCTAAACAGGCTATAGAACAGGTACAAGAATTATATACACTTCCACACCACCCAAAGTTTGAGATACAAGACCAACAAATAATTTGCACCAATTACAAAGAATGGTTGGAAAGAATGAGTACATACACAGCAGATAAGGTTTTTATCGAGCATTATAGGTTGATTTGTAATGTACTTGAAAGTATAGACAAATTGCGCTACTATGAAAAGAAAAACAACATACCTAAAAGAATGATAGATAAAATACAAAGTCGCATAACATCCCCTGAAGCATATTTGCAGCTTACCGCAATAGGATATTTTACCAAAGAACCCACAACTGATCAAAATTGCAGACGATTTCCATACATATATTCATACCAATGAAAGTACAAAGAGAAAGAGCAGGCAGGAAAGACAGCGACACACATACAATAACAATAACATTAACTGCAGCAGATGTTAAAGATGTGTTTGTGCAAATACGGCTTTTGTTTAATAAAAGTGTAGGCATGGAATTTAACCCATTTTTCACCAAAGAAGTTTTTTTGAAAGATATACGCAAACATTTTTCTTATTTAGGAGAATATCGTAAAGAGATACAGGAATGGGCATTTAATGTCGCTTTGAGATATGAATTTGTCCAACAGACAGGTGAAGGAATGTTCCGAATAAATCCTAAAATTATGACAATGAGGACAGGTAAGACACCGCAAGAAGTTGTAGATTTTTTGCTAAATTGAACCTTATATGGCAATATTTTTTTGAAATGGTTTCGCAGTGATGCGCAGCCATTTTTATTTTATAATGTGCTTATGCGCGCGCGAGAAGATTTTTTGTTGCTTTTTTGTATTCTAAAATATGACATTGAAAATGTTTTTTTATGCAGAAATTATGCATTAACAGAAATTAGAGTCGCATATCCAATCCAAACCTAAATAAGTAATCTAAAGATAGGTTTTACATAATATTTTCCGAAATGTTCCACCAATGTTCCACCAAAAAGAAAGGAAATAACCGTATCTAATTGATATTCAGTTACTTCCTTTTCTTATAAAGTACCCAGACCCGGGCTCGAACCGGGATGGGTTGCCCCACTGGTGTTTGAGACCAGCGCGTCTACCTATTCCGCCATCTGGGCTTAATTGCGGTTGCAA
>QWCK01006216.1_pt1 | contig 10209 bp, 6 predicted proteins | sample 1972571 | NCBI WGS metagenome assembly QWCK01 (sample SAMN09866710, study PRJNA288562) | Human gut metagenome isolate term2_stool, whole genome shotgun sequencing... | isolation source: gut | host: Homo sapiens | place: USA: California | reverse complement strand
TGACCGGCGTGATCAAGTCCGGCGATGAAGCCAATACTTTCTATCACGATGCCCACAACCTGAACGGCTGCTGCGACTATGTGATGGCAAATCCGCCGTTTAACGTGGATAAGGTCAAGTCGGAGTCGGTGCAGAGTGCCGGGCGGCTGCCGTTTGGCCTGCCCGGCGTGAACAAGGCCAAGGAAATCGGCAACGCAAATTATCTGTGGGTGTCCTATTTCTACTCCTACCTGAACGAGCATGGCCGTGCGGGTTTTGTGATGGCGTCCTCTGCTACCGACAGTCAGGGCAAAGACAAGGACATCCGTGAAAAACTTATCCAGACCGGTCATGTGGACGTGATGATGAGCGTGGGCAACAACTTCTTCTACACCAAGAGCCTGCCCTGTTCGCTGTGGTTTCTGGATAAGGGCAAACCGGAGCATCTGCTGGACACCGTGCTGTTCATCGATGCCCGCAACTATTATACCGTGGTGGACCGCACTCAGAACGAGTGGAGCGACTGGCAGCTGAAGAACCTCAACGCCATTGTCTGGCTCTATCGCGGCGAGATGGACAAGTACAAGGCGCTTCTGACAGAGTATCACGCAGAGCTGGCAGATGACCGTCCCTTTGCAGAGATTCAGGCCGCACTGGAACAAAACGTGCAGGCCAAGCGGGAAGAAGCCAAAGCCGCTGTGGATGCAGCGCCCCGCAAAGAGCGCAAGACCACGCAGGAAAAGTTCGACAAGGCGCTGGAAGCCCTCAACGAGAAGCTGACCGTTGCCAAGGAGGCCGTCTGGCTCACCGAAAAATTTGGCGAGGGCGTTTATCAGGATATTCCCGGTCTGTGCAAGGTGGCCAGCCGCGACACCATCCTCAACGAGAAAGGCGCATCCCTGACGCCCGGTGCCTATGTGGGCGTTGCACCCGTGGAGGACGACGGTGTAGATTTTACCCAGCGGATGAAGGAGATCCACAAGGAACTGCTGGAATTGCAGGCAGAGTCCAACCGCCTGATGGAAACCATCTCGAAGAATCTGGAGGAGATGGGGGTATGAAGTGGGAAAAAGTAAAGTTGGGAGAACTATATGAGGTTCATAATGGATTGTCAAAGGCTGGGAAATTTTTTGGCGAAGGATATCCGTTTTTGACATTTTCAACGGTTTTTAATAATTATTTTATTCCGAAGCAAATAACAGATTTAGTCCAGTCAACAGAAAAGGAACAGGAGTCCTACTCAATTCGGAGAGGAGATGTTTTTGTTACAAGAACAAGTGAAACATCAGATGAATTGGGGATGAGTTGTGTGGCATTGAAGGACTACCCGATGGCCACATACAATGGTTTCACAAAGCGTATGCGACCAATAACAAATCGTGTTTTTCCAGAGTACATTGGCTATTATATGCGCTTGCCTAGTTTTAGAGGCGAGTTCCGGGCGTTTTCAACGATGACGACTAGGGCAAGTTTACGTAATGAAGATTTGTTGGGATTGGAAGTAAAACTTCCATCAATAGAAATTCAAAAGCAAATTGCAGATATTCTTTCTGCGTATGATGACCTGATTGAAAACAACCAGAAACAAATCAAACTACTGGAAGAAGCAGCCCAACGGCTTTATAAAGAGTGGTTTGTGGATCTGCGCTTTCCGGGGCATGAAAACACGAAAATTGTGGACGGTGTGCCGGAGGGGTGGAGCAAAAATCCAATACAAGATTTTATAAGCTATGAAATTGGTGGAGGATGGGGAGAAGAATTACAAAATGAAAAAAGTATGATCCCGGCATACGTAATACGTGGAACGGATATTAAAGGATTGGTAAATGGACAACTGCAAAGTGTTCCTTATAGATATCATACAGCTGGTAGTCTAGAAACACGAAAACTGCGCGATGGAGATATTGTGTTTGAAGTGTCTGGAGGAAGCAAAACAGAGGGTGTGGCTAGAACGGTGCGAATTATCGACTTAATGCTGAAAACGTGGGAGAACTCGGTTATATGTGCAAGCTTTTGTAAAAGGATAAAACCAATTCCGAGCTTCTCACAATATTTGTATGATAGTTTTCGATGGATGCGCTTGAATGGGAAAACACAGGAATATGATAAGAAGGGTGCAAGCAGTATCGTAAATTATCGTTGGAAGGACTTTCTTGCACAAGAAAAAATTCTAAAGCCAGACGAAGAAACTATAAGTCGATATAATAATATTGCGGGCACAATTTATACTAAGATTATTGTATGCTCTTGTCAAATTGAACAAGCGAAGATGAAGCGAGATTTACTATTGCCTAAGTTGATGAACGGGGAAGTGGAGGTGTGATACCATGGATATGCCAAAAGAATTTTATGATATGGTGTGTGCTGACATTAAAAGACTAGACAATGTTCGAAATTTAAGTGCAGAAGAGTTATTTGAACTACATCGTCAGATTGATGCAAGGTATCAAGCTTGCATCAACAAGTGGTGTGATGGTTTGTGGTGCTCTACAAATGATGGAACACATATTGCTTATGGACATTTGGCCCAGAATCCTCAAAAGTATGTGTTATCTAATTTGAAGATGATGAAGGCAAAATTGGAAACATATAAGTCCCAGATGAATGCGGTACAGTTGCCCAAGCCGGAAGTTTCCAATTCTCAGGTCGTCAACGTGACCAACAGCATGAATGTGAACATTACATTTGAGCAGGTACGCAAAGAAATAGAAGAAATGACTTCACTCACAAATGAACAGACACAGGAAGTGCTGGATAAAATTTCTGAGATTGAAGAAGTGGTAAAGTCCAAAGACAGCAAAAAGTCAAAGTGGGAAAAAGTAAAGCCTGTTTTGGCATGGATGGCTGATAAGAGCTGTGACGTGGGGATTGCGTTATTGCCGCTGTTGTTAAAAATAGGACAACAATAAAATAGTTTGAACTTTGATGAAAGGGGTGTTCATAATATGTCAGATTCTCTTAATAAATATTGCTCTGAAGCCAAGGATTTTAAGGACGTAAAAGACGCGATGAATAAAATTCAAAAACTTCGTGCTCAAATGAAAAATCCGACCAGAGATGGAATGATCGAAGCATTGCGAGATGCAAAAATAAGTGCGCTGACAGAAATTTCGGCCTTAGAAATGGCGCAGGGTGCGACAAATTGGGTGCCGTTTTCAGAGGCATCAGATAGTACGCTGTACACACTCCTAGGACAGTATGAACGAGGATTGAGACTCCATTGTATTGCTAAAATAGGTGAAAAAGCTTTTAATGAACAAATGATTAGAAAATGAAAAGAGGTACACAATGCAATTTACAAAATACGATTTGGGGCAACTGGATAAGGGCCGTGTTGTAGAAATTATTTTAAAGGGAAATGCTGCAAATGTCCGATTGATGGACAGTAGCAATTTCAACAATTACAGAAATGGACGAAATCATCGATATATTGGAGGGCTTGCAAAGAAATCACCAGTTAGATTGCAGACGACGCACTCAGCGCATTGGTATGTTGCAATCGATTTGGCGGGGTTGGGTGGAAGAGTTCAAAGTTCAGTTCGGGTTTTACCAGCACCGTTACCGCAAATAGAAAATCGTCCGCTTGCAGAGGTCCCATCGCTTGTCCATAATAACGGCTTGATTATGAATGAAGACGCTGGAATTGAACCAGAGTATGACGTTTTTATTTCTCATGCATCTGAAGATAAAGATGAGGTTGTCAGGCCACTTGCAAATGCACTTAAAAATCTTGGTATAAAAGTTTGGTATGACGAATTTGAAATGAGAATAGGAGATAGTCTGAGAAGAAAAATTGATAAGGGATTAGCAAACAGTCGATTTGGAATCGTTGTGGTATCACGTGATTTCATAAAAAAGGGCTGGACAAATTATGAGTTGGACGGCATTATAACAAAGGCTGTATCAGGTGAGCAAATCATACTCCCCATTTGGCATAATATTACGAAGAAGGAAGTTATAGATTATAGTCCTTCTTTGGCAGATAAATTAGCAAGAAATACGGCAATCGATACCGTGGAGGATATTGCTAAAGAAATTGCAGATGTAATAAAAACGAATCGTTGAAATTACGATGAAAAGGTGATCCTATGAGCCGCGAATACTCCGAAAATGTCCTTGTTCAGAACAGTGCAGGCAACTTGCTGCAAAATGTTCTGGGCTGGGAGGTGGTGCTGGCTTACAACTCCGAAAAGCTGGGGCCGGACGGGACGTTAGGCCGCACCAGCTATGGGGAAGTGCTGCTGACCCGGTATTTTCGGCAGGCGCTTTTGCGGCTGAACCCGTGGCTCACCCCGAACCAGCTGGACGAGGTGCAGAAGAAATTCACGGCGCACGTTTCCACCGCATCCCTGATGCAGATCAACGAGGAAAAGTATTTTCTGCTGCGGGATGGCATCCCGGTGACGGTCAAGCGGCCGGATGGCCGCACCGAAATCCGAAGCGCGGCGGTGATCGACTTCAAAAACCCGGAAAACAATCATTTCCTCGCCGTAAAAGAGATGAAGATCCACTCGCAGCTGTACCGCCGCCGGACAGACATTGTGGGCTTTGTCAATGGCATTCCGCTGTTGTTCATCGAGCTGAAAAAGCCCACCGTGGATGTGCAGAACGCCTACATAGACAATTATCGGGACTACCTCGATACCATTCCGCAGTTGTTCTACTATAATGCCTTTCTCATGCTGTCCAATGGATTGGAAGCCAAGGTGGGTACGCTTGGCAGCAAGTACGAGTTTTTCCACGAGTGGAAGCGTCTGAAGGAAAGCGATGCAGGCAGCGTGGAACTGGAAACCATGCTGCGGGGCATCTGCGAGAAAAAGACCTTCCTCGATCTGCTGGAAAACTTCATCCTTTACGACCATTCCGGTGGGCACACCACCAAGATTCTGGCCCGCAACCACCAGTATCTCGGCGTCAACGAGGCCGTCAGTGCTTACGAGAACCGCAAGTTAAAAGACGGCAGGCTGGGTGTGTTCTGGCACACGCAGGGGTCTGGCAAGAGTTATTCGATGGTCTTTCTGGCGCAGAAGATCCGGCGCAAGTTTGCAGGCTCGCCCACCATTGTGGTGCTGACCGACCGTGACGAGCTGAACCGGCAGATCAGCGATACCTTTGAAAACTGCGGTCTGCTGGGCAAGACAAAGGCTTCACAGTTCATTGCATCCAGCGGTACAGACCTTGTAAAAAAGCTGCAGGGCAACCCCAGCTTTGTATTTACCCTGATTCAGAAGTTCAATCTGCCCAAGGCGCCGCCTATCTACCCGGATCACGACATTCTGATTTTGTCAGACGAAGCCCATCGTAGCCAGTACGGCATTTTTGCAGACAACATGATGCACCTGCTGCCCACGGCGTCCCGCATCGGCTTTACCGGTACGCCGCTTCTGGCAGATGACCATATCACGGAACGCACCTTTGGCGGATACCTGTCGGTGTATGATTTCAAGCGGGCAGTGGAGGACGGCGCAACGGTGCCGCTGTATTATGAAAACCGTGCGGATAAGATCGCCCAGTTGGACAAGCCGGAGATCACCGGGCGGATCCTGGATGCCATTGAAGCAGCCGACCTTGATCCTTCGCAGGAGGAAAAGCTGGAACGAGAATTTGCCAAGGAGATCCATATTCTCACCGCAGATGAACGGCTGCGCTCCATTGCAAAGGATTTTGTGGAGCATTACTCTGACCTTTGGACCAGCGGCAAGGCGATGTTCGTCTGTCTGAATAAGGTTACCTGTGTGCGGATGTACAACTATGTGCAGGAATGCTGGCAGGCAAAGATCAGGGAGCTGGAAGCCCGGCAGGGCACAGCGACCCAGCAGGAAGCACAGGAGCTTGCCCGCAAACTGGCATGGATGAAAGAAACCGAAATGGCAGTGGTGATCAGTCAGGAGCAGAACGAGGTGCAGACCTTCAAAAAGTGGGGGCTGGATATTCTGCCGCACCGTGCCAAAATGGAAAAGCGGGAGCTGGATAAAGAATTCAAGGACAGCAAGAATCCGTTCCGGGTGGTGTTCGTCTGTGCCATGTGGCTGACGGGCTTTGATGTAAAGTGTCTGTCCTGTCTGTATCTGGACAAGCCGTTGAAAGCCCATACCCTGATGCAGACTATTGCTCGTGCAAACCGTGTTTCGGAGGGCAAGAGCAACGGCCTGATCGTGGACTATATTGGTATCGTAAAGGCGCTGCGCAAGGCTCTGGCAGATTATACGGTCAGCAAGAACAGCCCGGCGGGTGTTGATCCAACGGGGGATAAAACGGAGCTGATCCAGCGTATTTGCACGGTCATCGGAAAAGCGGACGGCTTTCTGGCAGAACACGGGTTCCGGCTGCAGGAATTGGTGGACGCACAGGACTTTGAAAAGATGAGCCTTGTACAGGATGCAGTCAACGCGATGTGCGAGACGTTGGAAACCAAGAAAACCTTCCAGACCTATGCGTCTGAACTGGCGCGGCTGTTCCGCTACGCAGACCGTGACGATGTGGACGATGCCGTGCGCGCCCGGAAAAACGCAATTCTCGCCATCTACGAGGGCTTGCAGCAGAAGCGAAAACACGCGGACAATACCGACCTGATGGTGCAGATCAACGGCATCGTCAACGAGTACATCCATGTGGAAAAGCCGGATCAGGAGGCTGTACCTTCCCGGCAGTTTGACATCAGCAAAATTGATTTTGACCTGTTGAGCCGGGAGTTCGCCCACACCCGGCGGAAGAATCTCTTGCTGCGCGATCTGGATGAACTGGTGAATCAGCAATTGGCGAAAATGTTGTTTGCAAACCCGCAGCGCATGGATTATTATGACCGCTATCAGGAGATCATCGATGCCTACAATGCGGAGCAGAACCGTGCGACCATCGAGAAAACCTTCATGGATCTGATGGAGCTTGCAAGTTCACTGGACACGGAGCAGCAGCGCTATGTGCGTGAGGGCTTTTCCAGCGATGAGGAACTTTCAGTGTACGATTTGCTGTTTTCGGAGAACCTCACGAAGCAGGAAATTGAAACGATCAAGAAGGTGTCTGTGGACTTGTTGACAAAAATCAAACAGCAGATTGCCAAACTCGACCATTGGACGGACAAGCAGGAAACTAAGGCGATTGTGGATAACCTGATTCGCAATACCCTTTGGCAAGAACTTCCCAATAGCTATGATGTAAGCGATATCCAGACCTACCAGAAGAAAATCTACGAGTATGTATATATGCGCTACCCGGAAGTAGCATAACGCAAAAATCACCCCAGAGAGAACGCACAAGAGGCTATTCTCTCTGGGGTGATTGCGTATCAAATCATCTGAAAATGCTTTAATGCTTCCACAATCGCATCCTCTTTTTCCTTCGGACACTTAGGAGGAGAAAGTTTGAAAAAACAGACGGGCGGGTGTGAAAGCGGGTAAATCGACATGGAAAAGATCAAAGCGGATGCTTCCCGAAAAACTGCTGGGCAATTCCATCCAGCTGTGCGGTGATTTGCCGAAAATCCTGATTGAGATCCAAGGTGCGTGCACCGATCTGATTGCCGCCTAAGTTGAAGAGACAATTCGGCGTGATGGCTTCCTGCGTTTTGGCGTAGACTAGCAGCCCGGAAACGTTTCCAGTATGGGCAGCATCCTGATTTTTAACGTAGGTGTAGATCTGGTAGAGGTTGGCAGAATGCAGGGTCTCTTTATTAAACTGCTGCTGCAATGTCTGGCTGTAATACTTGGCATCCAGAATGAGAACTTTTTCGCGAAAACGCAGAAAAATATCGGTTTGCATGGCAGGGAGAAACCGCAGCATGGCAGCATCGTGCTCTCCCACAAGATCCCATTTGACCTGCGCAGCCTTGACCTCAGTAAGGTAGGGATGATTTTGTCGGTAATACTCCAGAATAAAGCGTTCGTACAGCTTTGCCATGCGTTCATCCGAAAATGCTGTCATTTTATAGCTGCCGTTTTCGGTGGTCTGCAGCATATCGTGCAGCACGAAATAGCAGAGATTCAACAGCATCTCGTAATTCTGGTTGCTCCGCTGATAATGTAACTGCTTCCATGGGATTTGAGAGGGAAGCAGTGCAGAAACCGTGTCCAGAAACAGAAGCGCTTTCTTCAATTCCACTTTGCGCTCAGTAGAAACATTCTTATCCCGAAGCAGCACATGCAGGGTGGTTTTCAGAATCTGGTTATACAGGTTATCCTCGGAAAGCTCGTCAAAGGTACAGGCGACCTGTGGCTTGTGCTGGATACGGGTCTTAATGGTCTGCGGAAGATCCAGCTTTCCACGCAAAACTGACCGGGTCTCGCTTCGGGAAACATATTCTCGATAGAGCCCCTGCTTCAGCTGCCGGGAAACACCCTTTGCAAGGATGGCAGCAAACAAATCGTCGATACGCTCAAACTTTTCCGAGGCGATGCACTGATAATCCTGCTGCTGCAGCACCTGATAGGCGTAGGAGAGCATGTAGTAGATGTTCTGGATAAAGATCCCTTTGTCAGTCGTCATTGAAAACACCACGCAGATTCTTTTCCCAACGGTGCAGTTTGTCGGGCGCGTCGAACCAGTATTCTGCCAGCGTAGGCAGAAGGTCAAACTCCACCACAGAGCGCATCCAGTCAGTGGTGCAGGCAGCAGGGTCGGCCAGACAAAAGTAACTGTGACCAACACGAAATCCGGGACCGAGGGAGGCATCTGTGGTAATTTCCCGGTTCAATGCCTTGATCTGTTCCACCAGAGCATTGAAGGTTTCATTGTCAAGCGCAGATTGATATTTCTGGAATCCATCGGAGGTGAACGCCGGTTCGATCTCGAAGAAACTGAAGCGTCTGCGCAGTGCATAGTCGATCATGGCCAGGCTGCGGTCGGCAGTATTCATCATACCGATAATGTACAAATTTTCCGGGACATAGAAGGGCATCCCGTTATAGGCCAGTGTGATCTTTTCGCCCCGATGGTCGCTTTCAATCAGCATCATCAGCTCGCCGAAGATCTTGCTCAGGTTGCCCCGGTTGATCTCATCGATCAGGAAAAAGTATTCTCGGTCGGGGTCGTTGGAAGCCTTCTGGCAGAAGCGGTAAAATACACCCTCTGTCAGCTTGAAGCCGGAGCCGTCCGGCCGGTAGCCCAGCATGATATCCTCGTAGGAGTAATTCTGGTGGAACTGAACAAACTCAACCCGGGAGGAATCAGCTTGACCCATTATAGAGTACGCCAGCCGTTTGGCAGCATAGGTCTTTCCAACGCCGGGTGCACCTTGCAGAATGATATTTTTCTTGTGGCGTAGCAAAGAAACCAACACTTCATAGCGTTGCTCACTCAGAAAAACATCGTGCAGAAAATCAACTCTGGTGTAGCTGTCGGCAGATGCCTGCCGGACGGGAGCAGGGTTTTCATCCCGGATCAGATCCAGAATAAAGTTGTACTCACCCTCCGAGAGCTTGAACAGGCTTCCGTTCGGCTGTACGAAGAACTCCATTTTCTCCAGCTCAGGGAAAGCCTTCAGTACAGCATAGTCAATGGGGGAAGTCAGGCTCTCGGTCTTTTCAAAATAAATCTCTTTGCCGTTGCTTTCCTGTGTGATCTTGGCCAGAGCTACCACTCGCTTTACCGGATTGGCCTCATAGCCGATCACAAGATCCCCGGCTTTTGCATCGAGGAAATTCTGGAAAATCCTGCGCTTGTTCCCGTTGTCATTGTACAGCGTATAGGTCTGCTCTTCGCCGACCCGCAGACTGGAATAACTCCAGATCTTAGGATTGGCAGTCAGCCACCAGTAGTGGCGTGAAGGTGCTTCACAGGTGGCAGCGGCAGCCGGTACTTTCGAGAGGTCGGCTTTTTTCAGAGCCTGTAAAAGCTCATCTCGCAAGCGCCAGATGTAAGTGCCATCCGCCTTTGTGCTTTTGCCCACATATAAAATGGGCCACCAACGCATATTTTCGCTGTCGCGGGGCATGCAGCGGCAGCCAGTCTTTTCTGCCACCCGCTGTGCAAGATGGTAGGAGTTGGAGATGTAGAAGTTGCTGGTTTCACCGTATTTAATGGCAAGCTGTTTGCAGGTGGCCTGCCCGCCGTAATCCAGCATACATTTCATCACCCGCAAAGCCTCCGAGGTAAAAACCGAGGTGTCTTGCAGCAAAGCACTCCACTGTGCGGTTGTAATGCCCGGATCATACTCACTTTCAGCAGGAAACCATCCGGCCTGCATCTGTGATGTCTTTTGTTCGGCAAGGTAGAAACGGCTCAGATAAAAGCCCA
>QWCK01006209.1_pt1 | contig 10217 bp, 13 predicted proteins | sample 1972571 | NCBI WGS metagenome assembly QWCK01 (sample SAMN09866710, study PRJNA288562) | Human gut metagenome isolate term2_stool, whole genome shotgun sequencing... | isolation source: gut | host: Homo sapiens | place: USA: California | reverse complement strand
GAAAGGGAAAAACCTGAAATAATTGGCAAGAGCAGAAAAGAACGTATAGCCAAAGGTTCAGGAGTAGACGTAAAAGAACTTAACAAATTGCTCAAACAGTTCAAAGAACTGAAAAAGATGATGAAGAAAATGACAGGCATGACAAAAAATAAAAGAGGCAGAAAACTTCCAAAGATGCCTTTCTTTTAAGCCTAAACTAAAATAGGAGGAAACAATGGCAGTTAAAATTAGATTAAAAAGAATGGGACAAAAGAAAAAACCATTTTACAGAGTTGTAGTAGCAGATTCAAGAAGCCCAAGAGATGGTAAATTCATCGAAGAAATCGGAATTTACAATCCAATCTCAAATCCAAAAGAATTTAGAGTGGACAACGAAAAAGCTAAACAATGGATTAAAAACGGTGCAAAACCAACATCTATAGTTGAAAAACTATTCAAAGATAACGACGTATTAGCATAAGATGAAAAACCTAGTTGAATTAATTGTTAAAGAATTAGTAGAAAACAAAGACGCTGTAACAATCGAAGAAACTAGCGAAAATGGAGAAATAGACCTACTAATCCATGTAGCAGAAGAAGATAAGGGCAGAGTTATAGGAGTTCGTGGAAACATAATAAATTCCATAAGAGCCATAGCTAGAGCAGCAGCGATCAAGGAAGATGTTAAGGTCAACATAAGAATATGAGAATAACAGTTGCAGAGGTAATAACAACCCACGGTATTAGAGGAAATGTCAAAGTTAGATCATTTTCCGATAATGAGAAGAGGTTTGATAAAGGATCTAAAGTTTATATAGGAGATGAACTTCTAACAATAGAAGACTCCTTTGACCAAAAGGGATTCAAGGTCCTAAAATTTGTCGAATACAACGACATAAATGATTCCTTGAAACTTGTTGGTAAAGATATAACCATAGATGAAAAAGATCGTGGCAAGCTTTCCAATGGAGAGTTTTATATATACGAAATGATTGGACTTGATGTTTACTCCAATGGGCAAAAAGCGGGTAAAGTCAAAGACATAATCAGTGGAGTTTATCCAAACGATGTATATGTTATAGAAAAAACTGACAAGACAGAAGTCCTATTACCAGCATTAAAAACTGTAATCACAAATGTTGATATAAAAAACAAGAAAATAGAAGTAGATAACCTAGCAGATTATGAATAGAGTTACCATACTGACCCTATTTCCTGAAAGTTTTGAGTTCCTTAAAACTTATGGGGTAATAGGAAAAGCAATTCAAAACAAAAAACTAGAAATAAACTTAGTAGATATAAGAGACTTTAGCAATAACAAGCATAACCATGTAGATGATACAGTATACGGCGGGGCAGCCGGCATGCTTATCAGACCCCAAGTTATATATGATGCTTTGATGTCTGTGAAAAAACCAGAATCAAAAGTCTGCTACATGTCAGCAGCAGGCAAGAAATTAAATCAGAAATTAGCAATCGACTTTGCAGAAATTAAAGATCTAATCATAATTTGCGGTCATTATGAAGGAATAGATGCGAGAATTACTAACCATTATATCGACTATGAAATATCTATAGGCGATTATGTACTTACAGGTGGAGAAATCCCAGCCATGGTGCTTATAGATTCAATGGCAAGATTTATAGATGGGGTTGTAGGAAAAAGGGAATCCTTGACTACAGACTCTCATTACAATACTTTATTGCAACAAGATGAATATACCAAACCTCGTAACTTCAACGGATACTTCGTTCCAAGTGAGCTTGTAAGCGGAGACCATAAGAAGATTGCTGCTTGGAATAGGAAAAGTGCAATAGAGAAAACTAAAAGAGTAAGACCAGACTTATATGAACAATTCTTACGAGAGGAGAGCAAAGATGGATTTAATCAAAAAAATTGAACAAGAAAACCTACGTGAAGAAAAATTTGACTTTAGAGTAGGTGATACAGTTAGACTAAGCTACAGAATCAAAGAAGGTGACAAAGAAAGACTTCAAGACTTTGAAGGAACAGTAATCTACATCAACGAAGGTGGAATAAACAAAACTTTCACAGTTAGAAGAATCAGCTACGGAGTTGGAGTAGAAAGAACATTCGTATACAACTCACCAAAAATTGAAAAACTACACGTTGTTAGACGTGGTAAAGTTAGAAGAGCTAAACTTAAATACCTTAGAGATCGTCAAGGTAAAGCTGCTAAAGTTAAAGAAAAAACAAATTATTAAGAAAGAAAGGACTCTTGCAGAAAATGCAACAGTCCTTTTTTAGTGGAAAATTGGAGATTTTATAATTTATTTCTTCAAATATTATTAACCTATCTAATGAAAATTAGTATAAAAAACGTATAGTTATAAGTAATAAATTAATAACAAACTAATTTGTTAAAGTGATAATATAATAATTGTACATAGCAAAGGCGGATTATATGAAGGAGAAATTAGATTATCGTAAGAGTGGATTCAGATTTGTAAAAATCAATTGGATATTTGTTGTATTTATACTTGTATCAATATTTAGTGATTTGGAACAATATTTTTTAACAAAATTGATAGAGAGATTTTCTAAAATAGTTACATACAAGGATGCTACTTTAATTAAATCTACTGTTATATTTTTTACTTTATGGGCTGTGATTTCTTTTTTTCTCAGATTTTCTAGGTCAAAGATTAAGGCTAAGGTTTCATGTATGTGGAACATTAGAGTTAAAAAAGACTTGATGGAAAATATTTTAAGTAGAGATCCGATATATTTTGAGAGCAAAGACAAGGCATCGTACATATCACTCTTCAATAATGATTTGAAATTTATTGAGGAAAACTATATTTTTGCCATAGATAGGATAGTATCAAGCATTTTCCTTCTAATCTTATGTCTAGGATATGGATTTACTATAAATGTTGAAATAACAATGATTATATTCGCTTTTGGTATAATAATCATGATAATTTCTAAGATAATTTCATCCTTATCTTCTAATGAGAACGAAAATTATATGAACTCTCTAAACTCATACAATGAAATCTTAAATGATTCCTTTTATGGTTATGGAACTTTATTTAGGTTTAATAAGACGAGCCACTTCCTCAAAAAATTTGACCAAAAAACAAGGGAAAATGAAAAGATCCATGAGAAGTCTGTTTTCCTCAATGGTTCTAGGATTAGCATCATAAACGAATCATCTTTAATCCTTCAGACTTTCTTGATGCTTCTATCAGCTCTTTTTGTCTATTGGGGAAAAATTGAAGATTTCTATTTTCCAGTTCTTTTAAGTTTGATGAATATTATAATATGGCCAATGCAAGAGATTGCTGATAGCTATGGTGACATTAATTCTACTAAAAAAATAAGACAGAGAATACAGGATGATTATTCTAAAAAAGAAGATGGAATAGATAGTCTAAATAGTTTTGATGCGGATAATTCGACTAAAGATCAAGATATATTATTTGCTGACGTAAGTTTTTCTTATACTAGTAAAGAAATTCTGGATAAAGCCTCTTTTACCATAAACAAAGACGAGCATGTTATTATAAGTGGTGCAAGCGGAACAGGAAAATCAACTATTTTTAAACTTATTACCAAAGAGCTTACTGCAAAATTTGGAAATATTTTTATAAAAAATAATAATATAGACGCTCTTAGTAGACAAGAAATATACGAGAATATTTCAATAGTAGCCCAAAAACCAATGATATTTAGAGATAGTATACTAGCAAATATTGTCTTGTTTGAAACTCCAGATGAAATTGACTATGAGAAGCTTGATAAAGCAATCAAGAAATCTGGCCTATATAAATTGCTTGACACCTTGGAAGATGGATATCACACTATAATCAAAGATGCTGGATCTAACCTATCTGGTGGGGAGATGCAAAGAATAGAAATTGCGAGAGCCTTGTATAAGGATAGTTCGATTATCCTAATAGATGAGGCGACATCTGCTCTTGATTTAAAAATGGCAAGCGAGTTGGAAAAGATTTTCGCCAAACTCGATAAAACAATCATATCAATTTCTCACAGAAGAGATATAGACTACAGCAGATACTATGATAAAATAATTGAAATAAAAGATAAGAAAACCGTAGAAACAAATGATTTTAAGTTAGTCTATAATAAAAACTATATTATTAATTTTCTATCTGTGATATTATTATAGAAAACGTGATAGATAATATAGAGGCTAATATGGCTAATAGTAGAAAAGAATTTGGCAAAAAATTAATAGAGATAAGAGAAAATAGAGGACTAAGACAGGCTGATGTTGCTGAGATTGTAAACTTAAGTGAAAGAAGCATAGGAAGGCTTGAAAGGGGAGAAATATATAACCCATCTATAGATAGCTTAATCGAATTATCAAAAGCATATGGTGTTGATATCATAAGTTTGAATAAAAAATATGTGTATGGTGATTATTTTATCCTAGAAGAAATAAATAAAAGTTTAAGTATAAATGCTATGTTTATTAGTAAGGATATGATCTTAAGTTTGCTTAATAAAATCAACCTAATAAAAAACAGTAGAGATCTAAAGGCAAGAAAATATGAACTAGAGCTTCTGGAAATATTAATAAAATATTTAAGTTTTCAAATTAGTGATAAAGAATTATATAACGAATTTGAAGCTCTAAGCTCTGATAAAATTAATAGGAAAAACTTCTCAAATATTAATTTATCGCCAATAGAACTGCGTATATTGTTAAACATAGCGACAACTTCTGAATCTTTTAAAAATATTGACAGATTAGAGATATTTAATAAGTGTAAGAATCAAGAATTTGATAAAGTTATTGAAATTGCAAGCTGTAACAATATGTCAAGTTTTTATATAAAAAACAAGGACTATCATGAAGCTATAAAAATAATAGATGAAGGAATAAATTACTCTAGAGAAACATCTTCAATATATGGACTATTGTTTTTACACTTTACAAAATTTCTTGCCTCTTATAGATTAAATGAGAATTATGAAGAACCTTTAGCAGTAACAAAAATTATGCTAAATAATATGATCGATGATAATATCAAGGAAACCATCAATTATAAATTAGATAATATATTGAGATAAGTCTAAAAATCTAGGAAAATTAAATCCTAGATTTTTAATTTTAAATATATTTAGTTTTAGACGGTATATTTTTAATCTCTAATACATTTTCCTCATCTTCTGAGTATATACCTTCATATTTGATTAAATTTGGTGTTAATAGTATTAGTAATATCAAAATTAGTATCTTAGATTTTTTCATAAAATAACCTCCTTTTGATTTAAATAGTAAATAATATTAATGATTTTGTCAAAGGCACATGTGCCTTTGATATTAGAATTATAATGTTGTATTTTTATATTAAGAATATTCTTAATATAAAAACAGGAGGAAAATATGAAAAAGTTTGAAGATTTAATTATAGCTATGAACTTGCTAAAAGACGCACATTTCGCAAAAGGTGATGGTTGGAGAAAAACAATTAATATTAAGTAATCAAAAGGACAATCAAGCAGTATTATGAAATGCTGCTTGATTGTATATTAGGAAGGATTCAATGGGAAATAATTATATTTTTAGACCAGAATACTTTGGTGGTATATTAATAGATAGGGATACTTTTGAAAAATGGGAACTAGATGAGAAACACTCTCTTTACTTATGGATATATTACCATATTAGAGATGTTGAAAAATCTCTTAAGATATTAAATTATTTTTATGAAGATGTGAATTTAGATGAAGAATTAATTTCATTTTCTATAAATAATATATATAGTTTACCCAAGAAATATATATATAAAAATAAATTGACTGAGTTTAAGTCTTTTTTAGAAAATGAATTAATATTACTTAAAAAAAGAAACTATTTGAGTGCCCCATTAGAGTTAAGCCTGTATTTAACTAGTAATTGTCAATTAAATTGTGATTTTTGCTTTATGAATGATCTAATTAGAGATAAAAATAGTTACATACCTCTAGATAAAGCATTAAAAATAATTGATATGTTCGTAGATAATGGAATTGAAAGTATATCTTTACTTGGAGGAGAACCACTCTTATATGATGATATTTTAAGCATTTGTGATTATATAGAGTCTAAAAGAGTACATTTTACTATAACTACAAATGGGATTTTACTAGATGAAAAATTTTTAAGAAGTATAAAAGAATATAGATATTTAAAGTTAGCTTTTTCTATAATTAATTTGAGTGATAGAAATAGTATGTATAGTAATAAGGTACTGAATCAAATTAAGAAAAATATAATTTTAGCATCTAAGATGGGTATTAGGACATCTATTAATACTGTATTAATAAATCAAAGTATAGAAGATTTAGAAGAAATAGTAAATTTTTGTAGTGAAAATAATATTGAGAGATATTCTATGGCTACATTTGCAAATGTTGAATCAAAAGCTAAAGTAACATTATCTATATATGATTGTATAAATTATTATGTAAAACTAAATGAGTATGTAAATAAAAATAAGTTTGATATAGATTTAGCTCTGGAGGGTTGTATGATCTATTCGGCAGCGTATCAAGGTGAAGATATTGATATTTCAGATTTTCAACGTATATCTTATGGATGTCAGGCAGCACAGACGAATATTGATATAATGTTTGACGGAAAGGCTTATGCTTGTAGTTTACTGAGAGATGAAAGTGTAATTGAAAGCGATATTTTTGACAAAGAATTTGATGAAATATGGGATTCGGTTAAATTTTCACCAATAAGAGATTATAAAGTTTTAGATAAGAAATGCACATATTGTAATTACAATGTATTCTGTAATGGGGGATGTTTTGTTGAAAAACAAATTACAAATAATAAGTATGAAAAATGTTGTGATCCAAAATGTTATAGATATTTAGGTAATAATAATGCTAGTGTATCTTTTTAAGAAAAATAAAAAATTGTTTATCAAAAGTTTTATATTTTTGCTATTATTTTCATTGAGTAGACCGATTTTTTCTAAGCTTATAATTTATTACACCAATTTAGCTAAAATGGGTGGAGAGATTTCTATTGGGTATTTGTTAGCTCCTGGACTTTCCTACCTGTTGGCTTATTTTTTGATTAATTTATTATCAGAAAAGTATTTGGATAAGTTTATGATAAAGTGTAAGGAATGTCTAAATGAGGCTGTTTTTGACAAGTTATTGGATGATTTTGGTCTAGTAGTTGATAAGTCGGCTTTGACTAGTATTTTTACAAATGATATAGATCAGATTTCTAATGATTATATTCAAGGATTGACTCAAATTGTTTATTTTATAGTTTCCTTTTTGGGTGCAAGCCTCGTCATATATTCCTTATCAGGAAAGATTTTGCTGTATCTGATATTTATTTCTACATTAACCTTTTTTATACAAAAATTGATTACAAATACTTTAGCTGACAAGCAATATTCCTATAATAGCAAATTTGCTAAAATAATTAAAATTTTAAATGAGAGTATTGACAATATTAGAGAGATTAAGATTTACAATTTGGAAGGTAAGTTTAGAAATAAGTTCAATCACGCATCTATAGATGCAAATGAAGAGCTCTTTAGGTTAAATTTTGCTGAAGATATGGTAGAAGTAATCAATCAAACATCAGCTAGTTTAATTGAGGTTGGACTCTACATAGTTGGCGTTATTTTGATAATTGATAATAAGCTAACCATTTCTGAACTCTTAGCGATTGTTGTCTCTTGCGATTCCATAACTCTTCCTATATATGCCTTTTCTAGGACTTATGCTAAGTTTGTAAAGACTAAGAAAACTAGACAAAAACTTATGGATATTATAAATGAGTCCAATAGGTCTAAGGGTGATATTAAAATATCTACAATAAATGAAATAAGAGTGGAGGATTATGCTTGTAAATATGATAATGCCCTAATTAGTGATAGCCTTAGTTTTTCAATTAACTATGGAGAGAAAATCTTGATTGAAGGGGAGAACGGATCAGGGAAATCTAGTCTTATTTCTTCACTTCTAGATTTTTCTAGAAATCATGTGGGTGATATATTTATAAATGGGGAAAATATTAAAAATATAGATAAAGAGTTATATTATAGAAGGATATCATTTTTAGGGCAAAGGTATGTGCTAACGGAAGATACTATAAGAAACAATATTGTAGGAAGTGAAGATTATTCTGAGGAAAAATACAATAGAATAATTAATAGATTAAATATCAAAAATTTCGACGATTCTACTTTGATGACTGAAAACAGAGATAATTTAAGCGGTGGAGAGATGCAGAAAATAAGTATAGCAAGAGCTATATATAAGGATAGCGACATACTCATTTTAGATGAACCTTTTTCTGCCCTTGATAAGAAAAGTGTTGAAACAATATTGGATGTTTTACTTAAAGATCAGAGAAGTCTTGTAGTGATTGCTCACAATTTGAACAAAGACATGACTCTTAAATTTGATAAGATAATCCATATGAAAAGAAATACTAAAGCTTAAGAATAATAAAAAATGCTCATTCCTTTTATATAAGGTTTGAGCATTTTATATTTGTTATTGAGCAACCATTTCTACGAAAGGATATCCACCGTTAACTATTGCAAATACCCTTAGTTCATTTCCAATTTTTCCTACACCTTCACTTACTGACATATTTAGCCAAGATCTAGCTCCTTCATCATTTGGGATTTCGTCGATGTTTTTAAAAGGTAGGTAGAGGGTCACACTTTCTACTGGCTTTAGATTTTTAAGATCAGATGCCTCTAGTCCATGAGGTACAGCGAGATATTCTTGGTCTCTGTCAAAGGAATCTTTATCGTAAATACCAGGTTCGGGACTAGTTCTTTCAAAGTTTTTTACTTTTAACTTGTAGGTGTAATCGTCAATTTTTTCTTCCATTTCAAATTGACCCTTGCCTGATGCTAAGTATATGTGACCCATATCAGCATCAGAAAATTCTATTTCAAAATTACCCTTGTTATCTTTTACATCTATGAAACTTGCCCAAGCTCCAGCTCCAGATGATAAAACAAAAGATTTGCCGCTTAATTCGCTTATAACCTTATCGTCTGCGAGTCCTCCATTTGTTTGAGTGGATGGTGCTTCACTTTTTGTATCATTTTTTACATTTGCCTGTGGCTTTATTTGGCTTTCGTCAACTATAAGGTTGTGATAAGAAAATGCTAGGTCATAGTAGTGGTTCTTGTCTCCTCTGATTTCTTTTATATCTTTATATTCACCACTAGCAAAGCTAGTTGGAACTAGGCTTAGAAATATCAATGCCGCTAATATTTTTTTCATTTAATTCTCCCTAATAAATTCATACATAAGTCCAGATTTGTCATCTAAAGCTTCTATAAAAAATATGTTGGCATTGTCATCCTTTATATATTTATCTACCATTTCTAACATTTTTCTGTTAGTATCGTCTAAGGAACTAACTTTAGTTTTTGGTAGGTGGATTAGGTATTCACTGCCTATATTATCTTCCTTGAAAAATGTCCAATCTACATATGTTACATTAATGTCTATGCCTCCCATATTTATTTGTTCTTCTTGACCTGTTGGAGTTTCCATTTCTAACTTAGCAAGTTTTACCTTGTAGGTTAAATCATCAATCTTTTCAACATAGTCTAGCTTGCCATTATATAGTCCGATGTAGGCTGCATCACCGTTTCCGCTTTTAATCATACCATCAAAATAGCCATCATTATATAGTAAGATTGATTCGACCTTACTAGCTACACTTGGTATAGCGAACTTCTTTGCCTCTATTGTTTTGAAAAACGCCTGTGCCTCATCACTTTCCTTAGATAGGTTTTTGTCGGATTTTTTAGCTACTTCTTCTTTACCATTTTTAGTATCTTTATCTGTTGCAGTATTAGTTTTATTCTCTACCTTATTTTCGGTTTTTACTCTAACATTTACCTTGTCATTTGAGCTTTTGTTGCCACAAGCACTTATGCTAAGTAAAACAAATAAAACTGCCAAGATTTTATTACCCATTTCTCTCTCCTTGTTTATTCTTATATATATTATAACTTATATAGAAAAATTTATCATGTTAAATTGCAAAATGGATTACTGTCAGGGTGTATTTCTAAATAATTTATGTATAATATAGATAGTTGTAAATTTTGCCATGGGCAAAGAAGATGGGAGAAAAAACTATGACAATGAATATAAATTGGTTTCCAGGTCATATGAAAAAGACCAAGGAAATTATTATTGATAATTTAAAACTTGTAGATATAGTTCTTGAAATAATTGATGCGAGAATTCC
>QWCK01006208.1_pt1 | contig 10219 bp, 5 predicted proteins | sample 1972571 | NCBI WGS metagenome assembly QWCK01 (sample SAMN09866710, study PRJNA288562) | Human gut metagenome isolate term2_stool, whole genome shotgun sequencing... | isolation source: gut | host: Homo sapiens | place: USA: California | reverse complement strand
GTCCTCGCCATCATCTGCATCATGCTCTAGATGCCCCACGTCGGTCACATTGCGCACGTAGCGCACCTTGTAGCCGAGATGCTTGAGGTAGCGGAAGAGTATGTCAAACGTAATTGCCGAGCGAGCATGCCCTAAATGCGGATCTCCGTAGACGGTCGGTCCGCAGACGTAGAGACCCACATGCGGTGGTGCAATAGGCTCGAAGGGCACTTTAGCCCGCTCCAGAGTGTTGTAGATGTATAGTTGGCTCATAATTCTTTTTATAGTCCAGAGGTCATAGTATAGTGCATATACACCAATGCTTTCGCAAAGATAAGGATTTTAGCGATACCTGAGACCGCACCCGCAGGGACGCACGGGCTGACACATTATATACAGTGAGCTCATCTACCTCTCTCTATTCTTCATTTGTCGCTCCTGACAGAGCGACTATGATGCATTAGCCCTGACTGGGAAAATTCGACACCGGCTTGTTACAATAATTTAGAACCGGCTACATATCAAAACGGGGTCGTGTCGGTGAAAAGTGATTTCCACGTGGATATTTCAAAATCTCCACGTGGAGAAGAAAAAATTCCTCGGAGGAATCAAATGAAACTTCGGAAGAATCAAATGAAACTTCGGAAGAAATGAATCACGCCCACGAGGAAAAAGAAAAATATCCACGTGGAGATTTGAGATTCCCCACGTGGATATTCGAGAAAGGAGAGAATCGGACGAATTTCCCCGTAAAGATATGTAAATAGAGATTAGAGGTTAGAAGTTAGAGGTTAGAGGGCTGGGGTGACACATTGTGAGACTATTGCAACAGTCTCATAATGCGTCAGCCCTGGAGATACCCTCGCTAGACGCATCTCTCACAAGGAGCGACTTGTCGGGACGCACGGGTTACGCCTTTTATTGGGCTGGTCAACCTGCGGGGGAATTGTATCAGCTTAGCAGCGTCTCTATGTCACAGCTGAGGAAGTCCTCTAGTGAGACACCTCCCGTACCCACAACAATAGATCTCTTGGGGTGAAAGGTCTCCTCAAAGGCGGGCAACCCTGAATTCATACCACGACGGCCGCTTTTTACCTCAATGGCTGTCACCTCACCGCTATTGACAACGATGAAGTCCACCTCCAGGTCTCTCTCAGCCTTGCTCCGTGCAGACTCTCGCCAGTAATAGACTTGATAGTCCGCCTCCTCGGCCATCCCCAGCAGATGGGCACCGACAGCACTCTCCACCCAGCGTCCCCAGAGCATCGGGTCTGTTCTGTCTGCAAGAAACGATCGACCCTTATAGGCTGTCAGCAGGGCGTTGTTGTATACTTGGTACTTGGGGATCGAGCTACGCTTGCGGGCATCATCGTGGGCATACTTTTGCAGTCCTGTCAAGAGCGCACACTGGTCGAGTATTTCTAGATACGATGCCAGCGTGGTCACATTGCCAGCATCTTGCAGTTGCCCCATCAGCTTAGTCAGCGACAGCATCTCGGCAGAGTAGCCACAGCCCAATTCGAAGAGCTGCTTCATCAGGGCGGGCTTGTAAATGTTGGAGGTCATCAGCACATCCTTTTCGATGGCGGGTGCGACCAACGAATCCTTTATATACTTACGCCAGCGCTTTTCGTCACCAATCAGATGAGCAGCACCTGGATACCCCCCATAGTAAATGTACTCCTCGAGTCCCATACCGAAGGCGTCGTGCATCTCTTGATAGCTCCAGTGTCCGAGACGAATGAGTTCGAAGCGCCCTGCAAGCGACTCCGTAAGCCCACGCTTGAGTAGCAGACGACTGCTCCCCAGCAGTACCACTTTCAGATTGACCTGCTTGCGCGTATCTTCATCCCACTCCCTCTTGACCATCTCGCTCCAATTGTCGATCTTCTGAATCTCATCAATCACGAGCAGGTACTCCGTCTCACTATTAATTCTCATCGTGGTTCGTGCACCTTCCCACACACGACGTATCCAGTCGCTGTCGTTCGGATCGACGGCATCTGCTACGGCTATCGAGTACGGGATGGTCATATCTTGTAGCACCTGAGCTACAAGGGTTGACTTGCCTACTTGTCTGGGTCCTGCGACGACTTGCATAAACCGTCTGGGCTCCTGGAGGCGTGCGCTTAGCGTGTGATACTGTTTGCGGATATAGTCCATACTCTAGTCTAATACTCGTTTTACTCAAATGTGGCGAGCGTTTTACTCAATTCTCTCTGCAAAACTACTCAATTCCGACGAGAAAACTACTCAAATCTGATGAGAAATCTACTCAATTCTATCTGCAAAACTACTCAATTCTCTCAACCATTTCGCAATCGGAGAGGTCAAAACGGGTGACGATTTGTAGGAATGCGAGACGAGTAATGACTAGTATGGACGCCGTGACGTGTAACCCTGTGTAGGGACGCACGGTGAGTGTCGAGTCGGAGGGCGTCCGTCCCCGTTAAAGCCCTGACGCTGTAACATTTGATACAACGGACGCACGACCGTGCGTCCCTACAAAGGGTTACTCGTATCGCCTAGACACAACGGATATTTTCGGGGTCAAACTCCGACACCTCCGATTACTCCGATCCCCACGCTCTCTAATCTCTAACCTCTAATTTCTAATCTCTAACTTCTAATCTCTAACCTCTAATTTCTAATCTCTAAATTCGTACCTTTGCTCTCGTGCTGGAGCCGTATGAGCCTCAGCCTACCCTATCAGATGAACCAAACGCCCCTTCCCGCACCGAAAAACCTCCTCCAGAGACTATGCGCTATGGTCAGAGGAAATAGACTAGTCCTAGAGAACTTCCTCTCTCTCGGACTAATCAACGTGCTGAACTCCTCTTTTCATCTGATCATCTACCCGATCCTGATTCATCGTGTCGGGGCCGAGGCGTACGGAGCCTATGTCTACGCTTTTTCGATCATCACCTACTTCACCACGCTGGTGACCTATGGTCTAGACATGATCGGCACCCGCTACTTAGCGCACTACGACAAGGAGCGCAACCTGGCGGGCAAGTCCGACATCACCTCGCTGATCCTCTCTAGTCGCCTCTACCTGCTCCTGCTCTCCTTCCTGCTCTTTCTGCCTATCGTGCTGTGGGTCGGAGCCTTGGCCTCTTACCGCACGCTCCTCTGGGCAAGCTTTCTCTCGGTCGTGGCCTGCGTCATCATGCCCAACTGGTACTTCATCGGCATCCAGCGCACACGCATCTACCTCTACATACAGATCGCCACCAAGGTGCTCCTAGCCGTCGCCATCATCCTCTGGGTACTCACGCCCCACGACATGGCGCGCTACGTCTTACTCGCCTCGGCGAGCAATATACTCTCTGCAGGGATCGCCTTCGGCTATATCCTATGGCGCGAAAAGCTTTCGCTCCGCCTCGCCTCACTGCGCAAAAGCTTCGCCCTCCTGCGAGAGGCTACCCCACTCTTCCTCTCCTATCTGGTGATGACGGTCAAGTCGGCAGGGCTCAACCTCGTCATTGGCTCGCTCTTTGGCATGACCTCCCTGACAGGTTACGACTTCTCGATGAAGATCGTCAGCGTCGTCATGTATATCACCAAGCAGCTCAATGTGGCACTCTTTCCCTCGGTCAGCACCAGCTATACGACAGAGCGCATACACAAGATACTGCGTGGCGAACTGCTGATGGGTATCGCCTGCATGGGGGCACTCATGCTGGCCGCCAAGCCGATCATCTGGATCATGGGCAATGGGCCGATAGAGGATCTCATCCTACCTATCTTCCTACTGATGACGACACTGATCCCTATATGGCTCATCTCGGGCTTCTTCATCGAGCTGGTCCTCACGGCCAATGGACGCAATCGTGAGGTCTTCGTCAACCAACTCCTCTCGCTTGCGGTCATCGCGCTCGGAGCCTTGGTCGCTGTGCTACTGCAGGTGAAGCTGATCGTCTTCGTCGTCATCGTCATCCTGTCGGGGCTCATCGAGATCGCCTTCCTCTACGCGACCGGTCGCCGCCGCGCCCTCATCTAACCCACTTCGCTAAATGAAACATGAGGCTGTCACTCCACAAGGAGTAACAGCCTCACTAGCTCAACCAAGTAGTAGAGCCCCCCTCTTAATCTACTTAGTTAGCATTGACGTTGACACGCTGCGTGTCAAAGAGGTTCTCGACAGAGACCACCTCGATGGTCTCAGTGCAAGCACTCTTGTTCGAGAGGAAGGTGCACCTGAGTGTCCGGTCTGTCGGTAGCTTGGAGATGATGGTCGTGTAGCAGGGACGACCCACTGGACTCGAACCATCCTTGGCAAGACCAAAGGAGAACTTGCCCATACGGCCATCCTCCGTTGTTACATCTGGATAGAAATGCTCCGTAAAGAAGCGCAGGCGCATCGGTAGCTGTTGCGCTCTAAAGTCTTCTGGTAGGGTAATGACAAAAGAGAGTTTACCCTTCTGCCCATGGACGTTAGCCGTAACCGCATTGCTAACCGCAGACTGCCCATTGACCGCAAAGAGCTCGTAGCTGTAAGGCTCTCTCACCTCAACCCGGACGATGCGCATGAGGTCGGGGTCACCTGCTACTCCTACGATAATGTCGGAGATACGTCTTTCTCCAGGCTGAACGGGTTGGAGCGTTGCCGTGATGACTCCTGCTGGCGTGATACTGACCTGACTATCATCTGTTATGGCGGGGTAGTTGGTCTCATTGCGCACGGCAACGATCTGGAGTTTATCATTTTGAGCTGTGGCACTGCCCTCGGGGTAATAGTTTGCCTTAAAGGTGAGTGTCCCCTCTCCGTGTATCAAGATATAGTTGCTCGCCTCGACCTCTAGTCGTCCCTTACCATCGGAGTACGAGGGGTAGGCTTGCAGCTCCTCAGAGAGTGCGAGGTTATTGACCGCTGGCCCTGCCAGCGCCTCGTCTAGTGAGGGAGCTCCAGCAGCTAGGGCATCATTGATGGTCACCTTGTACCAGTAGTTGCGGAGCAGGTCGTAACGCTCTAGACGGTTGGCACTCTTGACGAAGTCGAGCTTGTAATAAGAGTAGTCTGTAGCTCCATCATACTTAGCTCGTATGACAAGACAGGAGATAGGCTTTGCCACCTTGTTCCTTCGCTCGAAGCCGTAAATAGAAGCCCCACTTGTGTACCAGCCGAGGCCTGCATCTCCATTGTCTAGAAAGGTCTCTCTCGGCACGGTCGGGACTCGATCCTCTACGCTAAATGCCTCGTCAAGATTTGGCAACGCCGCACGCTTGAAGGGAGCCACGGTGCCACAGTTGTAGCTATTGCACAGTGTGTAAGAGACATCGGTGAGCTTTCCAGTGTGGCTCTCTAACGTAAACTTGGCCATAGAGCGTAGGAGCTTGACCTCGCCTAGGTTGCTATTCTCCTGCACCTCATTATACTTACAGCGAGCCCACATCGGGATGCTCTTCTTCTGGCTGACCTCGGTCATAGTCACGAGGTCTGAGAGGAGCACATCGCTCTCCTTACGCCCTAGGTACTGCCTACCCGAGTCGCTACCACCATAGTTGCGGTTGGCCACAAAGTGAATGACGCAGGGTGAGCTCTGTGGTTTCAGTCGGGCGGTGAAGGTGTAATTGCCTTCGCCAGCCTTGGTTAGGTCGGTCGCAAGGGCGTAGTCTGCCATCAACCCCTCCTCGTTGAAGACGAGTAGCTCTAGCCGGTCGATCTTGTTTTCATCAATACCCTCTTGCATAGCGCGCATGGAGGCATAGTGCGGTACATCTACCGAGAGGGATACAGTGACCCGCTCTCCATCCTGATCTACAGGAGCTGTACGCTGCTCCTGCTGGCACGCAGACAGTGCCATAAAGGCTAACAGCAGGAGGGAGTATAGAAATATCTTCGTTCTAGTCATAACTCTCTATCGGTCTAATCTGTATGGTACATGTGACTGAATCGTCGGATCCTTGACATCGCGTATACAACGGGTGAAAGCTTGTGTGGAAGAGCCTTCGGCACCAGGGGTTGGGTTGGTCATCTCTGTAGCTCCATTCCCGTTTCGAGCGTCCCAGTAGTAGTTTCCAGTCATAATAGACTTGACAGCACTATTGGGGTCGTTCTGTAGCTGATCTATCACTCTGATCTCAGCCTCTGTCGGCAGTCGCCAGTCATTGAGGGTTACCTCCTGGCCATTGACTATACGCGTCTCTGTATAGGCCGCACAGTCGTACAGAGCGGTCTTCTTATAGGCTCCTATCTTGCTAGTCTCACTCCACCTCCCATTGCTATAATTCCAACCATACTCTAGGTAAGACCAACGGTCTGTGGCTCCAAGCTGAGAGGCTAGCTCAAAGCTGGGAGAAACCATCCGAGCGGTCTCAGCATCACGCTTCGTGGTAAGCTTAGAGATCTTCTCTCCATTGTTTAGCTCCCAACGCTCAACAATAGTTCCCCAAAAACCTGTATTTCCTACGAACCACTTTCCTGGCCAAAAGTCTGTCGTCTCCCTCGGCGGGAAACCTAGGATCATACCTTCGGGTGGGTTCTGTACAGTGATACGGTAGATGGCTTTGTTGTTCAGTCCGTCATGCGCCAAGGTTCCGTCGGGTCTGAGCGAAGACTTCACACCAATCGTATTGATGATAAAGAGCGAGGGGTACTGATAGACGGTCACCTCCTTGTCTAGCTCTGCGATGCCGTTGCTGACCTTAAAGCGGATCTTCTTGGGTACATTGTTGACTGGTAGCTTGGACACGATCCTGATCTGATTGCCCACCATAGTAACCGTCGGGTACTGATCACTGGAGGAGGGGATATTGTCTGTTGTCGCCACTCCCGTAGCACCATTGACATAGCTGAAGCTAGCCTCTACGATCCGAGCCGTAATAGGCTTCTTGGAGGTTTGATAAGTGATCGTGTACGTCTCGATGTTGTAGATATGCACCTCTCTTTCAGACACCTCTAGATAGTTAGCTGCTGGGAGGTCATACTGATCATCGCACAGAGCCCAGGGGAGGATAGAGAGCGTGCCAGTGATCGCCACAGGCTCTTCGGGAGTTGTGGAGCCCAGCTTATGGATACCGAGCTTCAGGTCGTAGAGCTTATTGGCCGTAAAGTGCGGCTCCGCAGGCGTCAGGGCTACGCGATAGTAGTTGTTGACAACTGTCGTCTCGCCCGCCTTCTTGAGTGGCACGGTGAGGAGGTAGTAAGGGGCCTCGTCGTTGCTGTTCCACTTATTATAATAGGAGTAGAAGTGCTGTGGCTGCTGATCCTGAGTAGCTCGGTAGGCGTAGTCAATAGCGGAGACGCCTGTAGCTGACTCCTCAGCCATAAGGTAGCCACGATCTGTGGCTCCGACGAACTTGACCTGTATCTCGCCACCTAGCTCATATCCTGTGATCTGGACGGTAGGCGTGATACGTAGCTTGCTGGCTACACGACGTAGCTTAACGGCTCCGAGCTGCTTGCCCTCAGGGGTCTTTAGGTTAATCTGCTTGGAGGTCTTACCCTGCATGACAAACTTAGCGTTAGGCAGCTCAGCAACCGACTCGGTGACTACAATCTTCGCTAGTTCGCTCTCTTGTTGTGGTGCCGTGAAGCTCATATTGGTCACGACATAAACATTGTACATAGAGCTACCGTCGAAGCCTTGTTGCTGAGCCTCTGGGATCGGTATGCTGTAGTTGCCATCGGCAGCGGGTGCTGGTGAGACTGACCAGTAGAGCGTTCCTCCCTTGTAAAAGAGGATCTGGAGACGCTCGATCTTGTTCTCATTGAGCGCATCGTCCCCTGCCTCTGTAGCACGTAGTGAGCGGATCTCCTGCACGGCTAGTCGTAGGGATAGCTGCGCTGAGGAGGCGTCGTCATCAGGACATGCCACGGGTCTCTCCGCTATACATCCTGATACCATCAGCAGTATCAAGGCATACCCGACCAAACGGGTGGATATATCTATAAGTCTATTCATAATCTATGATGCTTCTAATGGTTTGCTAAGCATGCTTCTGACAGATCTTGATACCCTCCGCAGGCATCCCTGCCCCTGCTAGGTCTAGATACTCCGAGGTAAAGAGTAGTTGCGTGCAGCGCTGGTTAACGCCTGCGGGCTTCGTAGCGATCACCCGAATGGTGTACTCGGTAGTGCCATCGGCTAGACCCTCTCGTACGGCGCCCCCCGTGATGTCAAAGCGGAAGTCGAGCGCATTGGTCAGTGTGGCGCGCCACTTAGAGGGGTCGCTGCTGGAGCTTATCTTGACCTTGAACTCAGCAGCCTCCGTATCGGTCACGTAGTAAGTTGCTGTAGGATCGGGAGAGAGGCTCACGATCTTAGGCACCTCGAGCTTCTTCTCACTCGTCTCTACATCCCAGGGCAAGACTTCCGTCTTCAGCAGTAATGCGTTGTGCACTCCGATCTTAGTGATCGTACCTGTCAGCTGGTAGTGATGATTGCGCTGCAGTGCGTAGTGATGATTCGCGTTACTCGTTTTATCATTGACATAGGCCGTATAGGTCGTAGGGACTCCATTATAAAGGGCCTCAACGGTCAGAATGGGCGCATGACCTGTCGTATCGCTATCGAGACTCTCGTAGGTGTAGAGCGTCTTGTCAGGGATGTAAGTGGTCGTTGCGTTGTTGGCTAGCGTAGTCGCTCCAGCTTTGCTGTAGATCCAGGTCTCGCCTAGGTGATAAGAGGCGGGCGTCAAGAGCATACTGGTCTTAGGCAAGCGGCTGATCGACACGCTACGGATGATGATTTGGTCGTCGGTCGCCGTCTCTTGCTTCAAGTCAAGCGTGATCTTAGCTCTTGTCTTAATCAAGTTGATCTCGGCCTTGACGTTTTGATCCTTAAGGAGAGTCGCCGTACCCTGACCTGTCATCAAGATTGGCTTCGGGCCTGTCACACTGCTGGGGTCCGTCTCAGGGATAGCCATGCTGAGCAGGTCACGCTTGAAGACAATCTTGTTCAGAGCGTCGCTCATAGCCGGGCTCTCATTGGCAATGACGTAGATCTCCTTCTCTCCTTCGTGAGCCTTCACGCGTAGCCAATCGCTGAGATCGGTCGGAGTGCTAAAGCTCTTCTGCACATCTAGAGCTCCTCCCGCCTTATTGAAGACTAGGATACGGATCGTCTGCACGGGCAAGTCCTCTACGAGGAGCTGCCCACCGCGCAGGGTCATCGCCGGGATAGAGAGCTGTACGGTGGCAGGCTCTAAAGTCTCTCTCAGCTCACTGCGCTTACACCCTGAGAGCACTGTCAAGAGGAGTGCCGATAGTGCGAGCAGCGTTGTAAGTATAGGTCTATATGGTTTCATGGGATTTCAAGCTTTGCATGTGAATGAGACTTTAGTAGATGACAAACTGATGTACGACATTCCACGGGGTCACAACGACCTGCACGGATATATCTCCAGATCGCATGTCGATGAGTACGTTGAGCATCTTGCCTATCTCGGGTAGTATGAGCGTGCCTCGTGAGTCCTTGGTAAAGCTCTCTAAGCAGTTGTCGCCAACGTAGAAGTCTAGCTGGAATGGCTTGCTCTCGATAGGCGGATAGACCCCAAAGGGTGCTATGTGATAATCACCTGTGGAGCTATCGAGAGAGCCTGTCAGACGGTAGGTCGTGGGGTTACCATCGTATGTGTCAACTATAGCGTAGTTGTCTAGGGACTTGCCGAAGAGGATCCGTGCTGCAGCGTAGTCTGTCGGGTCAAAAGCTTGTCGCTTATAACCCTGGCGACCGAGCCACTGCTCATAGCCTAGGACTGTCACATTGACCTGACAGGTGCGTCGGTAAATGTCTATTGTAGCAGGCTTGCCTAGCTCGAGCTTGCCGTAGACTTGCTGTCGGTCTAGTCGGCCGGAAAATAGGTCTGTAGGATACTGCCCAAAGCCATCTGTACGCTGTAGTGGCATCTGGACATCCTCGATACGCTGTACGGACTCTAGACGAGCCATATCAGCAGTTGTTACATTACCCCAAGCGACGAAAGTGAGCGACTTAGGGCCGTAATGCTCGATGTGGATAGGCTTGCGCGACTTGATCTCCTGAGCGTTGAGGAGGATCTTGTCCAGGCGCTTGCCGCTCTCGTCAAACGTGAAGAGTATCACGTTCTCTACATCCCCATCAGAGGTTATATCCTGGTTGGAGATATCTACAGCCCGTACGGTCAGCTCGAATGGTTGAGGACAATCCTCTAGATCCTCTGCGATACAGCCAGACAAGAGGGCTATCATCGACACTATCCACGCCGTGGTCGCTGTCTTATTGATCCATCTCTGTACGATATTCATATTAGTGTC
>QWCK01006207.1_pt1 | contig 10219 bp, 3 predicted proteins | sample 1972571 | NCBI WGS metagenome assembly QWCK01 (sample SAMN09866710, study PRJNA288562) | Human gut metagenome isolate term2_stool, whole genome shotgun sequencing... | isolation source: gut | host: Homo sapiens | place: USA: California | reverse complement strand
GCGGCCATCCAACGTGCCATTGACCAATGTTCGGCCGACGGGGGAGGACGGGTTTATTTCCCGGTGGGACGAACGTTTCTGGCCGGACCGGTGGAGTTGAAATCGAACATTGAGCTTTATCTGGACGTGAACGCCACGCTCAAGGCCAATCCCGACGAGCGCATCTATCAGCTGAGTGCTTTTGGCAAAAACAGGGGCGAGGGCATGATGTGGCTTTGGGCCAAGGACATCGAGAATCTGCGCATTGGCGGGCGTGGCACGATTCATGGCAACGGCGTGAGCTTTATGGGCAGGGAACTGCACGATTCCTACGAGCTGAAGCCCACCACCACTTTCGATCCGCGCCCACATGTGCTCACGCTCATCGGGGTGCGCAACCTGCGCATTAGCGACCTGACCATTAAGGAGGGAGCTTATTGGACGGTGCATCTTATCGGGTGCGAGGATGCGGTGATCGAGGGCATCAGTCTTCTGAACAATCTGAAGATACGCAATGGTGACGGCATCGACATCGACCATTCGCGCCATGTGCGCATTTCCAACTGTTACATCACGTCGGGCGACGACTGCATTTGCCTGAAAAACCGCCGCGAATACCAGGAGTATGGGCCTACCCACGACATCACCGTGACCAACTGCACGATGACATCGCGCTCGTGCGCCATCAAGATCGGGTCGGAAAACATGGACTCTATATATAATGTGACCATCGACAACTGCATCATCACCCGCAGCAACCGTGGTCTGGGTATCCAGAACAGGGATGAGGGAACGGTGACCGATGTGTCGTTCTCCAACATCATCATGGACTTGCGGCTGTGGAGCGATGTGTGGTGGGGTAAGGCCGAACCCATCTACGTGACGAGTTATCCACGTGCCGACGGCAACCATAAGGATGCTAACTGGAGGTTTCCGGAGGGCGAGACCGAGGGGCGCTGCGGCGAGGTGAGTCGCATCTACTTCAGCAACATCTTCGCCACCTCGGAGAACGGTTGCTTTGTCGGGGGAGATGTTGTGGGCAAGGTGAATAACGTGTATTTTAATAATGTCAGGATTCGCCCCGTTCGGGTTACTCATTACCCCAATCCCCAGATAGACCTGCGACCCTGTAAAGGGCAGTCGTTTGTGAAAGGGCGACCGGACGTATGGTCGCAGCGGGCAACCGACTGCGTGCTCGATGTGGAAATGATGAAGTAGCCCGGATGAAACTGGAATGAAACAAGCGGGTGTTATCTTTGCACCCAATACAAGCCGAATATATTTTCTAAAACAAATATTCATGTTCAAAGTACGAAATCTAATTCGACAAGAGGCGCGCACGATTGTGCTCACGGCCTCTCTGTTGCTGTGCAACGTCGCGATGATGGCACAGAGCCAGACGAGTGGTGTGATTACCGACGCCAAAGGTGAGCCGCTCATCGGCGTAACGGTGATAGAACAGGGCACGGGCAATGGCACCGTGACCGATGTGAACGGGCGCTACACGCTGACCACCACGCGCAAGAATGCCCGACTGAAAGTGTCATACGTGGGCTATGAGGACCAAATCATCACGCCGGGACAGAGCGTGAGCCTTGCAGAGGACAACAAGACACTGAACGAAGTGGTGGTGATGGGCTATGGCACGATGCGCCGCAAGGACGTCACGTCGTCCATTACTACGGTCAAGGCCGAGGATCTTAACAAAGGTGTGTTTACCGACCCCGGGCAAATGCTCCAAGGCAAGGTGCCGGGATTGATTGTCACATCGAACGGCGACCCCAATGGTGGGGCGAGCATCACGCTCCGTGGCGCCAGCTCGTTGCGTCCCGGCGAGGCCATGTCGCCCTACTATGTCATCGATGGTATTCCCGGTGTAGACATTTCCATGGTGGCTCCCGATGATATTGAGAGCATCGATGTGCTGCGCGATGCCACGGCCACGGCCATCTATGGGTCGAAGGCAGCCAACGGTGTGATTATCATTACCACCAAAAGCGGGAAGAAGGGGCAGGAAAGAACCAATGTGAGCTATGCCGGATATGTGGCTTTTGACCAGGTGCTCAAGACGCTCGACATGGCAACTGCCGATGATATTCGCGGATATGTCAAGGCCAACAACATAGACTATGCCTATGATGGCGGGTCAAGCACCGATTGGCAAAAGGAGGTTTTGCGCACCGGTATCAGCCATAACCACAGTCTGTCTATCAATGGCGGTTCGAAGAAAACATCTTATATGGCCAGCCTGAACTACACCAATCGTGAAGGTGTCATCAAAAGTTCTGGCATGGATAGGCTGAATGTGCGTTCGCTCATCACCTCCAGTGTGCTGAAAGACCGTTTGGATCTGTCGGTGGGTGTCAATGCCATGTATGGCAAACACCAGGGTGTGAAGATGGGCAACGAGGGTGCTTCGGTACTCGATGCCATGAACTATTTCAACCCGACCAATGCCGTGACCAACGCAGACGGCTCATGGGTAGAGGGAATGGGCAGCAAGAACTACAACCCGGTGTCGCTCATCAACGAAGATACCTCTGAGTTCATGTGGAAACGCATACAGTTTATTGGCAAGGCCACGCTTCGCATTGTCGACGGATTGACCTGGAGCACCAACTATTCGTATAACAACCGGCAACGCACCTACAGTGCATATGACAGTCGCAAAACTCAATTGGACGGAGTGGCAGACCTGAAAGGACGCGCAACCCGGAACACCTATTTTGGTGACGAGCACACTTTTGAAACCTACATGAACTTTGAAAAGACCTTGGCCAAGGTGCATAAGTTGGCGCTCATGGCAGGATATTCCTGGGAAGAAAAGGTGAGCAATGATGGCTTCGGACTGACCGTACATAACTTCTTTGACGACAACCTGAAATGGAACAACCTGACTTACGCCGGCGCTATAGACGGTATTCCCGGTGTGGAAAGCGGAGTGAAGGAAAAAATAAGAAACATTTCCTTCTATGGGCGTGCCAGCTATTCTTACAATAGCAAGTACATGCTTCAGGCTACCCTGCGTCGCGACGGCTCGTCGGTGTTCGGCTCCGGGCATCAGTGGGGCACCTTCCCGTCTGTTAGTGCCGCTTGGAACATCACGGAAGAAGACTTCATGAAGAACCAAGACGTGTTCTCTAATCTGAAACTCCGACTGGGTTATGGAGTCAGTGGTAATGCATTGGGCTTTGGTGCTTACACGGCAGTGAAAACCTACGGTGGCAACGGTCAGGTATTTACATACGACGGCAACACCTGGGCAACGCTGGTGGCCACCAAATTGGCCAACCCCGACCTGAAGTGGGAGTCCACGGGCATGTTCAATATCGGTCTCGATTATGCCTTTTTGGGCGGTCGTATCAATGGCTCCGTTGAGTGGTACAACAAGAAAACCAAAGACTTGATTTGGAGTTATCCCGTTTCTTCGTTTATCTATCCGTTTGGTTGGATCAATGCCAACGTGGGCGAGATTACCAACCAGGGGGTTGAGTTCTCGGTCAATGTTGATGTCATCCGCGGCAAGGACTTCTCTTGGAACACCGGGCTGAACCTCTCTCACAACAAGAACAAGGTGGACAGGTTGTCCAATGACAAGTATATGACCTCCACTTTTTCGCAGGCCGACCCCATGGTTGCAGGTGTGTCTGCCAACGGCTACACCCAGCGCATTATCGAGGGCGAGCCTCTCGGAACGTTCTTTACCTACGAATTTGCAGGCTATGACGATGCAGGCAAGTCTACCTACTATGTGCGCGATGCCGAAACGGGTACGCGAACGGGCGAGGTGACCAACTCTCCCGAGTACAAGGATCGTACGATCACCGGCTGTGCACAACCCAAACTCAATGCGGGTTGGAACAATATGTTCACCTATAAGAGCTGGAGCCTGAACATGTTCTTCACCGGTGTGTTTGGCAACGACATCTATAATGGTATGCGTGCCCACTATACCGCACCCGACTTCTTCTCCGGCGGCAAGAACGTCTTGAAGGAATTTATCACCGACCGACCTAAAACAGACAACCTGTCGAACATTCCTTCAGACCGTTTCATAGAGAACGGCAGCTATGTTCGCCTGCAAACGCTTACCCTCGGCTATACCTTCAACAAGTTGGGTGGATGGTTGCAGAGCATTCAACTGTATGCCACCTGTAACAATGTCTTTACCATCACAGGCTACAAGGGTCTCGACCCGGAAATCAACTTGGGTGGTATTGATCCGGGAGTGGATTATCGTTGGAGCAATTATCCTCACACACGATCGATGATTGTGGGTGCTAAAATCAACTTCTAACAACTATAACGATGATGAAAACAACTATAAAATACCTGTTCTCGGCATGTCTGGCCATGCTTGCCGTGGGATGTACTGACTTGAATGTGGATGTCGAGTCTCAATATATAGAATATCCAGGCAGCAAAGAGGCTGTCGAGTCGAAGATGGCCGGTGTCTATTATCAGATGCGCGACTGCTTTGGGCGCCGCTATATGGAAGCCATGGCGCTCTCAAGCGACGAGTATACAGCGGTGTCGTACAGTGGAAACTGGGTAGATGGCTATGCTTATTCCAACACCAGTCTGCACAATTTCAATGCCGAATGTGCCACCATGGACTGGATGAACGTCCTTGGCGAGGGGGTGGTGAAGGCCAACGAAGTGATCTATTCGAATGCTGATGCCAAGTATATTGCATCTGCCCGCGCCATACGTGCATACTTCACCTTTATTGAGATGGACTGTTTTGGCGATGCTCCTATTGTGGATGAGGCGTATGCCAAGGAGAAAGGAGTTGACATTTCCAGTCGTCAGCCACGGGCGGAAGTGGCTAAGTGGATCGAGTCTGAGTTGTTGGATATCGCCGAGACGCTTCCCGAGGAAACAACGGGCGATAACTATGGCAAGCCCAACAAATACATGGCCTATGGGCTGTTGGCTCGTTTGTATATCAACTGGCCTGTTTATACGGCGGCCTCGGTCGACCAATATGATGCGGCCAACTACGCCAACGAGAAGCTAAACGACTGTGTGAAGGTCTGCGACAAGATTATTTCCTCCGGCAAATTCGAGCTGGGACCGGTGGCATATCGTTTTAAATTCGGTCCCAACAACACGGAATTGGTGGAAAGTGGGGAGATAAAGGACTTCATTTATGCCATGCCCTACCACACCTTGAATGCTGTTGGTATGCAATATGGGCGCTCGCGGTCGTACAAGGACATCAAGAGCCTCAACCCAAGCTATTTTGGTGAGAAGATGTCCAACTCAGGAGGAGCCTATATCACGATGACGCCGGAGTGTGCAGGACGATTCAATCTGCCGGGCGATGAGCGCAATCTTCACATCCTCAACGGAACCGTTCATGTCTACGACCCCGTTACTTTACTTCCGACAAGTCAGGTTTGCTTGGATCGGACGGGCAATCCCCTTGTCCTTACCCGTGATATCACACTTGTCAATCAGGACGCAACGCTCGATGTAGGCGACAATTTAGAGGGTTGGCGACAGGGTAACCGTAGTGTCAAGTGGTTCGTTGTGAACAGCGATTATAAGAACGGGCGCAACCAAAGCAACGACCTTCCCCTGATTCGCTATGCCGATATACTACTCATCAAGGCAGAAGCCATCGTGCGTGGAGCATCGGCAACCAATGGCCAGACGGCGCAGTCGCTCTTCAACGAGATTCGCTCTTATGTCCATGCACCGACCATCGACCACACCCCTTCGCTGAATGAACTCTATGAGGAGCGTGGGCGCGAGTTCTTCGATGAGAACCTTCGTCGCATGGATATGATTCGTTTCGGGCACTTCGAGGATGAATACGGCTTCCACAAGAAGGGATTCCCGAATGCCAACTTTGACAAGAGGCGCAGAATTTTCCCCTTGCACAAAGCCAATCAGCTTGATGTTAACCCAAATTGGAAGCAGAATCCAGGCTATTGATAGATTATAGAATTCAAATGGGCAGGCCGTTGGTCTGCCCATTTATGCCCTCCTCCAGCCATAGAAAAGGAGGTGATGCAAGTCGCTCGATGATTTTTAAACGTCTTCAATGAACTTTAAGCAATTCCTTTTCGGTCACTTTCCGAACGCATGCCAGCGGTTTGTGCCAGTCATTTTTTGGTTGGTCGGTGGCATTAATGCCATGTCACAGCCCCTGAGTTCATACGTCGACCCCCGCATTGGCAGTGTTGGGGTGGGACGCACCTTTATCGGACCGTGCGCGCCTTTCGGTATGGTGAAGCCCGGACCCGACGGTGTGTCGATGCCCAATGCGGGCTGGGCACCGATGCCCGAGGCCGTGAAGGGCTTTTCACAAACTCACGTCACTGGTACCGGCGGCGGACAGAAGTATGGCAACATCTTGCTCCAGCCCTTCCGAAAGGAGGACAAGGCCAGTCAGACATCGTTGCTGTTGCCGGATGGCCAGACGGTGAACATCCCCTTATATGCCGCCAGACGTAGGGATGAAAAGGTGGAACTGGGCTATTACGCCTGCTCGTTCGACAATGGTATACGCACAGAAATCATCACCTCGGAACGCTGTGCACTCTACCGTTTCTCCAGCTTAGACGGACTCTTGGTGGATGTTGCCTCGTTCTTGGGTATGGACACCATTCCCAACAAGCGTGAGGCCCAGCAATATATTAGCTCGTTTATCGAGCTGACCAGCATGCGCGAGTTGGTGGGATACACCACCGTGCGCGGCGGATGGAACAATGGCGATGCCTACACGGTCTATTTTGTCCTGCAAAGTGATGTGCCCTTTCACAACGTTCAGCGGGGTGGAAACTATTTCATGAAGGTAGGATTCGACGTGCCGGATATCAACATCAAGGTGGGCATTTCATACGTCTCCATTGACCAGGCCCGTCACAACATCGTTCCAAACCATTTCGATAGCCAGCGCATAGTACTAAAAAGGCAGTGGGACAAGACGTTGGCTCGCATTCCCTATCGTGGTACCAACCAGGAGATGCGCATGTTCTACACGGCCCTCTACCACACCCTGCTCATGCCAGTGGACAAGACCGGCGAGAACCCCAAGTGGAAAGGCGGTCCCTATTACGACGATTACTATGCGCTGTGGGACACCTATCGCACGTCCTTCCCGCTCCTCATGGAATATTATCCCGACCGCGCCGTGGCAATGATCAATTCGCTTCTGGCCATCTATCAGCACGAAGGCTACATGCCCGATGCCCGCAGCGGCGACTGCAATGGGCGCACGCAGGGTGGTTCCCATGGCGAAGTGGTGATGGCCGAAGCCTTTATGCGTGGACTGAAAGGCATCGATTACAACCTGGCCTTGCAGGCGATGCTCAAAGATGCAGAGGTGCCGCCCGAAGACGACGAGAAAGAAGGGCGCGGCGGTTTGGAGGAATACAATCGGCTGGGCTATGTTCCCTATGGCATTCCACGTGCCGGAACACGGACGGTGGAATATAGCTACGACGACTGGTGCATCGCACAGGTGGCACGCGGACTCGGCCATGACGATCTCTATCGTAAATATATGGAGCGCTCCGGCAACTGGCGCAACCTTTGGCGCGAAGATTATGAGTGGCAGGGCATGCGCGGATTCATCATGCCACGCGATGCCGACGGTCGATGGCTCGACTCGGTTCCTTGGGGCAAGTCGAAGGTTTATCATCCGCAGATACCCTACAAGCCCGACACGAAGGTCGCTCCATGGTACCTGCCGTGGTGGAACACGTTCTTCTACGAGGCGCTCTCGGCGGAATATTCGCTGAGCATTCCGCACGACGTGCCGGGCTTGATAGCTTTGTGCGGGGGCGACTCGGCGTTTCGTCAACGCCTCGATGTCTTTTTCGCCAACGACCATTACAATGTGGGCAACGAGCCGTCGTTCCTCACGCCCTATTTATATCATTACATCGGCCGACCCGATTTGAGTGCCCGCCGCGTGTCCGACATCGTCAACCAAAACTTCTCCGACGCTCCCGATGGCCTTCCCGGCAATGACGACAGCGGTGCCATGTCGGCATGGCTGATATGGGCCATGCTTGGGAAATATCCCGTGGCAGGACAGAATAAGTGGTTGGAGATTCCGCCGGTGCGTTTGCAGGCGGGTGTGACGAGCAAAGAAAATTCCCAAAAAGAAGACACGCAGCTGCTGCCTCCCCACCCCACCGACCGTCCCGTTTATGAAGTTCACTACACCTTAAACCGGCAATACAGAACGTGGGAGACCTCGTTCTGGGAGACAGACACCGCTTGGATAGTCAACTGCAATGGCTGTATCTACACCATTCCCACCCATGTTGCCGAGCATGCCACGGGCTTTTCCTGGGACAGTCCGCAAAAACCCGGCGCGCAGTATCTGTGCGATGGCACGTTCCTGTTTATTTCCAGCGATGCGCTGCACCAGCTTTTAACTCATCAATCCTTTGTCTATAATGGAATCACATGGCGCGAACAGGAACGTACCGACCACCATATCCACGTCAAGGCGGATGTGGACGGCACCGAAATGTGGATAGCCCGGAATGCCCACTTGCCCTTGGTGATGAAAATGAAAAACAATCCGCTGGGTATCGACTGGTACATCACGGTGAATATCGACAATGTTCCGGCGGATTGGATCAAATAACAACATGCTTGCAACAACCCATCAAATGAAAAAGACATCAGCCCTTTTCCTTACTCTTCTCTTCGCCCTCGTCGCGTTCGCACAGAAAACTCCCGAGCAGATGGGGGGCGTCTACTATGCCTATCCCGACCCTCAGACGAATGCGTTTGCAGACATCCCCGAGGGTTACACACCGCTCTACATCAGTCATTATGGCCGTCACGGCTCGCGATGGCTGCCCCACGACAGCCGCTACGAGTGGGTGTTGCAGCAGTTTTCGGACAAGTCGAACCTAACCCCAAGGGGTAAAAGCGTGCGCGTGCGGTTGCAAAAGGTATGGGAGAATGCCCGCGGTAACGGCGGAAAACTCACCTCCTTGGGGGCCAAACAACACCGGGGCATTGCGCGGCGCATGCTCCACAACTTTCCGATGATATTCCGTGGGGATGCGAGCGTGGAGGCGCATTCGAGCATTGTGGACCGATGCGTGAAGAGTATGGAGGCTTTTGCCGACGAACTCAAGGCGCAACAGCCCTCCCTGCACGTCGCGACCGTGGCCGATTCTGCCGAGATGCGCTACCTGAGTTACGATTCTCCCGACCTGAAACTGTTGCAGCGCGAAACCAATATTCCCTTGGGTATTTCGACCCATCGCTTTGCAGCCAACCTTTTTAAGAACCCTTCGCGGTTGGAAGATGCACAACGACTCATGTCCGAACTGTTTACCATCGCCTCGGATATGCAGGATATCGAGGGGCTGGACATCAACCTCTTCGACGTGTTCACCGATGAGGAGATGCACGCCCTGTATGTCTGGAACTGCACCAAGATGTTCCACCAGAACGGTCGGGGCGCTGCAAGCCGTGACATCCCCGCGCAATGTGCGGCGAATCTCTGGCAGGATTTTGTCGAGAAAGCCGATGAGGCCATGGCCCACGGTCGCCCGGCGGCCCACCTGCGCTTTGGTCACGACACGGCGCTCTACCGCTTGCTCGCCCTCCTGAAAGCCACTCCAACCCTGCCCACTGCCCCGGATGGCATCCACGGGAAACTCGACGAAATCGTGCCGATGGCTGCCAACCTTCAACTGGTCTTCTGCAAAAGTGCAACAAACTGGGTGGTGGGCTTTTATCTCAACGAGAAACCGCTGACCCTAAGCGGACTGCAGCCTGTGCTGCGGACCGGAAGAAACTCAAACTGGTATCTGTGGGACGACGTGAAGGCGCATGCTCAGCATTATCTCGATAAGCAGAAGTTGATGGATCGCACGCGTGCCATCAACACCATGGTGGGCACCGACTATGCGGTTACCCCTTCGGTGGGGCGTTATGGCAAGGGCTCGGAAGAGCATGGACAAACCCTTCCGGCCGTGCTGGAGCCCCATGGTCACACGTTTTGGACACCCCAGACGCAAGACACTGAGCAGAAATGCGTTGCACCTTATTATTATCGCGACACTCTCTTCCAGGGCTTCCGCGGCAGCCATTGGTTGGTGGGCGGATGCACGCAGGACTATGGTTCGTTTACCCTGATGCCGATGATGGGACGCCTGCGCCTGAAGGCCACGCGGCGAGCCACCCCGTTCTCGCACGACGACGAGGTGTCGCATCCGTATTATTATGCCGTGAAACTGCCTCGGGAGCACCT
>QWCK01006860.1_pt1 | contig 10224 bp, 8 predicted proteins | sample 1972571 | NCBI WGS metagenome assembly QWCK01 (sample SAMN09866710, study PRJNA288562) | Human gut metagenome isolate term2_stool, whole genome shotgun sequencing... | isolation source: gut | host: Homo sapiens | place: USA: California | reverse complement strand
CCTGTGACCTTTGGGTTATGAGCCCAACGAGCTACCACTGCTCCACTCCGCGATCGTTTGTATCTGCAAAGGTACGAAGAATATCTGAGACCGCCAAACATCTACCAAACCTAGACCCTGCAAATCAGGTAGCCCGATGAGCCGTGTACCCCTACAAATCGTTTCTCGTCAGTACAGATCGCTACCCATCAGTATGTCTAGCTCGCTTGTAATGAGATTTTCGAGGTTGAGGTACCTCTATTTGCATAACTCAGAATATTGCCTTATATTTGTCGTAGCAAGACACCGATAGGTGCCTGCGCAGCGTGATCTTCTTACATAGTACATGTAGACAGCGCAGACCCATAGCCGCACTGCTCGATACGGAAACTCTTCAATTTTAATCGACTATTCCGAGATCATTCTATCTACCCGATGACCGGCCTCGACAGACTCCTAGTGAGTGTGTGAGTACTTGTTGCTCCAGTGGACTTCAAAGGGGGATGGATCCTCAAAACTTGTATGTTCTTCGGAGTTTTTCTAATCCGCAGTGCGGCTTTTTTGTGTCTGTAGCCATAGGCAGCAGGCTTTTTATGGCGGTACTTACAGGAGCGGGGAGAAAAGGCGAGCCAGCGCCTCTAGAGTTCGTATCCAGAAGGAACGCCCACTCCACTCCTCTAGGGTTAGCTGACGACACGCTTTGAGATCCTCCTCGAAGGCTTCGCTCAGCTCCTCAGCTATCTGCTTGTCATAGACGAAGGACATCACCTCTAGATTGATCTCTAGACTACGAAAGTCCATATTAGCACTGCCGATGCCCACGATGCGCCTATCCACCACCAGCAGCTTAGAGTGTAGGAAGCCACCCCTATAGCGTCTCACATCCACTCCAGCCTGTAGCAATTGCGTTAGATAAGAGTCTGAGGCACGCTGAGTCAGATAGGAGTCTCCTCGCTCAGGCAGCATGACGAAGACGTGTACACCGCGCAGGGCAGCACTGCAGAGACTCATCAGCAATCCCTCTGGCGGGAGGAAGTAAGGGGTCTGTACTAAGATCTCTTCGTGCGCTATCGAGCACGCCTTGATAAAGGCTTGCTCGATCGTCTGCCAGTGAGCTTGGGGACCATTCGTGAGGAACTGCATCGCTATGGGATGCTCGTAAGAAGCGCCTCGGTCGATCTTGGCAAAGTAAGGCTCTAGGTCAAAGCGCTTACGCACCGCTACAGCCCAGTCTACAAGAAAAACACGCTGTAGCCCCGCTACAGCACTCCCCTCAATGCGAAAGTGTGTATCACGCCACTGTCCCAGCTCATTGCCTTGCGTATAGTACTGCGCCACATTCATTCCTCCGAAGTAACCGATGCGCTGATCTATCACCACCACCTTACGATGGTTGCGGTAGTTGATACGTAGATTGAAAAAGGGGAAACGCACTGGGAGAAACGCATAGACCTCACCGCCTGCTCTACGTAGCGGTTTCCAGAAGCCCTTCAGATCACTCCGGATGGAGCCTAGACCATCGTAGACCACACGCACTTTGACCCCCTCGCGAGCTTTATCCACCAGTAGATCACGCAGCTCGACTCCCAGCTCGTCAGACATTATGATGTAGTACATCAGATGGATCTCCTGCTTTGCCGAGCGAATATCCTCAAAGAGCTGTCGGTATTTATCCGTCCCGACCGTGATCACCTCCATCGAGGAGGCCGCCAGCACCGTACGATCGTCACTATTGTAGAGTAGCTTGCCCAGAGAGCTGTAGTCAGGGTTCTCTAGGGTCGCTCGGTGAAAGTCAAAGTCCGTATGCTCCACAGGCATCCGATTGATCTTCTTTAGGAAATCCTTAGGTATCAGTCGCATCGAAGCCGTCGAGCGGCCGAAGAGCAAGTAAAGTATCACCCCAGCTACCGGCACAAAGATCACGACCATCAGCCACGAGAACATCCGATAGATGTCATCGCCTCCCGTCAGGATCACGACCACAACGCCCACAACTAGGAGCGTGTATAGGATAGTCAGCACTGTCGTCCACATAGCATCTTAAGTCTAGGAGCTAGCCATAGCTAGCTAGTCTAGCAGGTTCACTATCGCAAAGGTAGTAATATTCCCTTGACCCAAATAGGGCAATCGTATGGCGTAGACTCAACTATCAAATGCAAGACACACGATTTTCAGCCGACTCCCTCGTTACTTGACTCACAGGATTGAGAGGTCTATATAAAAGCTACGTGGGAAATGTCAAAATTCCCACGTAGCTATTTTTTATTCTCCACGTGGGGACGGAAAAATTCTTCGGAAGTTTCATTTGATTCCTCCGAAGTTTCGTTTCTTCCCTCCGTGGGGATTTTTTCTTTCCTCCGTGGAGATTTGGAAATTCCTACGTGGGGATTTGGAAATTCCTCCGTGGAGATCGGCTCTTTTTGCCACCCACGCATCGATATGCTCCGACAGGCATCAGGATATGCCCCTAGCTGACAAAGCTATTACAAAAAAATGTACATTTGCCTATGGGTAGCTGCTTTTTGTAAAAGACATGCTCCCTAGCATCTCTAAGCATAACTCCTAATCACATACGACTATGAAAAGAACTACGCTGCGCACCCTTATGACGACTAGCTGGCTACTACTCCTCACGCTCTGCGTCTCTACACCTCAGCTACGCGCTCAGGAGGACAATCTACTGCTATCGATACAGATCCAGTCTGCGCAAAATGCGCGACAGGTACTCAGACTGGCAGGTGTGAGCAATAAGCTGTGGATAGACTTCGGCGATGGCAGTGGTAAGCAACAGTTTGCCGTACCCGATGAGGTGCCCGATGATCTAAACCAGCTCAAGGAGATACCATTTACGGTGCGACAAGCGAATCCGACCATCAAGGTGTACGGAGCGGGTATACGCGCTTTCGGCTTCTTCCGTACAGGCTCTATCCTAGACTTACAGCTCGTGAAGACGAGCGACCTGCAGGTACTCGCTCTGGACAATACACATCTGGCTAGTTTGGATCTCAGCGGCTGCCCCAGTCTAGAGGTGCTCCAGTGCTTTGGCAATTTTGAGCTCACACAGCTCGATCTGTCCCACTGTCCTAAGCTTAAGGAGCTACAGGTACAGTACACGGGGCTCAAGAGTATCGATCTAACGCCTTGCAAGGAGCTTGAGGTCTTTCTTGCTTTCAAAAGTCTACTAGAAGAGGTACACCTCGGATCTCACCCCAAGCTATGGTACTTCAAGGCTGATGAAGCGCACATTCGCTCGCTCGACCTCTCGGGTTGCCCTGCGCTACAGCTCTTGCATATGAATACGAACAGTCTCTCGAGCTTGACACTGCGGGGCAATATCGCTTTGTCAGATATGCAACTAGGTGAAAACAAGCAGCTCGCCAGAGCCGACTGGAGCGAAGCGCCTGCACTACGCTCACTCTACCTAGACCAGACGGCGGTCGCTCAACTAGACCTCAGGTCGCTACACCACCTAGAGATATTACAGGCACAGCAGTCTCAGCTGGAGATGGTTAAAGTGAGCGATCAAGCACACTTTAGCAAGATGATGCTATGGGGCAACAACCTATCGGCATGTGCACTAGACACCCTCTATGCTACACTGGCTCCTCTGCCAGCTGGCGATCAAGATACGATCTACCTACGAGCCACGGCAGACTTTACCAATCCAGGACTAGAGACCTCTCGCACGGAGATTGCTAAAAACAAGGGGTACCTCCTCCTAGACATTATGAGCCTTGAGGAGCTAGTCGGTGACGCGACTGGTTGCCCAGGGAGCAACGTAGGTATGGAGTACATCCCCCGCATCACGGAGCAGTGCCTTATCGCTATCGATGGGCAGAGGCGCTATCGCATCAATACGGCTCTAGGCGTGAGCTCGATCACGATCTACGATGCCCAGGGGCAGTTACTCTTACAGCAGCTAGCCTCTACGACAGAGCTAGACCTCTCTCGACTCCCGGCTGGACAGTACATCGTACTGGCTACAGCTCTCACTGGTCAGACCTATGGGCAGACGCTAATCCTCTAGTTGTGAACGCACTATGAATAAGAATCTAATACGTTTTGTCGTAGTCCTTCTCCTTGGCTGGGCTACTTTGTCGCTCGTCGGCTGCCACGCTGATCCTAAGCCTAGCAAAGAGGATCCGAGCAAAGAGGGGGAGCATGAGGGAGGAGGTGAACAGCCTGACACCATACCTGACACCGTAAAGGTTACGCCTCAAGCCTTCTTCATGCCTCTGCTACGCTTTGGCGAGCAAGTGTCTCCGACTGAGTTAGACGAGTGGAGTAAGCTAGTGGGAGCGACTCTAACGGCCTCTGATGCTGAGACGAGGCGATACGCTCTGCCCACGGACACGCTAGAGGCTATGATCCTCCAGACTCCTCGAGGCATCTACAGAGAGATGACGCTCATCGTACCGCAGCATCCTTTTGGAGCAGAGCGTAGCTTCTTGAGCTTCTTGCGAAGAGAGGGCTTTCAGCAAAGCCAGCTCTATCCGTACCTTTGGTTTGACCAAAAGCGTGGACTGTGGATGGAGTACTATGCAGACGAGACTGCTAGAGAGGATATTCACTACTACGCTGGTGCTGTGCTGACTGACTTCTCGCTCGCCTTCACCCAGCTCTGCAAGGATGTCTCTCGTCGGGAGGTGCGCGAGCAGCTAGCGACTCAAGGGTATCAGTACAATAAAGAGGCGAGCGACCTCTACAAGCTTGTTTTCGACCAAGCTGAGAGCGACTGGCCTCGGGTGGTGGTTTACTACGACAAGAGCAATGAGCAGCCAGCTCAGGTGCAGATGCTAGCACGAGATCGATACGTACTGCACAGCCCGACGATTCAAAAGCGTCTCGAGGAGCAGGGCTTCTATGTCAATACGAAGCGACACAGCTACGAGGCTTTTAGCTACATTCATGACGATATGGAGCTACAAGTGGATCTCTACATGAGCGACACCCCTACTCAGGGCAAGATGCCTGGAGGGCTCATCATCTCCTACCATGTGAACCCTAATGCTCCAGTTCAGATGGACCATATAGACTTCCCCAGCTTTAATTGGGGCGCTACACAGGAGGAGCTGGAGGCTTTTGAGAAGGAGCGTGGCCGCGCATCACAAATGTTTATGGGTGTGCTCAACGTGCCGACGGGTGATCCGAACTTCCCTCGTCACGCTTACTACTTCGATGGTAATGGTAAGTACATCTTCTCAGAGACTCAGGTCTCACGGCCTGCGGTCGTCAAGGATAAAGCTTTCGTACAGCTGATGCGCGATGCGGGCTTTGACTTCGATAGTGAGCAGGACGGGAAGATCAAATACTTCAACGACTTCCAGCATATCGTTGCGATCATAGATCTCACGGCGCCTAGTCTCGGAATCACGTACCGCCCGATCGGAAGGTAACGGGCTAGAGACTCCTAGGCTAAGCCTATGGAGACTGTTGCAAAAGTCAACAGTCTCACAATCTTGCTTGCAAGATTGTCCTGACTTTGCAGAAAGGATGAAGCGCAAGACGCTGAGGGTGAGGTCTGAAGGGAGCATACATCCGTATGTGACCGAAGCCGAATCCCGAAAACAACACAGCGATTCGCCTTTATGCAACAGTCTCCTATGGCAAGGTCTCTTGTGCCAAACAAAAAAGGAGAACCCTCGTATGTGAGCGTTCTCCTTTTCATTGGTAGAAATGGTATGGTTAGCGACCTGATCGGATCGGAGCGCTGCCCCAACAGAGCTGATGCTGCGGATCGTAGATGGTAGCAAACTGCCCAGCTGCAATCCCCTGTATCGGCTCGCTACTGACTAGCTGATAGCCCCCCGAGGGGAGTCGCTCGAGGCGACCAGCGGTGAAGTCGGGCGTGTGTCTGATCTTGAAGGTGACCTCCAGCGGACTATCTGACGGGGTCTCCGTCCAGAGCCACGGATCGACGGTGAGCCAGTGCATCTCTTCGGTCTCGATGATCGTGCCGTACTGCGTCTTAGGATCGTAGCCTCGTGAGGCGTAGAGGACGTTGTGCTCCACATCTTTTGCCACGACATACCACGGACCGCCCGAGAGTCCTAGCCCTTTGCGCTGCCCGATGGTGTGAAACCAGTAGCCTCGATGCTCCCCTATCTTCTCTCCTGTCTCATGGTCGATGATGTCGCCCGTCTGAGTGCCTAAGTAGCGCTCGATGAAGTCGTTGTAGTTGATCTGCCCTAAGAAGCAGATGCCTTGGCTATCTTTGCGCTGTGCATTGACTAGATGCGCCTCGAGGGCGATGCGACGCACCTCCTCCTTGGGGAGGTGACCGATGGGGAAGAGGAGACGCTCCATCTGCCGAAAGCCGATCTGCGCCAAGAAGTCAGTCTGGTCCTTCACTGGGTCGGGAGAGGTGCCGAGGAAGGTCAAGCCTTCCGCCGTCTTTCGTATCGTAGCGTAGTGGCCCGTGGCAATGTAGTCGTACGAGGAGCCGCACCTTTCTTCAAAAGCTCCGAACTTGATCAACTTATTGCACATTACATCGGGATTGGGCGTGAGCCCTCGCTTCACCGCGTCCATCGTATAAGTGACAACACGATCCCAATAAAGCTTATGCAAGTCGATGACCTCTAAGTGTAGGTCGTAGCGACGGGCGAGGAGCGTCACCAGTTCGATGTCTTCCTCGGCAGGGCAGTCGAGATAGCCGCCATCTTCGTCCTGCATACCGATACGTATATAGTAGAGGTCAGGACGAAAGCCCGCCTCGACGAGCAGATGCATCGCCACACTACTATCCACGCCACCCGAAGCGAGCAGAGCGATGCGACTATCCCGTGGCAGTGCTGTGTAGAGAGCGGTCTCCATACACTTCATGAGTCAAGCCCGCAGAGAGGACTACATACGCTCGGGTAGCGCAATGCCGAGGAGCCCCATAGCGCTATGGATCGTCTCGGCAACGGTCTTGCTCAGCTGCAGACGCATGCTGCGCAGCGCTTCGTCCTCCTCACGCAGTACAGAGCACTCGTGGTAGAACTGGTTATACCCCTTGACCAAGTCGTAGGTATAGTTGGCAATGCGGGCTGGCGAATAGCTCTCGGCAGCCTCCTGCACAACTGTCGGATAGTCGAGCAGCTGCTGGACGAGTGCCGTCTCGTACGATGAGAGTGCTAGCGCGCCACCCTCAGGGAGCTGGTGCTTGTAGCCCATCTCGTCAGCCTTCTGCAGGAGCGAGCAGATGCGGGCGTAGGTGTACTGGATGAAAGGTCCCGTGTTGCCGTTGAAGTCGATAGACTCCTCGGGATTGAACATCATATTCTTCCTCGGGTCCACCTTGAGGATGAAGTACTTGAGCGCGCCTAGTCCGACCATCTCAGCTGTGCGTAGCTCCTCAGCTGTCGGCTCGGCAGCTAGCTCTACGCCCTTCGCCTGCTGAGCTGTCCGTGCTACCTCTAGGGCTGTGTCGCGCATAGCGTCCATCAGATCGTCCGCATCGACGACCGTACCCTCGCGACTCTTCATCTTGCCGTGAGGTAGCTCGACCATGCCGTAGCTAAAGTGTGTCAAGCTCTTGCCCCACTTATATCCCAAGCGGTCTAAGAGTAGCGATAGCACCTGAAAGTGGTACTCCTGCTCGTTGCCCACGACGTAAACCATCTGGTCTATCGGGAAGTCTTGATAGCGAAGCTTGGCAGTGCCGATGTCTTGGGTGATGTAGACGGAAGTGCCGTCACTGCGTAGGAGGATCTTCTTGTCCAGTCCCTCCGCCTCAAAGTCGGCCCATACGGAGCCATCCTCATGTCGCTCGAAGAGCCCTTCCTTCAAGCCTCGCAAGACCTCCTCGCGGCCTACGAGGTAGGTGTCGCTCTCGTAGTAGATCTTGTCAAAGGAGACACCCATACGGCTGTAAGTCTCGTCAAAGCCTTTGTAGACCCACTCATTCATCTGTTGCCATAGTGCACGCACCTCAGGATCGCTCTGCTCCCACTGACGTAGCATCTGTCGTGCATCAGCCATGAGCTGAGACTTAGCCTCGACCTCCTCATCGCTCCAATCAGGATGCGCAGCACGTATTTGCGCCAGTTCGGCGCGATACTCTTTGTCAAAGCGTACGTAGTAGTCTCCGATGAGGTGGTCGCCCTTCTTGCCCGAAGACTCAGGCGTCTCGCCATTGCCCCAGCGTAGCCATGCCAACATGGACTTGCATATGTGCACGCCACGGTCGTTGACGATGTTTGTCTTGACCACACGATGTCCACTCGCCTCCAGTATCTGAGCAAGGCTGTAGCCGAGCAGATTGTTGCGCACGTGTCCGAGGTGAAGCGGCTTGTTGGTGTTTGGCGAGGAGTACTCAATCATCACGAGCGGTGACTGAGCTGTCGGCGTGATGTGACCGTAATGCGGAGTTTCGGCAATCTCTCGTAGGGCTGAGATCCATACTGTGTCGGTCAGTGTGAGATTGAGAAAGCCCTTGACCACGCCATAGGACGCTATGAGGTCAGTCTGCTCTTGGAGCTTGGCACCGATCGTCTCGGCAGTCTCTTGCGGAGACTTGTGCGAAGCCTTGAGATAAGGGAAGACGACGAGCGTCATATGCCCCTCAAACTCAGGTCGCGTGGCGGTCAGCGTGATCTCGTCAGCTGTTGTGGTGAGACCGTAAAGTGTATGTAGTGTCGAGGCGATCGCCTCGCTAAGCTGTCTGTAAAGGCTCATAGTATATCGTATAAGGTGTTAGAGTACTTTCATGCGCCAGGTGACCCCCACGTTGATCTGCGTGCGCTTGTCATGCAGCACGCCCATCGGGTTCGTGTTGGTGCCAAAGGCGTAGTTAGCGTGTGCATGCAGACGCACCTCAGGGATCGGTGAGTACTCGACACCGCCACCGAGACAGGCTATCTGCGTGCCGTCGGTGACCCCGTAATCTGCTGCTAAGCCACTTAGATTCTGATCATAGCTCCCCTTGAGGTAAAGCTTCGTCTGGGTCGTCGGGTGGAAGGCTAGCTGACCATAGATAGAGTAATCGGCAAAAGCCTTCTTACCCTCGCCATCTAGTGGCGCACGATGCATCAAGTCTAGATCGATGAAGGTGCGATGGGTCAGCTGAAAGCGGTTGCCCAGCGAAACGTAGTTCATAAAGCGTCCAGGCGCATACTCCATAAAGTTGACACTCCACATCGGCACAAACCAATCGTGGTGCGCTGTCCAGATGAGATTGTAAGCATACATATCAGCGGATCACCTGCGCATGGAGGTTGTCCTGCCCATTAGGCAGGGTGTAGCTCACCGTAGCGCCCCACTGATAGGCGGGCATCTGATAGCAAAACTCTCCCAACTGAAAGACATCTATCGGCGCAGGCTCAAACTCCCACCCACCGACGAAAACGATCCACTTGCCGAGCTTGACACTGAGCTGCTCGGTAGGGTTATACTGTAGGTAGAGGAAGTCGATCGACTCGAAGAAGGTGCGGTCCAGATTGACCGAGCTAAGTCGCTGTCGGTAGAGGTAGCTAAACTTTGGCGAGAGGGTACCACTAAGTATGACGTTAGCGATATTGCCCTTAAAGCCTGATCCCGCTTTGTCGGCTTGGCTGCCTAGATAGATGCGCTGATAGTCCCCACGTGCCTCTAGCGAGAGTGACACCTTCTTGTCATGCGGTGCTTCTAGCTCAGCATCGGGCGTAGGCTCCTGCGCCATCAGCGAGCCGAATGCAAGTGACAGTAGGAGTATGAAGGCCGAAGCTCCTCACGCTGGCTCTTCTTGCGCCACAGACCATACACCTCGCTGACAGGGTCTGAGGTGATAAACGGATCCATACGCTCGGCACGTAGGTGATCCAGTAGCTTGCCAAACTCATCCCTTGTCAAGATGCACTCTAGCTGCTTGTGATCCTCGCCTGAGTAGCCACCCGTCACAGAATGGATCGTCACCCCACGATTGAGCGTATGAATGACATAGTCACGGATATGCTCCCACTCCTTAGAGATGACGTAGACACGTGTCCGCGAACTCATACGTGTCATGAAGTAGTCGAGGATCATACCATTGAGCCAAGTACCCACCAGACCCATGATCACCAGACCCGTAGGACTGGTCAGGAAGGCGGAGCAGCAGATCAGACCACCAGCGATCGTTACCGACACGCCTAGTGGTACATGGAGGTACTTATTGAAGATCTTCGCCAAGATATCTAGTCCGCCCGTTGAGGCGTTGATGCTAAAGAGGATCGCCTGCGCTGCACTCATCACCAAGATGAAGCAGACCAAGTCAAACCCCGGATTGGCCACCACAACGCCATG
>QWCK01006201.1_pt1 | contig 10224 bp, 10 predicted proteins | sample 1972571 | NCBI WGS metagenome assembly QWCK01 (sample SAMN09866710, study PRJNA288562) | Human gut metagenome isolate term2_stool, whole genome shotgun sequencing... | isolation source: gut | host: Homo sapiens | place: USA: California | reverse complement strand
CAGTGGGAGCTTTTAACTCCCACTGACATAAGCATCCCCTTTACCCACCGCTTAGTGCTCTACGCACTTGAAGCGGGGGAATGCTTATTCTGCGTTCAACCAAATGATTCTTGTCAATTTTTTTACAATAAATGGAACTTCTTTGCAATCCGAATGATCAGCTCACCCTTCGGGAAGCTATGCAGTTCTTCTTCCGTCAGTCCCTTGATCAGCAGCAATGCTGCCGCATATACGATCATACCAACCAGAACAGCTACAACCACACTAATTGCATTGATGTGTAATGCTTTATGCACTACATAATATGTTACATATACTACAACACCCATAATCACGGACGCGATCGCCGGTTTTACAAACGTTTTCATCACATTCGGCTGGAAACCGGAATGTTTTCGTACCGACAATCCATTCAAAATGCACATGATCAGTGAAAATGCAATGGTTCCGATACAGATACCATAAATTTTCAGATCAAAACCAAACATTGCCGCCGCGATCACACCTGCATGAAGTACCAATGCAACAGAAGCATTTCGAACCGGAACATGCATCTGGTCAATTCCCTGCAATATCGCATTGGACAATGTAGAAATAGAATAGAAAATAACACTGATACCACCGGCCTGCAGCAGATGTCCTGCCAATGGACCTGATCCTGGGAACAAAAGCTGAATGATCGGATCTGCCAACACCATAATACCTGCGGTACACGGCATTGCCACTACCATGATAAAACGCATGGATATACCGATTTTTGACCGAACCTGTGCGTCATCTTTCTGTGCAAAAGCTGCTGCCAGTGCCGGAACACAGGAAGCTGCCAGCGCCGTAGAAATTGAAATCGGCACATTGGTCAGAACACGGTATTTTCCGGAGAAAATACCCCACCATTCAGATACATTTGTCGCAGAATATCCCTGTATCGTTGCAATATTTTTAAACAGCCACTGATCCACGATAGAAACCAAATTGTAAATAGTTGTACTTAAAAGTACCGGTACAATGGTTCCAATCAGAATACGGAAAATATTGCGGTAAGATTCCGGCTCTTTGTGTCCGATCTTGCGCTCCCGCTTCATCATTTTTTTGTATTTTGGCATAAACATAGAAAATACAAAAAGGATAAATACTAATCCAAAAAACGCGCCGGCACTGGTTCCCAGTGTTCCTCCGGCTGCACCATAAGCCGCGTCATAATGTTCCTTACTGCCAAGAACTGTTGCGATTCTTTTTCCGTAAGCAAACAACACATACGCTGCGCCTACACTGACAACCGCATTCACAATCTGCTCAATGATCTGTGAAACAGCACTAGGAATCATCGTTCCCATTCCCTGGAAAAATCCACGGAATACACCTAATACCGCAACAATGATCAGCGTCGGTGCCAGTACCTGCAGGGCGTATACTCCCAGCGGTGTCTGAAACAGTCGTGTCAGTTCTTCCGCGCCGAAAAATACAACTACACAGGCAATCGTACCTGTAATAGCCGCAAACAGCATGGCGCCCTTGAATACACGGTAGGCATTTTGCCGCTCACCGTTTGAAATACGTGCAGAAACCATCTTGGAAACAGCCATCGGCAAACTGTAAGATGAGATCAGCAACAACAGACTATAAATCTCATACGCACAACTGTAATAATCATTTCCGTGATCTCCAATAATCGCAGTCAGCGGAATACGGTACACAAGGCCAATTACCCTGCTGACCAGCGATGCTATGGCAAGGATCGATCCCTGTACCAAAAAACTTGTATCATTTCTCTTCTTACTCATTTAGTAACCTCTTCTCCTGCCAGGGGCAGTATTGGTTTTTAAGTAGCTTATCGATTTGCATACTCTTCTTCGCTTGCATAGAAAGCGATCTTATCGGCATAAGTATCTTCTGTTACGCATACCCATGTTTTTCCCTGATTTAATGTAATTTCATTTCCATCCGCATCAAAATATCTGGTCGGTGCCTGAAGGGAATCTTTGGACCAGGTAACCGGAATTGCTTTTCCGTTTGTAATATAATAACCATTTCCGCCTGCCATAGTCTCCATATCCAGATATTCGTCATCATTACTCATACGGCTCCAGCCACAGATCTGAATGATCACATTTTTCACAGCCACCTGCTCACCGTTATTACCATCTGTCTGTGCCTCCCCATTCTGGAAACGTTTGTACAGACCAGTCTCACTGTCATATACAAACCACGGTTTGTTTACCAGATATCCCGGTGCAACCACTGCCGCATCTCGTCCGTTTGTCAGTTCGATCTGTGTACTGTCATCCTCGTTAAATTTATAATGCCCGGTGTAATCAGATGCATGTTTTGTCTCATATCCCTTGGACTGAATTCCGGCTACAATTCCCTCTCCGGTCGTATAGGCATTATGCGGTGCCTTTCTGCTGGAATCACGTTTGTACATCAGTCCTTCCAGACTTCCGTCCAGACCGGACAGATTGTTGACATAATCTTGTGATAACAGCTCTACCGCATATTTAGCCTGTCCATAATGGGCATAAATCGCATCAAACTCCAGTGCCCAATGTACATAATAATGACGGCAGCTTCGAATGGACATGACTTTTTCCAGATTCGCATAATCCTGAAAAATAGCCATCAGACGAGTCTCCTGACCTTCCACTGCTGACTCATAAATCACATCCGCATCTGTAATGCCATACTGTGGCGTTGCAATTTTTGTATTGCCAAGCATAACTGCCAGCGGTCTCTGTGCAGCAATGTTTTCATCGATCCATTCTCCGGTCAGATAACTGCGTGCCATTCCTTCCGGAGTCTTTGGCTCCTCCGGTTCCGGTTCTGGTTCTGGCTCTGCCACGGATTCCTCCACCGGTTGCGAGATCACCGGCTCTGCCTCCTTCTTTCCACAGCCTGCCAGCATCGACACTGTCAGTATCCCCATCATTACCCATACAAATGCTTTCTTCATAATCCTGCTCCTCTTTCTTATTTATCTTTTGATCTTCAGTACATCCAAAATTCTGCGCTGATGCTCCTCCATTACTTCTGCCTCCTCCGGAACCATATGATCATACCCCATCAGATGCAGCATACTGTGTGTGATCAGAAATGCATACTCCCGTTTTACACTGTGACCGTATTCTTCTGCCTGCTCATAGACGCGCTCCACACAGATGACAATATCTCCCAACAGAACTTCCTCTGTGTCCGGATTCACGCAGTCGTCAAACTGATCCTCTACCCCGTCAAAATCCGCAGGCTCAGCATATTCGATCATCGGAAAAGACAACACATCCGTTGGGCGGTCGATCTGTCTCATCTCGCGGTTGATTTCATGAATCCGCTCCTTATCCACCAATGTCAGATTTACTTCTGCCTCGTATGGAAATCCTTCCGTGTCCAGTGACTGCTCAATCACAGTTTTCGCCAGCTTCTTATAATGAAAAGAAAAACCCGGTGCCGTCTCACAGATAATATTAATTGTCATTGCGTCGTCCTCTGCTTTCTTTCTTATTCTGGCGTACACTTTTTTCTTTTCTCTGCTGTGCACTTTCATATTCATCATAGGCTTTTACGATCTTCTGAACCAGCGGATGACGCACAACATCCTGACTGGTCAGCTTACAAAATGCGATATCATCCACATTTTTCAGTACTCTCATGGCAACATCCAGACCGGATTTTGCCCCCGGTGCCAGATCCTTCTGAGATGCATCACCGGTTACGACCACTTTTGAGCCGAAACCGATACGTGTCAGAAACATTTTCATCTGCGCCGGTGTCGTATTCTGAGCCTCATCCAGAATGATAAATGCATTATCCAGTGTACGGCCACGCATATAGGCAAGCGGTGCCACCTCGATCAGACCTTTTTCCTGATTTTTGATAAAACTCTCCGCACCCATGATCTGATATAACGCGTCATATAACGGTCTTAAATAAGGATCGATCTTACTTTGCAGATCTCCCGGAAGAAATCCCAGTTTTTCACCAGCTTCGATTGCCGGACGTGTCAGAATGATACGGCTTACTTCTTCATTTTTAAATGCGGTGATTGCCATCGCCATTGCCAGATAGGTCTTTCCGGTTCCTGCCGGTCCGATGCCGAATACGATCATCTTGTCACGGATCTGATCCACATAATCTTTTTGTCCCAGCGTTTTAGGTTTTACCGGTTTTCCCTGCACGGTGTGACAGATCACTTCACTGTCTGCCTCCAGCAACGGATTCTTCCTGCATCCGCACATTTCCAGCGCATAAGTAACGGTCTGTTCGGTAATATCATTTCCACGCTGTGACATGGCAAGTAATTCCGTAAGAACCTTCTGTGCCGCTTCTACATTTTTGTCCGCGCCCATAATTTTCAGGCTTCCATCACGAACAACCAATGTGACCTGCAGATATTTTTCAATCTGTTTCAGCCAGGCATCAAACTTTCCGAATACATTTGACATATGCTCAATCGGAATGTCCAACAACTGTTGTGTCAATTCCATATTTGTCAGTTCCTTCCTGTGTCTTCGTGTTTTCAATCTCTGTTCTGCAACTCACTGTCACTATCGCATCCAGAGTCCCGTGCACAGATATCTCTGCGCCACTTCTTTTTATAATAACACTATTCGACAATATTTGAATAGCATTTTTTTCTAATTTTTGGATATAATTATCCAGTTTTTCCTGAGCAATACGTTTGATTTCTGCTTCTGTGCGGTCTGTTTCGCTGCTTTCATATTGCCACAGGCGCTCCGTCACCAAGGTAAATGGCAAGTAAAAATCCTTGCCAAGACAGATCTGCCGATACATTCGGATGCATCCCGTCTGCGCCTGTTGCGGCCAAAACAGATTCAGCTGACCGTCTCCTGTCAGCACTCCAACCCCATACTTTGCCTTTCCAATCTGCCCTCGTACCTGCTTTTTTACAGGAAAATGAACTTCATAGGGAAGCGTCGTATGGATCGACACATCCGCATCCGCCGCACACAGGTCATAGGAAATCGTCTCTCCACTATCATCCTGAATCGGGATCATACCAGATACCACGACCGTCCCTGCCTCTACCTCATCCCCGACCTGCACCAGTGCTGTTCCACGGCGTACCAATACCGATGTCACTTCTCCCGCCACCTCTGTTACCAGATCCGATGCCACAAGTGCCGGTTCTCCCTCTTTACTCCCGGCAGGAAGACGCTCCTGTACCTCTACATACAGCCTTGTTCCAGAAAGCCGCACCGACACCCAGGTAATATCCGAAAAATGATTGCGGAGCAATATTTCTGCATTTTCACAGTTAATCTCACGCTTTCGCACACCATAACCAATCTGTTCCTCTGCCAGGAATTTTGTCAGAAGCTGCGTGGAATACTGATGATTTCCAGATATTTCCACCGACCAGACAAAACGCGACATCACAATCAGAAACACAAACGCTGCCAGAATACCAATCGCAAAAAAGCGATGCTTCCGGTAGCGAAATAGTAAAAACGGTAAGCCAACCCGTTTCAAAATCCGGATCTGTGTCCCACTTTTTCTCAGCATCGGCTTCAGACGACGAAAGGCACGCAGACTGATGCAGAATACATACCCAGTTTCTTCCTTATGAAGCTCCCACAAAACGATCCCTGCATTTCCACAAAGATTGAAAAAGCGTTCCGGTGAATATCCGGTCAGCCTTACATACAAATATCCACGAAAAAATTTGATAAATTTCAGCACTGACGCATTGCTCCCTATCTGCCATATTCCAGTTTATCGATCTGTCCGCTGATTTTCATATCCTCTCCGGTATAGTATTCTATTTTCAAATGTGTTCCGCAGATCTCCACCTGTCCCTGTTTCAGAGAAAGCCGGATCTTATCTTCCCGGTATTCTAAAATTCCCTTATAATTTTCCACGGTCAGGTCATTTTGACCGGTAATGGTCAGGATCGGCACTCCAAACATCATATCCTTTGGCAGTTCCAGCCGATCCGTCACCGTTTTTGTAAGCATATGATTTTTCTTTTTCCTCATAATTTAATATATGGTCAAAATCACATGCTATGATAACTGTATGAATTATTTTTCTGAACAATTCATTCACAAAAGCAGTCAGATTCTCGGAACTCGCGGAATCATGACCAAAATCATCATTTGTGATATGGCTCGTTCGACATAATCCTATATGCACGGTACACCTGCTCTAACAGAATTACCCGCATAAGCTGATGTGGAAATGTCATGTCCGAAAAACTCAGCAGATAATCTGCCCTGTTGATCACCTCATCCGACAGTCCTAACGAACCGCCAATCACAAATCCGATATCACTGGTTCCATGCAAACCCAAAGATGCAATTTTCTCAGAAAAAGCAACTGAATCCAGCTTTTTCCCCTGAATCGCCAGCGCGATCAGATACGTTCCGTCTTTCATCTGACGAAGCAGACGTTCTCCTTCCTTATCTTTAATCTGTCTGACTTCGGTATCGCTGGCATGATCCGGCGTTTTCTCATCTGTCACTTCCACAATTTTCAGTTTGCAATACCGTCCCAGGCGTTTTTCGTATTCTTCAATTGCCTGACGGTAAAATTTTTCTTTGATTTTTCCTACGGTATAAATTGTAATATTCATGATGTTTATTATTTCACAAGGTGATTTTTCTGTAAAGAAAAAATAACAGAAATTTAAAAATATAGAAAAAAGTAATCGAGAGTCTTTTTTATGTAAAAAATATGTGCTATAATGACTTTAAATTATTGACCGGGTGTTCCGGTGAAAACACAGTGGAGGAATATCATGCAGTTACTGGAAGAAAAGATTAAGACCGACGGCGTTGCCGTTAATGAAGATATTTTAAAGGTGGACAGTTTTATCAATCACAAGGTTGATCCATTTCTGATGAAAGAAATCGGAAAAGATTTCGCCTCACATTTTGCAGGTCAGGGAATTACAAAGGTTGTCACCATTGAAAGCTCAGGTATTGCTCCTGCCCTTACAACAGCCATCGAAATGGGAATCCCAATGGTAATCCTGAAAAAGCAGCCATCCAAAGTACTGAATAAAAATCTTTATCAGACAATGGTAACTTCTTTTACCAAAGGAACAAGCTATGAATTAACACTTTCTGCTGAGCAGATTGATGAGACCGATCATGTTCTGATCATCGATGACTTTCTTGCCAACGGCGAAGCCGCAACCGGTGCGATCCGTCTTTTAAGAAAAGCACATGCTACGGTTGCCGGACTTGGTATCCTAATTGAGAAATCTTTCCAGCCGGGACGTGACAAATTAAATGAGCAGGGAATTCATGTATATTCACTGGCACGAATTTCCAAACTGGCAGAAAACCATATTGAGTTTATCCCAGAAGAAGCATAATCAACCGATTATCATTTCAACTGAGCATAAAAAGCCGAAACACAGGAGGATTTTCCTATGTTTCGGTTTTTTATTTATTGACTAACGATATGAGCTTAAACCATATGATTTATTTATCACATCATGACAGACTTCTATTCATTTCTCCGTACAATCACATGCATTCTGTATTTTTGTTTTTATCCCTGCACATCTATTTTTTGATACAATGTCGGAACGCCGGCAGTAAAAATGCATCCGCAAAAATCCATGCCAGCACATTTGACAGACAGATTCCCATATATCCCATCAACGGTGCCAATACAACGCCCGCAATAGTTCTTGCTGTCATTTCAAGCACACCTGCTGTCATGGCAAAACCAGAATATCCCATACCCTGAATGGAAAAACGCACGGTTCCAACCAGTGTAAGCAGACAATAGCCAAGAGTGGAAACCAATAAAAACAGGAAGGAATAATTGACCACTTCCGCATTTGGCTCACTTAAAAACAGCAATGTCATCGGCTTTCCAAATAATAATACGATTGGAATACAGATTGCTGACCATACAAATCCACAAATGGACGCTTTCTTTACGCCATCGCTGACACGTTCTTTTTTGCCAGCGCCAATGTTCTGTCCGGTGTAAGGTGCCATGGTCTGTCCCAGTGACTCCAACGGACAGGTGATCAGGTTATTAATCTTCTGCGCTGCTGTCACTCCTGCTACCGCTGTCGCACCAAGTACATTCACAGCGGCCGTGATAACCAGAGAACCGATTGCCGTAATAGAATACTGCAATCCCATCGGCACACCAATGGCACAAAGTCGTTTCATGTAATTACCGCGCATCCGCCATTCATCAGGATTTGCCTTCAAAATCGGAAATTTCTTTTTCATATAGATCAGACAGATAACGCCGGATACCCCCTGAGAAATCACAGTTGCGATCGCTGCTCCTGCTACACCAAGTGGAATCGGGATCATTAATATAAAATCCAACACAATATTCATAACAGAAGACAAAATCAAAAATATTAACGGTGTTTTTGAATCGCCCAGTGCTCTCGCCACACCTGCCAGAAAATTATATAAAAATGTACACGGAATCCCCAAAAAGATAATTAATATGTAAATATAGGCATATTCAAAAATATCCTCCGGTGTTTTCAAAAGTACCAGCATATTTCTGGTAAAAATACATACAAAAAAAGTGATTACAATACTGAAAAAAACACACAGCCATGTACTGTTCGCCACATACCGCCGCAATTCTACTTCCTTATTTGCGCCAAATGACTGTGCGATCGGAATAGAAAATCCATTGCAGATACCAAGGCAGAACCAGATAATCATAAAATTCAAAGATCCGGTGGCACCGACGCCCGCCAACGGCTGCACACCAAGCACCTTTCCAACGATCATGGTATCTACCATACTGTACAGTTGCTGAAACAACATCCCCATACACAATGGGACTGCAAAATTTATAATATGCCGCAGGGTGGAACCTGAAGTCATGTCTTTTGTCATATCATACTCCTCCTCAAATCTCTCTGTTGAAATCTCTCTCAAAACTCACTCTATACTATAGCAAATATGTTCTTGCATCCATAACAGAACTGACATAAAATATAACAAAAACGACTTTTTTATATTGATATGGAGACAATCATGAAAAATACTATAACAATCTCGGTTCAGGATGATTTTTTGGAAAACCGTGCACACGGTGATACCGCTTTTCCCTGTGCTGCATACTATACGGATGCCAGTACACATGATATCCGTTGGCACTGGCACGAAGAATATGAACTTTCTATTGTACGAAGCGGTTCCTGTCCGCTCTCTGTCGGAACCGATCACCTGACATTACACGCCGGCGATGCTATTTTTATCAATACCGGAACCCTGCATTCTCAGGAAACCACGAAATCCACGAAAGATTTTTACAAAGAAGACCTTGTTTTTCACGGACGCCTGATCTATGGCTATAAACATACCGTCTTCTGGCAAAAATACATGGCTCCCATTGCGACTTCCAGTATTTCCCTGCCCTACATCCACCTGACACCTGCTGTTGTCTGGGAAAAAGAAATCATTGATCTGGTTTCTGATGCCACCAAAATTGCCCGTGAAAAATCCTTTGGCTATGAATTTTTTATCCGCGAAAAATTATCCCGCATTTTTCTGTTGCTGGCGCAGAACCGAACAGAACTTGCTTCTCACAGTCAGAACGAAAGTTCTCAGGAAATGCAGCATATCAAAAAAATGATCCGGTATATTCAAAATAATTATACCGAATCCATTTCGCTGAAGCAGCTGGCACAGACCGCAAATATCTGCGAACGAGAAGTACAGCGTTCTTTCCGTAATGTCATTCGACAGTCTCCGATCCAGTATCTGATCCACTATCGGATTGAAAAAGCCTGTCACATGTTGGATTCCGGAGAACAGAGTATTATTGATATCTGTAACAGTTGCGGTTTTTCCAGTCCAAGCTATTTTACGAAAACCTTCAAATCCATTATGGGGTGTACCCCTAGGGAGTATCGAAATACACGATGACGCAAAACAGGAAGGGATCCTTATTCCCTTCCTGCTGCTCATTTTATATTTCATAATTGATATCATCAGATTCATCCATATCCATAAGAATTCCATTTATCGATCCCTATGCTATCACATAAATCCTAACTAATCTGTTCTTCTCATTTTGGTTCAAGTCGAACGCACGTGAGACTTGGTGCGTGATTCTGGTCAGCGAAAGCTGACATATTCTTCTCAGAATCACTGCACTCTACACTTCGTTTCAGTCGGCGCAAAACCATTGTCTCCCAGACAATGTGCGCCCTCGCGGAGCGTTTATCTCAGTCGGAGATTGTACTCCCACTGAGAAAGACTTGTTATTACT
>QWCK01006193.1_pt1 | contig 10238 bp, 8 predicted proteins | sample 1972571 | NCBI WGS metagenome assembly QWCK01 (sample SAMN09866710, study PRJNA288562) | Human gut metagenome isolate term2_stool, whole genome shotgun sequencing... | isolation source: gut | host: Homo sapiens | place: USA: California | reverse complement strand
AGTGTCGGGACGTCTTAAAAAATTTTTATCAAATGACGACTCGGACAGACAGAGTTCCTATCCCGTAATTGAAAATTTAATCGCAGCTCTTTATACAAACAGAACCCTTGAACAGGAAATTGCAAATGCAATTGTGTCGGAAGATGAGATTTCCGACTCAGCATCGACGAGGCTCAGACAAATAAGACAGCAAATTAAAAACAAAAAAGCTGAGATCAAAAACAGGCTGGAAAAAATTGTCACATCTCAGGACACTGCAAAACACTTACAAGACACTGTTGTCACCATGCGCGGTGACAGATATGTGGTGCCCGTTAAGTCGGAGAGCAAGGGCAAAATCCAAGGCATTGTTCACGACATGAGTGCCAGCGGCCAGACTGTTTATATTGAGCCTATGGCGGTTGTGAATTTAAACAACGAACTTCGCACCCTTTACATAGAGGAAGACACGGAGATTAAGAGAATTTTAGAAGAGCTTTCGGCAAAAGTGGCTGAAGTGGCGGAAGAGTTAATGGGCAATGAAGAAATCTTAAAGGAACTTGATTTTATTTTTGCCAAGGGGCAAATGTCAATTGAAATGGACGGCCAGGCACCTATCTTAAACAAAGAGGGCTATATAAATTTAAAACAGGCGAGACATCCTTTAATAGACAGAGAAAAAGTTGTGCCAATAGACGTGTACTTGGGCGACACTTTCACGTCTCTTATAATCACGGGGCCAAACACCGGCGGTAAGACCGTCACATTAAAGACTGTGGGACTTTTGACTTTAATGGCTCAAATGGGGCTTCACATACCCGCCCTTTCAGGCTCCTCCATTGCAATTTTTGACAAGGTCTTTGTGGACATTGGAGACGAGCAGTCTATTGAGCAGTCACTTTCAACTTTTTCATCTCACATGGTGAACATTGTAAAAATTGTAAAGGAAGCTACGCCTAAATCCTTGGTGCTTTTTGACGAGTTGGGTGCGGGCACCGACCCTACGGAAGGGGCGGCACTTGCAAGGGCGATTATGGATCTCATGCTTGAAAAACAAATAAGAACCATTGCCACTACTCACTACAATCAGCTGAAGGTCTATGCACTTACAACAGAGGGCGTGCAAAATGCTTCAATGGAATTTGACGTTGAGACTTTGAGCCCAACATTCAGAGTGTCCATAGGAGTGCCGGGCAAGTCCAATGCCTTTGAAATTTCAAAGCGTTTGGGACTGCCAAGTGAAATAATTGAAAGCGCCGGAAGTTTAATAAACGAAGACAATATTGAGTTTGAAGAAGTTTTAAAGGCCATAGAAAAAGACAGGTCGGAAATAGCAAGAGCTAAGGAAGACGTCCTTAGAGAGCGTGAGGATTTAAAAATTCAAAACGAAAGGCTTGAGAAGAAACTTTCTCAAATGGAAGAGAGAGAGGAAAAAATTCTCAGAAAGGCAAAGGAAGAAGGAGAGAGAATTTTAAGAAGAGCAAGAGAAGAATCTCAACTTGCTTTGTCGGAAATAAAGGACGTACAAAAATACTTAGACTCTGAAAATTCAAGAAGGCTTCAAGATGCGCAGGACATGCTGAGAGAAGGCCTTGAAAAAGTTTCGGACAGATCTGAAAAAATTGTAATAGAAGAAGTGAAAAATCACTCCAAAGACATTAAGGCGGGAGACACGGTTAAGATACCTTCTCTAAATCAAGAGGGAATTGTCCTTGAAAATGTGGACAAAAGCGGTGATGTTATGGTACAAATAGGTATTATGAAGATGAAACTTCCCAAGAAGTCTTTAATTAAAATTGAAAGGGAAGAGGAAGAGAACAAAAACAAAGCCGCAAAAATTCTCAGAGAAAAGTCTCAAAATATTTCCACGGAGATAGACCTTCGAGGCAGAAACTTTGAAGAGGCCAAAATGGAAGTGGACAAGTACCTGGACGACGCCTACATCTCAGGACTTAAACGAGTGAGAATAATTCACGGCAAGGGCACGGGAGTTTTAAGACAGAAATTAAAATCCTACCTGCCCGGACTTAAATCGGTCAAATCAATAGAAGAAGCGCCGTTATCCGAAGGCGGAAGCGGTGTAACCTATGTAAATTTAAAGTAAGGAGTAGAAATGATAGATTTTAAGGACAAGTCGGCGGAACTTATAGCAAAGCCGCAAATCTGAACAAAGATGAAATAATCCACCTCATAGAAGTTCCCCCTACATTTGACATGGGAGACTTTGCTTTCCCTGCGTTTTCACTTGCAAAGACCATGAGAAAAAATCCGGCTCTTATAGCAAATGAAATTGCAGATACAATTAGGGACACGGAATATTTTGAAAAAATCGAAACAAAGGGGGCTTACATCAACTTTTTTATAAATAAAAAGTTAATGGCAAAGACTTTCTTTGAAGAGTTGAGAGCTGAAGGAGATAACTACGGCAAAAAAAATGTGGGAGAAGGAAAAACCGTGGTTATGGACTACTCTTCCACCAATATTGCAAAGCCATTCCACATAGGTCACATCAGATCCACAGTAATTGGCGACAGTATTAAGAGAATTTTTAAATTCTTGGGTTACAAGACCGTGGGCATAAACTACCTTGGAGACTACGGCACACAATTCGGAATGCTTATTCAGGCATATAAAATGTGGGGCGAAAAAGAAAAAATTGAAGCGGATCCAATACCTGAGCTTTTAAAACTATATGTGCGCATAAATGAAGAGATAAAAAACGATGAAGACCTTCACAACAAGTGCAGAATGTGGTTTAAAAAACTTGAAGACGGAGACGAAGAAGCTGTTGAAATTTGGAAATGGTTTAGAGAAGTATCCTTGGAAGAATTTAACAGAGTATATAAGATGCTTGACATTGAATTTGACAGCTACAACGGAGAAAGTTTCTACCAAGACAAGATGGCTGCAACTGTAAAGCTGCTTGAAGACAAAAATTTACTTGAAGATTCAGAGGGAGCGAAGATTGTAAACTTGGACGAGTTTGACCTTCCTCCGGCACTTATTATAAAGTCCGACGGCTCTACAATATATCTCACGAGAGAAATTACAGCCACACTTTACAGAAAAAAAGTTTACGACTTTTATAAAAGCCTTTACGTTGTAGGCTCACAACAAAATCTTCACTTTAAACAGTTCCGTGCAGTCCTTAAAAAAATGGGCTACGACTGGGAAAAAGACTGTGTTCATATTGCCTTCGGCATGGTAAGTGCTGAAGACGGAGCTCTGTCTACAAGGTCGGGAAATATTATTTACTTGGAAGATGTTTTAAACAAAGCTGTTTCAAAAGTAAGAGATATTTTAGACGAGAGAGAAAAAAGCGGCATCACAGGCGATTATGACAAGGAAGAACTTGCTCATGCAGTAGGTATAGGTGCAGTTAAGTTTCAAGAGCTCTTTAACCAAAGAATTAAAGACTATGTCTTTGACTGGGACAAAATTCTTTCTTTTGAAGGAGAGACGGCGCCCTATGTTCAATACACTCACGCGAGAATTTGCTCACTGTTAAAGAAGGGCAACTTCAATATTGCAGATGAAATTTCAAACTTCGATTTAAACGAAGAAGAAATAAATATTGTGAGAAATATTATGAGATTTACCGACGTGGTTATTGACGCATCGGAAAAATATGAACCTTATTTCATCACAAGATACATTGTAGACCTGTCAAAAGACTTTAATAAGTTCTACAATGCACACAAGATAATCACAGATGTGGAAAGCACTACAAAGAAAAGGCTTTTAATATCTTACGGAGTTAAGACTGTAATTAAAGAAGGTCTTGACCTGCTGGGTATTAGAGCGCCGGAACAAATGTAGCTTGCATTATAAATTTATCTGTGGTACAATGCTTACGTTGTTAAGAAGAAGTCCGCTTCTCACCTTATGATTATGTCTACAGGTTATTTTAGAAAAGAGTTTTATTTGCGGGCTTTTTATGCCCGCATTTTTTATATTATCGGAGGTGCTTAAGATTAAAGAGCTTCAAATTAATGAAGAGATAAGAGAAAAAGAAGTTAGGTTAGTTGACAAAGACGGCAACCAAGTCGGAGTAGTGCCTATAGACAGAGCTTTGGACATGGCGGAGGAAGCCCATTTGGATCTTGTAAATGTGGCACCCGTAGCTAAGCCGCCTGTTTGTAGAATCATGGACTACGGCAAGTACAGATATGAATTAATTAAAAAGGCCAAAGAAGCTCGCAAGAGACAAAGGGTCATAAATGTAAAGGAAATCAGACTTACTCCCAATATCGAAGCTCATGACTTGCAGACAAAAGCAAATGCTGCAATCAGATTTTTAGATAGCAAGGATAGAGTAAAAGTATCCGTGAGATTTAGAGGTCGTGAAATGGGACACACTGAAATTGGAAGACAAGTTTTGGAAGACTTTATAGAACTTGTAAAAGAACATGGTAAAGTGGACAAAAAACCTGCTATGGAAGGCAGAAGCATGGTAATGTTTTTGGCTCCCGCAGATGAAAATTAGGAGGAATTATGGCTAAGAATAAAATGAAAACTCACAGAGCCTCTGCAAAGAGATTTAAGAGAACAGGCTCAGGCAAGTTAAGAAGATTTAAAGCGTACAAAGGTCACCTTACAGGCAAGAAGACTCAAAAGAGAGTTAGAAAATTAAGAAAAGGTACTTTAGTAAGCGTTTCAGATATGAAGAGAATCAATCACATGATTCCGTAAGGAGGACAGAATGGCAAGAGTAAAAAGAGCGGTAAACGCCAAGAAAAAACATAAAAAAGTATTAAAGCAAGCCAAAGGATATTTCGGCGCAAAGTCAAAACTATTTAGACCTGCAAATCAAGCAGTAATGAAGTCTCTAAACTATTCTTTCATTGGTAGAAAACAAAGAAAGAGAGACATGAGAAAGCTTTGGATCACAAGAATCAATGCAGCAGCAAGAGCAAACGGCATGAGCTACTCAAGATTTATAAACGGATTAAAGAAAGCCAACATCGAAATCAACAGAAAGATGCTTTCAGAAATGGCTATCCACGATCCTGCAAGCTTTACAAAACTTGTTGAAATCGCAAAAGCAGTTTAATGAGTCCCCGACGGGGGCTTTTTTTATTGCTAAAAACAATATTCTCTTTGGTATAATAAACTCATGAAAGAAATAAATTCAAAAGACAACAGACAATATAAATTTTTAAAATCTCTGCTTCAAAAAAAGCACAGACAGGAGCACAAAACTTTTCTCGTGGAAGGGGAAGTGGTTCTTAGAGAAATAAAAGAACAGCCCAAGTATCTCCTTTGCAGCAGAGCATACTACGAAGAGCATAGGCCCGAAAATGTTACAGTTGTCGCTGATAATTTGTTTAAAGGACTTTGCGACACAAAGACGCCTCAAGGCATTATCGGCTACTTCGACTTTGTAGAGAAGAACTTAGACACTTTGCCTGAGGGGAAGTATGTCTACCTTGACGGACTGCAAGACCCGGGCAATGTGGGGACAATAATAAGAACTGCTGATGCTCTTTCAATGGACGGAGTAATATTTTCTCCCGACACTGCTGACATTTACAGTCCGAAAGCCGTGCGCTCCACAATGGCGTCTCTCTTTAGAGTGAACCTTTACAGGGCAGGCGCGAAAGACCTCTTTAAGCTTAAAGAGAGATTCACTCTATATACCACTCACCTGAAAGACGGACGGACTTTAAATGAGGTGAATTTTGCCTCCAATTCTATTTTAATTTTAGGCAACGAGGCCGGCGGAGTGCGGGAAGAAGTTTTAAACATCAGCGACGAAAATATTTTTATACCTATGAAGGAGGGTACAGATTCCTTAAATGTGGCAATAGCCGGAGGAATTTTAATGTACAAGATGAGATGAAAATTTTAGTTAATAAAGACATCAGTCAAAATATTTTAGACAACCTGAAAGACTTTGAAGTTTATTTTACGGAAGAAGTAAAGGAGATAAAAAACTCTCTTTCCAAGCATCCGGACATGCAGCTTTTTTATTTAAAGGAGAGACATGAATATGTATGTGATTTAAGAGTTATAGATCACTACAAAAAGTTTTTGGACAAGGTAAAGCCCACTTTTTATTACGGCCACGCCTATCCTCACTACACTTCCTTAAACGCCGTGACCTTCGGCAACTATTTTATGCACAACTTGCCCTACACCGACCCCTATGTTTTAAATCACTATAGAGAGCTTAAATACAAATTCATTCAGGTAAGCCAGGGCTACACCAAGTGCAACACCTTGTGCGGAGAAGGTTTTTTAATAACAAGTGACAAGAAAATTTATGACAAGAGCAAAAATTTAACCGATGCACTATTAATTGAACCGGGAAATATTAAGCTTAAAGACTTTAACTACGGATTTATCGGGGGAGCTACGGGAGTCCTAAAGGGTGAAGTTTATTTCACAGGCAAATTTATAGACGAAAAAATGGAAGACGAGGTCTTGGGATTTTTAGATAAGAGAAATGTAAAGTATCATTTCCTCTCAGAGGATCCCATTGAAGACTACGGCTCAATACTTCCCTTGGAATAAAAATAGAGGACATATGTCCTCTTTTTTTATATTAAGCTTCAGCTTCTTCGTCTGAATACAGTTTTATTCTAAGTTTTGACGCCACTACGGAGCTCACTATAAAAGGCACAAAGTAAGTTGCCAATCTAAATAGAACCAACATGGACTTTGCCTCTCCCGACTTCATGTAGTAGGAGAACAACAATATAAAGGCAGCTTCCAAAGGTCCCATGCCGGCAATATTAGGTATTGCACTTGCAATTACGTGAGTAAGGGACGCAAGAGTCATCATTTGCATAAGGGGAAGGGCATCTACACCTATGGCCTTTGCGCATAAATAGGGAATAATGTAGAAGCAAAAGAGCTTTACCGCATTAATGGCAAGAGCTTTTATAATAGTCTCAGGAGATTTAATTAAGTCTCTCGCTTCGTCGTGCATTGCTTCAACCTGTAGCTTGATTTTTTCACCGCGATCTTTCCACTTAGGCTTTTTTTCCAAACTCTTGATGCCTTTTATTATCAGATTATAAAATTTGTTCCACGTGCAAACCAATATCAGGACTATTACAATGACAATGCAAATAAAAAATCCCCAAGCTGTGTAAGGTACTAAGTTGGGTCTGTCAGGATATATATATTTTCCGTTAAATATTAAAAACACACCGCTCCAAAGAAGTATTGAGCTTTTGTGAAATACATATTCCATATTCATTATGCCGATTGCTTCGCCGATGCCTACACCTCTATGGTGAAGATATGTAGTTCGTGCAGGCAGAGTTCCCACGGCAAGGGTGGCGACATTTGTAAATATTCCCAAAAAAGTAACTTCAAAGGCCTGCTTAAAGGTAAAATTTTCAACTCTTCTTCTGACCAACATTAGGCAGACGAAACTTTCCAAGACTTGGAACATTATTCCCAATGCTAAAATTACAATTAAGTAGCTTTTGCTGCAAGTCTTAATGTTTTCTATAATCTCCTCATAACTGTTTCTGAAAATTAAATAGAATATGAGAACCATAGTGAAAAAACTCAATATGGAATAGAAAATATTTTTGTTTTTATTTCTTTTAGTCTTTTTCATTTTTTGCCTCGAAATTTATCATCTTTATAATAATTTAATGATAGCACATTTATTGAATGATGTTCAGTTTTTTTATAAAGTATTTTGTATTCTTTTACTTTAGTTTAATTAAAATTAATTTACTATTTATTTTACATGTGGTAATATAGTCTAAGCGTTGAAGGGACGAGTAATTTTTTGTCGGACTCACAGAGAGAAAATCTATAGCTGAGAGATTTTTAGGAAGAATTAAATGAAGACTACCCCGGAGCTTTACTTATGTAACGTATGCCGCGTTAAGGCTTTTGAGTTAAATTAAGGTGGAACCACGGTCATTCGTCCTTTGCGGGCGAGTGGCTTTTTTATTTAGGAGGAATTATGAATATTAAATTACCTGATGGAAGTATTAAAACTTATGATGGACCTAAGACGGTCTATGAAATTACTGCGGACATTTCAGAAGGTCTTGCAAGAGCGGCTGTAGGTGCCGTTGTCAACGGAAAGACCATGGGAATGGACGAAGTTGTAAATGAAGATGCTGAATTTAAAGTTGTAAAGTTTGAAGACAAAGAAGGCAAGGAAATTTTCTGGCATACAAGCTCACATTTAATGGCTCATGCAATTAAGAACCTTTTTCCCGATGCAAAATTTGCAATAGGACCTTCAATTGAAACAGGCTTCTACTATGACATTGACTTGGAGCACAGATTTACTCCCGACGACCTTGAGCACATTGAAAAAGAAATGAAAAAACTTGCCAAGGAAAATTTGGAACTTAAGCGCATTGAAATAAAAAGAGATGAAGCTATAAAGTTTTTCAAAGAAAAAAATCAACCTTACAAGGTGGAACTTATTGAAGACTTGCCTGAAGACGAGCTTATTACTATTTATGAAATGGGCGACTTCCAAGATCTATGTCGAGGACCTCACCTTCACAGCACAAAGGACATAAAGGCCTTTAAACTTCTTTCAATTGCAGGTGCTTATTGGCGCGGCGACGAAAAGAACAAAATGCTTCAAAGAATTTACGGCATCTCCTTTGAAAAGAAAAAACAATTGGACGAATACCTTGAAAGACTTGAAGAAGCTGCAAAGAGAGACCACAGAAAAATCGGCAAGGAAATGGATCTTTTCTCCATTCACGAAGAAGGTCCCGGATTCCCGTTCTTCCATCCGAAGGGAATGGTACTTAGAAATGAACTTGAAGGATGGTGGAGAAGCGTACTTGAACAAAACGGATACGGCGAAATCAGAACACCTCTTATTCTAAATGAGGAGTTGTGGCACAAATCAGGTCACTGGGATCACTATAAGGAAAACATGTACTTTACAAAGATTGACGACGGGGACTATGCAATTAAACCTATGAACTGCCCCGGATCAACTATTGTATATGCTTCCAACATGCACTCATATAGAGACCTGCCAATAAGACTTGCAGAGTTCGGACAAGTTCACAGACACGAAAAGTCAGGTACACTTCACGGACTGTTTAGAGTAAGAACATTTACACAAGACGATGCTCACGTATACTGTCTGCCTTCACAAATTGAAGACGAAGTATTTAAAATGATTGACTTGGCGGACTATCTATACTCTACATTCGGATTTAAATACACAGTTGAACTCTCAACACGTCCCGACGACTTTATGGGAGATATAGAAACTTGGAATGTGGCTGAACAAAAGCTTAAAAACGCTTTGGACAAGCGAGGCATAAGTTACAGCATAAACGAAGGCGACGGCGCTTTCTACGGACCGAAAATCGACTTCCACTTGGAAGATGCCATTGGCAGAACATGGCAATGCGGTACAATCCAACTTGACTTCCAAATGCCTGAAAACTTTGACCTTGTTTACATTAACGAAGAAGGTATTAAGGCAAGACCTGTTATGTTACACCGTGCCCTATTCGGCAGTGTGGAAAGATTTATGGGAATTTTAATCGAACACTTTGCAGGCAAGTTCCCACTATGGCTTTCACCGGTGCAAATAAAAGTTATGCCTATTTCAAACAAGTTTAACGACTATGCCGAAGAAGTTACAAAGAAACTTAAAGACAGCGGCTTTAGAGTTGAATTTGACGACAGAGCTGAAAAGATAGGATACAAAATACGTCAAGCACAAATGGAAAAAGTAAACTACATGGTAATTGTAGGAGAAAAAGAAGTTGAGTCAGGAAAGATTTCAATTAGAAGAAGAAACGGCAAGGAAGAAAAAGACCTTGACATTAATGAATTTATTGAAAGCTTGAAGGAAGAAGTTAAATCAAAAAAGGTTGAATTAAACTAAGAGAATATGGAGGGTGAGCCTCCATATTTTTTGTGCAAAAACAATTCTTTGCTATAATTAGTTCATGAATAAAGTAAACTATAACATGGAAATGGAAAATATAATTGAAAATTTGACGGAGAGAAAGTCACTGCTCCTGCACAGCTGTTGCGGACCATGCAGCACTGCCGTGTTAAAAAGACTTACAGACCGGTTTGACATAAGCATTTACTTTTATAACCCAAACATCTATCCGGAGTCGGAGTTTTATAAAAGAGCCGAGACTCAAAAGGATGTCATAGCAAAAATGGGGGGAAGTATTGAGCTCATTATGGGAAGTTACGAAGAAGATAAATACTTTGAAAGTGTGAAGGGCCTTGAACAATTAGGAGAAGGTTCCTTGCGTTGCAAAAACTGTTACGAGTTCAGGCTT
>QWCK01006191.1_pt1 | contig 10240 bp, 6 predicted proteins | sample 1972571 | NCBI WGS metagenome assembly QWCK01 (sample SAMN09866710, study PRJNA288562) | Human gut metagenome isolate term2_stool, whole genome shotgun sequencing... | isolation source: gut | host: Homo sapiens | place: USA: California | reverse complement strand
AGAATTTTATTGGGTGTTGGCACGGATACAATATCTATGTGAAGTTGATAATGATAAGCATGAAGATGATCTGTCTTAATTTTAGGATAGTCGATGTTGAGATACTTTGATTGAATTGAATAGACATATACAATGATAGGTGTATACTTAAAGAGAGGTGATATTATGACAACAGAAGATTTAGCTCATATGTTTGATCATACTTTTTTAAAACCCTATGCGACAAAAGATGATTTTAAAAAATTATGTAATGAGGCGAAGTCGATGGGAGCAGCAATGGTTGCAATTAATAGTGAGCCAGTTCGTTTGTGTAAAGAATTATTGAAAGAGAGTCAAGTTCATGTTGGTGCTGCTATTTCCTTTCCTCTAGGTCAAACAACTTTGTCTGTTAAGTTAGCAGAAACAAAACAAGCTATTCTTGATGGTGCCGATGAGATTGATTATGTCATCAATATAGGGAAGGCAAAAATGCATGATTGGGAATATCTTAAAAAAGAAATGCAAGAAATTACGAACAAGGAGGATAAATAATGCCAAAAGAATATAGAACCATACAAGAAGTAGCAGGACCTCTAATGTTTGTAAAAGATGTTGAAGACGTAGCCTATGATGAGCTTGGAGAAATAGAGCTTGCCAACGGAGACAAAAAGCGTTGCAAGGTACTGGAAATAAATGGTACAAATGCAGTAGTACAATTATTTGAAAGCTCCACAGGCATAAATCTAGCTGAGTCTAAAGTAAGATTTTTAGGTAGAAGTATGGAGCTGGGCGTATCAAAGGATATGCTAGGTAGAGTATTCGATGGACTAGGCAGACCAAAAGATGGCGGACCTGAAATATTACCTGAAAAAAGATTAGATATAAACGGCGTACCTATGAACCCGGCAGCAAGAGACTATCCTCAAGAATTCATTCAGACAGGTGTATCTGCCATAGATGGGCTAAACACACTAGTTAGAGGACAAAAGTTACCAATATTTTCAGCCAGTGGACTTCCACACGCTAACTTAGCCGCGCAAATCGCTAGACAAGCACAGGTTAGAGGTACAAACGAGCAGTTCGCCGTAGTATTTGCAGCTATGGGTATAACTTTTGAAGAGGCACATTTCTTCACAGAAAGCTTTACTCAAACAGGAGCAATAGACAGAACAGTAATGTTTGTCAACCTTGCAAATGACCCTGCAGTAGAAAGAATATCTACACCGCGTATGGCACTGACAGCTGCCGAATACCTAGCATTTGACCTAAATATGCACGTCCTTGTAATACTTACAGATATCACAAACTACGCAGACTCACTTCGTGAAATATCAGCAGCAAGAAAAGAAGTACCTGGACGTAGAGGATATCCGGGATATATGTATACCGACCTTGCTACAATGTATGAAAGAGCAGGTAGAAAAAAAGGACATACAGGAAGCATCACAATGATACCAATCCTAACAATGCCTGAAAATGATAAAACTCACCCAATCCCTGACCTTACCGGATACATCACAGAAGGACAGATAATACTGTCTAATGATTTGTATAGACAAGGCATTACACCACCGGTAGATGTACTTCCATCCTTATCAAGACTTAAAGATAAAGGCATAGGCAAGGGAAAAACTAGAAAAGACCACGCAGATACAATGAACCAATTATTTGCAGCTTATGCTAGAGGAAAAGAGGCAAAAGAATTAATGGTAGTATTAGGTGAGGCTGCCCTTACAGAAATAGACTTACTTTATGCAAAATTCTCAGACGAATTTGAACAAAGATACGTTTCACAAGGCTACGAAACCAATAGAACCATAGAAGAAACATTGGACTTAGGCTGGGATTTACTTGGAATATTACCAAAGAGTGAGCTAAAGAGAATAAAAGACGAATACATCGAAGAATTTTATAAACCAAGACAAAACTAGATATAAATTGTTGACAAAATGATAATAAATATATTTTTAAATATTAGACAGTAAGGGGTATTTTTTGAACCATACAGGTGAAATTGCAGCATTAAGTGCAGCTTTTATTTGGGCGTTTAACGGCTTAATAGTTGAGCGGAAAACGAAAAATATCCCTCCGCTAGTCTTAAATTTTATAAGATTATCTATAGCATTAATTTTAGTGACTATAATAACACTATTTGATAACGGTTCTATAATAGAGCCAAACATCACAGCAAGACAGTGGTTTTGGATGCTGCTGTCAGGGGTGTTAGGCTTTACTATGGGGGATACCTTTCTTTTCAAGTCATTTCAAACCATAGGAGCACGATTATCTACGCTGATATATAACTTTTATCCAGTAGTAGTTGCACTAATTAGTTTTTTTCTTTTTGGTGAAACCCTGACAAGCTTTAATATATTGGCAATAGTGCTGGTAATAAGTGGTATTCTTTTAGTTGTAAATAAAAAGCCGAAAGATAGTGGCGATTACTCTGCTTATAAAATCACACTAAAGACACTGTTACCTGTTTCTATAGCTATTTTAGGGCAATCACTGGGCTTAGTGACGAGTAAATATGCACTGGAAACCTTGACAACAATGGCGGGTACGCAAATACGCCTTATAGGCGGATTATTTGGCATAACAGCAATATTTGCTATACAAAACAAATGGAATAAACTAAATGTAATTCGAGGTGATAGAGCATCTTGCATAGCTATTGCATACGTTGGTGTGTTTGCAACATTTTTAGCTGGACTATTATCCATGATAGCTATAAAATTTGCACCGGCAGCAGTAGCATCTGCACTTATGTCAACTACACCGGTATTAGTCCTACCGGCGTCATGGATTACCACAAGACAAAAGATATATCCTGTAGAAATTATAGGAGCAATATTAGCTTTAAGTGGGATTACATTGCTAATATAAGATTTAAAAAAGAGTTCTAAAATTTTAGTATCACTCTTTAACTATTTAATAAGGGAGGGATATAATGGCGAGTAAAACAGTCAATCCTACCAGAATGGAGCTAACCAAGCTAAAAGGCAAGCTGAAAACCGCAACAAGAGGACATAAGCTGCTCAAGGACAAAAGAGACGGACTTATGAAAGAATTTTTAGATTTGGTTAGAAGAAATAAAGAACTAAGAGAAAACGTAGAAGAAAAAATAAAAAAATCCAACGCCAAATTTGCAGTGAGTGCGGCAACCATGTCAGATAAAGCACTAAAAACGGCAATAATGGCACCAAAACAAGAAGTATACCTAAAAGTAGATAGTAGAAACGTTATGAGTGTAGATATCCCAAAATTCAACACAACAACAAAAAGTGTAAACACTGATGACATCTATGCCTATGGGTATGCCTTCACATCTATGCAGCTTGATGACTCAGTGAAAGAATTGTCCGAAGTATTACCGGCTCTATTAGAGCTGGCAGAGGCGGAAAAAGCCACTCAATTAATGGCAAGTGAAATAGAAAAGACCAGAAGAAGAGTAAACGCACTGGAATATGTTCTGATACCTGATATGCAGACAAAAATAAAATATATCCAAATGAAACTGGACGAAAATGAAAGAAGTACCCAAATAAGACTGATGAAAGTAAAAGACATGGTCTTAGAAGACGCCCACCACTACAAAGAAAAATAATAAAAATCCTGATATAATACCATTAGTAAAAATGGCTTGTATCAGGATTTTTTGCATTTAAAATATATAAAAACCTAATTGAAAGAGCAGTAGATTGTAGGCGTCCTACTAAGGCGAAAAAGCTCCAAGATGAACATAATAAACCTAATTCCACATTTTAATGTAGCTTTAGTATAAAATCTAGTCCTATGTATATTTTTTTATATAGATATCTGTAAACTTATCTTAAAATGATGTATAATTAAAAAGTATTTTATAAATGAAAGCGTGAGGTGCGTATGAAACGAAAAAAAATTAGTGCAGTTTTATTAGCGTCTATATTAGCCGCTACACCGGTATTCCAGCTAAGACAGTCATTTGCAGAGCCTGGGGGCAGTCCGTCAGATGCTATACCTGTCGCCGGATTAAATGCAGCACAAAAAGGTACAGTTTGGGGTAAAGTATATGTATCCATGAATGCCTCACCTGTTTCCTGCGATGCTGCCCCTCCGGCGGATATTCCTTTACCAGATGTACCAATCATATACAGATGGATGGATAAGGACGGCTCAATCAGTCCATATTACAAGACTAGCTCAGGCAGTGACGGCTCATATTTCATTAAGATGCCATTATTTACGACAAATATAAATGGCAAAGAAGTAACCCACAACTTTGTTGCAGGGATAATTGCTAATTATCAGCAGATACAAATGTTTATAGACCCTGAATGGTTTAAAAGTGGAGTGGGTGCAAATTACCAGTCAGCATTTAACTCCTTGTATGGAAATTTTGGCGGTATAAACTCCATCATGTCAGGCTATACTACATGGGAGTCGGTGCAACAACAGGTTAAAAACTTTAATATTTTAGTGCAAAAAAACCAAATCTTACATTACACTCTGGCACACCAGTGCAAACACAACCTACAGCACCATTAGGCACTAACTACAAATCTTTTGCAGAGCTTAACAGAGTAAGAGGGATTGTATTTTACGATTGGGGATACACAGAGCTTTGCACCTATAGTCCGGCATACACAGAAGGCGACAGACCGATAAAAGGCAAAAAAGTAACCGTCACAGTTGGTAACAAGAGTGGCGGAGGATATCAGACATTTACTACTACTACAAATGCAGAGGGTATATTTGATATTGACCTAAAGGATAAAAAAGTAGATATCAAGCAAATTTATGTTTCAGTAGAAGGCATACAAGATGCAACCTTTTATACTCCATTTGCAACCCAACAATACTACAGTGCACCTGAAGTAGGGGGAGCTATAGGCTCACTTATCACACAAAAATTATATTCACTGGACTTTGCATACAAAGCAAACCCTGAGTTTAACATAGTAAAATATGACACCACAGGCTCTGCTGATACCACAGCATATCCCGGCTATCAAGTCTCAACATCAACAACTAAGGTAGCAGAGCAATCAGGACCATACACTATTAGATGGGTAAAACCGGTTTTAAATGCTAAAGGGGAAATAACCGGTACACAAATAATCTCTACCAGCGAACCATTATATCCTGATAACAACAGAGAATTACCTGACTTCCCTATGTATGTACCTGCAACGCTTGAACAAGACACAATATATAGAGCAGAGCTGGTATCACCTACAGGAAAAGTAATGCAGCTTGACTCATTCCTAGCAAAAAAAGATGCTCCACAGGAAAAAGTAGTACCTGCACCTGTAATTAATCCGGTAACATCGGACGATAAAGTTATAACAGGTACGGCACCGGCAAATTCAACAGTGACAGTTACATTACCAAATGGAGTTCCAGTTACAGCAACTACAGACGCAAATGGAGCATGGTCTGCACCATTACCTAGTAATGTTTCGCTTGCTAAAGATCAAACTATAACAGCAAAAACCACAGTAGATGGAAAAGACAGTGTAGCGTCAAACACAGTAGTCACACAAAAACCTACCCCAAAACAAAGCGAATTGCCTACTATAGACACAATAAACACAGAAACTACAAATATTACTGGTACGGGCACTCCGGGTTCTAAAGTCACAGTCACAGTTGATGGAAAATCACAGACAGTTGATGTAAATTCAAGCGGTACATGGACATCTCCAGTGCCATCAGGAGCAAAACTAGATGCTGGCGATACAGTATCAGCTACACAAACAACGACAGTAAACGGAAACGCTTTGGAGTCAAGTGCACCGTCTACAACAAAAGTCATACAGGCAGTCAAACAAATAAGTGAAGTTCCGGTAATAAATTCGGTAAATACAGAAAGTAAAAAAATAACTGGTACAGGCACACCCGGCTCTACAGTGACAGTGACAATAGGAAGTCAAGCCATAACTAAAACCGTAGAAAATGATAATACATGGAGTATTCCTATAAGTGGACTAACTAATCCTTTAACAGCAAATACAAATATCACAGCCACACAAACAGAAACAGGCAAAGACCCAAGCCCAGCTATAAATACAGTAGTTACTCCAGCACCTGTAAAAAATATAGCACCACCAACAATAAATCCGGCAACACAAGGGGATACATCTGTAAAAGGTAGCGGACAACCTGGTACAAATATTACAGTGACAATAGGTGGAACTCCACATGATGTAACCACAAAACCGGACGGTTCTTGGGAACTAAATGGAGTTAATTTACAACCGGGTGAAACAATAGAAGTCACTCAAACCGTAGACGGCAAAACACAAACAGCAACAACTACAGTGCCAGCGGTAATATCAGAAACACTAAAACCACCAACTATAGACCCGGTGAGATACGGAATTGTGAATTTTACAGGTACAGCCGAACCTAATGCTAGTATTACAATAGTAGCACATAATAAGGAATATACAGGTACAGCGGGTAGTGATGGTAAATATAACATACCTATAGGTGGTACAGTATTGGATAATGGGGATGTAATATCTGCAACTCAAACTGTAAATGGAAAAACAAGTGCAGCAGCAACAACTACATTTACAAAAGATGGTGTAAAGAGTTCTTATTTACCTCCGTCAATAGATAATGTAAGCACAATAAGCACTTCTGTATCAGGTACAGGAAAAAAAGGCTCACCTATAGAAGTGACCCTACAAGATGGTAAATTAATAGGAAAAGCTACAGTAGGTGATGATGGTAAATGGACAGTACCAGTGCCAAGTGATGTTACATTACAAGAGGGAAACACTGTTATTGTAGTAGCAACTAATACAGATAATAATGTTAAGCCTAAAACAGGCACAGCCTCAACCACAGTATACAAAGATACCACTCCGGCTAAAGCACCTACAATAACACAACCAAAGGCTGGAGATGCAAAAGTTTCAGGTACAAATGGTACACCTGGAGCAAAAATTACAGTCGCATTTCCAAATGGCGGCAAAGAAACGGCAACAGTACAATCTGATGGAACTTGGAAAGTGCAAGTACCGGATGGAAAAACATTAGTACCTGACAATATAATAACTGCTACAGAAACCTATAACGGACAAGACGTATCATCATCAACCCAAGTATCACCTGCTCCAGTCACCAATCAACCAAGTGCACCACCTACTATAAATCCTGTCACTGCTACTAGCACAGAAATAACAGGCACAGGTGAAAAGGGAGCAACAATCAGCGTAACATATCCAACAGCAGGCGGAGATGTTACTAAGGAAGTGACAGTAGACACAAATACAGGTACATGGACAGTGCCACTAGACGGTGACACCCTAAGCCCTGACGGCACAATTTCAGCAAAACAAGATATCGATGGAAAAAATGACGATACATTTATATACTCACCTGAGGTAACAACCAAAGTGCCACAAAAACCGGTAGCACAAATAGTAATCCCAACTCCAACCATTTCTACAGTAAAAGCAGAAGATAAAGTAATCCAAGGCAAAGGCGAAGTAGGAGCTACAGTCACAGTTACATTACCTGATGGCACTAAAACTACCGCAGTAGTGGATAGCAACAAAAACTGGATAGTAAACGTACCACCGACAATGACACTCAAGGAAACACAAGAAATAAAAGCTACACAAACACCAAATGGCGGTACAACACCAAGTGCAGAAATAAAAACCACAATAATAAAAAAAGAAGAGCCAACACAAAGTAACGCACCTACTATAGACCCAATGCAGATAGGAGCTACAACAATATCAGGTACAGGTGACCAAGGTTCAAAAATAACTTTGACAATTCCTGCATCTAATAATGTGTCAGGAACTCCAATTTCAATAGATACAACTGTTGGAAATGATGGCAAATGGACAGCAACTATTCCGCCAAACACACTAATAGATAGCACAAATAACAAAGTAATAGCAGTACAGACAACCACCACATCGACAGGTACTGAATTACCACAAAGTGGAGCAGTAACAGCCACCATCCCACTACCTGACCCAAATGCACAAACCTCAAAAAGTGCTCAGCCTGTAGTAAATCCACCAATAGCTGGAGAAACAACAATTACAGGTAAAGGTGCACCTGGCTCTACAATCACAGTTACAGTATCCGACCCTAATGACCCAAGTGCAACTAAAACCATAACTGTAACAGTAGACGAGCATGGTGATTGGACAGCAACAGTTCCACAGCTTAAAACAACAGATAATATAACAGTAACACAAAAAACCGGAGCAAATATAGTTAGTGATGAAGTGTCTGTTACACCAAAACAAGTAACTAAATCAGATACACCGACAATAGACGAGGTAAGCTCTGAAGATAAAAACATAACAGGAACAGGTAAAACAGGGGCAACAGTTACAGTAAAAGTAAAGGATGAAAATCCGGCATCTGCCAAAGTAGTTGACGGAACATGGGCAATACCTATAACCACCAAACTAAATGGCGGAGAGACAATCACAGCCGTACAAAAAGATGGATTAAATACCTCAAGCGACCCTGCGTCAGTAACAGTAAAAGAAGAAAAAGAAGTAAGCAATCCCCCAACAATCACAACACCATCAGTAGGAGCTACCACAGTATCAGGTACAGGTACACCTGGGTCAGAAATCGAGCTTACCTTACCCGGAGGACATAAAGTAACTACTACAGTAAAAGACGACTCATATCTTGATGATAGTGGTAAACCGGTGGTTAAAGGAACATGGACAGTACCATTAAAATATTTAGTAGACGACTCAAACACAGGCAAAAGAGAAATAGAATACAAATTAAATCCATCAGACACAATAACCGCAACACAACATACAGACGGCATGAAGATTAGCCACTCAGTATCAGCAAGCACAGCATCACAGTCAGGCGGTAGTTCGTCCAGCAGTTCTTCTAGTTCCTCAAGCTCATCATCGGAAAATAGCGGTGGAAGTGGCGGAACCAAGCCAAACAAAGATACTAAAAAAGAAGACGCAAAATCACCTCAAACAACAGAAAAAGCCACTATACAAAACGTTACAGACAATCTAATCAAAGGCACAACAACACCAAACTCATCGATTAAAGCGTACGACAAAGACAATAAACTAATAGGAAAAACAAAATCTGATGAAGATGGTAAATTTTCACTTGAAATGCTACGTCAAGTATCAGGTACAAGAGTAAAATTGCAAATAACTGATGAAAATGGAAATCAGACCGTCACCTATATAGAAATAGGCGAGGCTGAAATACCATTAGGAACAATAACGCTAAATAGAAAAGACCATATGGCATATATGGTAGGCTATCCTGACAAGACCTTCAGACCAAGTAGAAGTATGACAAGAGCAGAGCTGGCGACTGTTTTATACAACATCTCTATCTTACCAAATGCAGGAGGGGAAAATAGCCTATTTAAAGATATAAAACCAATGGATTGGTTTGCTATTAAAGTAAACGTAATAGGCGGCTACAACGTTATGTCAGGATATGAAGATAAGAGTTTCCGCCCATTAAATGGAATTACAAGAGAAGAATTTGCATCCGTAATGGCAAGATTTATACCTGCAACAGACAAGACGAATCCATTCTCTGACTCACAAGACAGATGGTCATCAGATGCTATAGGTGCACTTTATCAAGCCGGATATATCACAGGATACCCTGATGGTACATTTAAACCTGAAAAAGAAATCACAAGAGCAGAAGTGGCATCAATAATTAACAAAATGCTGGACAGAAAAGCAGACTCACAAGCTTATTCATTAGTATCACAACACTTTACAGATGTAAATGTAAACCACTGGGCATACAATGACATAATAGAGGCTACAAATTCTCACGATTACAACAGAAGAGATAGTCTAGGCATCCAAGAAGATTGGACAGAAAATACAACAAATAAAAAAACTTATTAGTATAAAAAACAAAAACTTGCCTTTCCTATTATATTATAGTAGGAAAGGCAAGTTTTTTAGCTTGCACAACCATTGTGCAAGATTAAAATTCCAAAAAACATCATAAATTATATCTTGAAAAGAATACAAAAAAGGAATATAATCGAATTATATTAGCAAAAAGCAAATCATTAGACGATACATTAAAAGCGTTTAGCAACCTAGTAGACGCTATGAACGAGATTATGACCAAAAAAGACGAAGGAACAAAAATAAAAATGTAATTTAAGAAAAATAAAAAAATAGTAAAACCGAAAGCAATTAGAACTAAAAACTTAAATTAAAAAAGATCTCAAGTGGCAAAAAATACTGCTTGAGGTCTTTTACATAAAAAAATAAAA
>QWCK01006188.1_pt1 | contig 10244 bp, 6 predicted proteins | sample 1972571 | NCBI WGS metagenome assembly QWCK01 (sample SAMN09866710, study PRJNA288562) | Human gut metagenome isolate term2_stool, whole genome shotgun sequencing... | isolation source: gut | host: Homo sapiens | place: USA: California | reverse complement strand
GGAGGGGACGTAGTATACGTCGTCATCCCAGTCTACCTGTGCCGCACTCCATATATATGATGAGAGGGCGACGATCACGAGTAGAGATATAGATCTTGTAAGCCTCATCATGGTAATTGTTGGTTTAGGGTTTGTAATCTGTCAAGCTAGGTGCTGAGGGGAAGGTCTCGCAGGAGGCTCTTCCCCCTAGCTACCTTGTGCTTACTTAGAGCCTTTAGAGTTGATTTCGTTTAATCATAACTCTCTGGGTAAAGGTCTCTTGCATAGTGCGTATGAGCGCAATGTATGAGCCCTCGGGTAGATCTGTCAGGTCGATAGAGCTACGTAGTGCATCACCTTGTAGCGTCAGGAGACAGCGTCCTGAGAGATCGTAGAGCTGTAGCGACAGAGCCGCGTCAGCCTCAGCTAGGGTCGCCATGTCTCGTATCACAGAGGGGTAGAGGTAGGGTTGCTGCGTACTCTTTATGCTCTTATCGATCCCTAGCTTCTCAGGAGCGTCGTATAGTACCTCGATGCGGTAGTTATCTCCGCCCTTGCCCCCGGCATCTTTGTAAGAGAGTACGGAGGGATCTGTCTCTCCGACCTTCTGATCGTTACGATAGATTACATAGCCCTTGACCTCTGGGAAGGGTACGGGCAGCGAACCACGCGTGAAGGTCTCACGGATCGTGTCACCGCTGAGCGTAGGACTATCAGATACGACTAGCTCGAGTGCCATATAGCCATTTGTAGTAAAGATGGGCTCAGGCAGTCCAACAAACTGGTTATACGGCGTGCCAATGTAAACTGCAGCGAGACCGCCATCTACCCCCATGTACTCATCCTTGGAGTTTGTATCGATGTACACATCGTGGGGGAAGCTCGTCCGAACCTTAAAGCCTACCTCGAGATTCTCATCCATGTTCAGCTCAAAGGGCTTCCTAAGCGGTATAGACATCCACCCATTGGAGCCTTGCCCCTCCTTGGGTACTGAAAAGTACTGGGCGTATTCACGATTTTTATTGAGCTTCTGGCGTAGATAGATGCACTGAGCTCCTCCCTTGTCGTTTAGTACTGGCAGTACATTGATCTGATGTACATATAGAGGCTGCTCAAAGGGCGACTGTCCCAGACGAAACTTGTCAAAGTAGCGTATCTCAGGATATCCATTGTAAGCAAGTACACCTACATACTTAGAGGATGCTTTGGCTGGATTCATCTTTGCTCTATCAGCAATCTTAGAGATCGTCTGCACATTGACGGGGTGTGCCCAAGAGACTGTTACGACTCCTGCTTCATCCGTTTTGACCTTAGCATCTACCTCTGTGACGAGCTTGCCCGTATAGATAGTCCGGTAAGCTGCTGGGGTAGCGATTTTCTCACCCTCGACATTGTAAAGAGCCTCTACGGCGTAGTGGACAGAGCCTTTAGCGGTGAGATCATGTGAGATCTGGTCTGTATACTTAGCGTCTGTGACCTCTTTGAGGAGCGTGCCGTTGCGGTATATCTGATAGCTGATGGGGTAGCCCTGTGCGTGTGCAGGTACGGCATCCCACTCTAGCTCTACCTTGAGATGATCCTGGAGGTTTAGCTTACCACGTAGCTCACGTATAGGAGCAAAAGGCATGTAGCCCTTACGCCAAGTGCCAGTTACCTCGCGCTGCCCTGTCTTGTCTGGATCGAGGTACATATCCATGTGGTATAGATCACCCTTGTCGCTGTACTTATTGAAGTGTGCGCTGAGGCGACCATAGTAGCCATCTTGAGAGCAGATAGCTATCATACCTCCTGTGAGGGTAGCGATCTGCTCTTTCTTATCATTGTATAGTGGCGACCCTGAGGAGCCTCCCTCGGTATTGCCTGTGTGAAACATAAGTATGTAGTGATCATCCTTACCGCCCAATGTTGTAGGCTTCTGTGGATTACCTTCGGACCACTGACCGAGAGTCATACCCTTATTGTAAAGTGCCAGTTTGGTCGCATCTCCTGCTGGGTGATGGATGCCCGCTCCACTCTGCCAGGTCTGCTCAGTAGCATTCCAGCCTGAGTAGTAGACACGATAGTCGAGAGGTATCTCATCCTTGAGCTCCAGGAGCATACCATCGGAGTAACCAAAGGGAGATGTGTAGGTACGGATGGTAGCACCAGTGAGTGTCTTGGTCGTCTGGAAGCCGTAGTCGCTATTGTTGCAGCGAGGCTTCTCATAGTGAAAGCCAAAGATCCACTGATCCATCTTGCTCTGATCAATGCCAAAGCCACCCTTGAACGATCCTACGATAGGGTCTCCCGTTCCCTCCTCGCCTGAGCAGTGTGCTGCTGTAAGGATGTAGGGCTTGAAGTCTCCCTTTATATTATTGATCAGGTTGCCTGAACACAAGCTCATATCGCCGTTAGCGAAGACAGGCATATAGATGACCGAGCTGCTCTTCTGCTCCTGCCAGTCGTCTCCCTCGGGGCAGTTGATGTTGAGCTGGCAGTACCGATCCTTACCCGGATCTGAAGCGTCTTCCCTCTCTATGGTAGGACTGACCTTAGCCTGCATTACAGAGCGGTAGAGGTAGCCTACGCCACTGATCTGGATAGAGGGTATAGCAGAGCCACGAGGAGCCTCATAGTCTAGTATGAGCTTGCTACCGCTCAGAGGCTCAGAGGCAAAGGCACCATGCTTAGGATGCGTCTCGTGTGTGTAGGCTCCGAGGAGCTGCTCGCCTTCAGGAGTGTAGATGTAGAGACGTCCGCCCTGGGGAATGAAAAAGTCTGAGTAGTATAGGCTCAGTCCTACAGGACTCTGCTCCATATCTATCTCTAGTCGGTAAATGTCAGTGCCTGCTACGGAGCCAATCAGCTCAGCCTCAGTGGCGAAGTCTATGGAGCAGGGGACTACCTTGCCGACGTTGTAAGGTTTGCGCTGCAAGCTCCCCTCGTGCCACGCCTCTCGGCGCATGAGGTCTTGGGGGTTAAAGTCTGGAGCTAGCGATATGCCGGCTGTCGCAGTGCGTAGTGTGCCCTCCCCGAGAAGCTGTGGTGTGCCCCCGAAGGATTGCTGTGCGAGGCCACTGCTAGCTCCAGTGAGCAAGCATAGCGGAATGAGGATCAGTAAGATCAGTCGATTCGTTAGGTGATTCATTACTATTCGTTAGTATTATATCTATGGTTGTTTAAGTGGTAAGTAGAGTGATCTGTTGAAGCTCAGATGAGATGCCGTCATAGTGCGCTCTAGCGACCGCACACAGGATGGTGGCGGTATCTACAACTAGTGTGATGGTATGACTCGGCTCTATTATCTTCACATCCGATCGAATCTCAGACTCCCAACAAAGGTATGAAATGTTTTGTGACTGAGCAATACGATGCCCCGCCCAAGAGAAAGATCAATTAGGGTAGCCTTGGCAGCTTCTGTGAGGAGAGTTTAGTTTCATAGGTAGGAAACTCCAGTGCCATAGGTAAGAAACTCCAGTTTCATAGGTAAGAAACTCTAGTGCCATAGGTATGAAACTCTAGTGCCATAGGTATGAAACTAAAAATGCCACACGAATGAGACTCGAAGTCTCATAGGTGTGGCGAGCGTTATGTGGGGAATAAGGGGGGCTTTGCTACGAGAGGGAGACCCGGATGCTAGAGAGTCGCATCAGCAGCTCGGGTAGGTCGCTGAGGTTGTGTCGCTCAGCGTTGAGCTGCAGGAGCTGATCTCGTAGCGTGGGAGAGATGCGCTGCATAGCTGGGGAGAGGTAGAGCAGCATGGGTACCTGACCTCTCATATCGGGCGCGACTGGTCCGCTGGAGTAGGGGTGCCACTCACTATACACACCCACGGGGCTACAATAGATAAGTATCGTGGGGGTCTCCTGGTAGTGTGCGATGAGTTGCTTGAGTAGGTAGTCCTGGTAATAGACGACGTTGTAGTATTGAGCTACGTGGTCTAGGGCATCGCCTGGTAACTCTATGTCAATGTTTGCCGATAGGCGATTGTACTTACAGAACTCCTCGGGGATGCGCCACCAGATGTTACTACGAGCTCCCAAGAGATGGATGGTGGTGAGACGAGACTGGCTCTCTAGCTGCTTGAGCTGGTCGAGGACTGCGTCATCGTAGGGGATGCGGTCTGTCCACTCCTGATCGTCTGCACGTAGATTGGTAAAGAAGTGCTGGTCGCAGTCGGCTGCTAGCTGTGGGTAGACATCTAGTCCACGGGCTATGCGAGGAGTGTTGTCTAGCCAATAGGTGTCGTAGCCTGCTGCACGAAAGATACTATAGATAGAGGGATAGGTGTCCCAGCTGTCAGGACTATCCTTAGGGCAGAGAGAGAGCGTCCAGGCAGCAGCTAGAGCTGCATTGTCAGAGGCACTATAGACGCTGTCCAGCTTGATGAGAGAGCCAGCCTGTAGGAGGGAGTCTATGGTGGGGGTGTTGTCGCTGACGATAGGGTTGTAGCAGTGCATCAGGTGCGGGTAGATGTCTTCGGCAAGGACCAGCACGACGTTGTGTGGTGGTAGGAGCGAGTCTACTGTTACCTCTTGAGGTGTCGCTTGTCGAGGTTTGTAGTCTAGCGAGCAGTGCTTTGCATTGTTATATAGCTCCCCGCTACTCAGCATGAGGCGAGCTAGAGGTGCATGTGCATTGTACTGTATGACTCCAGAGCTGGCGGCGATACGCGTCTGACGCAGATAGTTGATACCGAGTATGTGTGTACCAACGAGAACTATTACAAAGAGGATCCTGGAGCTATATCGCTGGATGCGCTTGTCACAAGGGTTGGGCTGCTCTTTAGTACTCTTAGCACGACTTATGAGCCAAGAGATGCCGAGCGGGAGGAAGATAGCTAGTAGGAGCTTGCCGCTCTCTCGTAGCATAAAGGGTATATCTAGTCGTAGCGACTGAAAGAAGCCGTGAGCCTCACCGGGGTTGGTCGCAAAGATCGGGATGGCGATTGCATCGCAGTAAGGCATCTGGTAGGTACTGACGAGGTAGAGATCCATAATCTGTATGGCACTGATCAGTACTAGCTCGGTGATGATGACCACCCGACGTGTGATGCGATGGGGGATCAGAGTGGGGATGATGTAGAGTAGCGTAGCCATCCAGAGGGTGTCCCATAGTAGGGGAAGGTTTTCTCTAGATAGATAAGTAGCACTCTTAGAGAGCAGGCCTCTGATGACCAGATTATTGAGCGTCAAGATCGCTAGCATCGCAATCAGTAGCCATACTAGCTGTGGAATCCTAGCTTTGACTCCCTGGAGGTAGTGTAAGAGTGCTTTTTTCATAGCTGATCTGGATGCTTAGGTGAGAAGGTTACCTCAGAGCCAAAGCCCTTGATACATCTAGGACGGGTCGCATCGTAGGATAGACTCCATAGCTGTAAGCGGGGGATGGTATAGTTTGACTCGATGCCCATAAGTCCCATGAGTGAAGAGGTGAAGAGATCGGTCATGAAGGGTTTGTATCGCGCACGCTGCACGGCGAGTAGGATGTCGGGATTCTCTGCAGCAAACTGATCGGACATATAGACCATAAAGGGTACCTGCAGAGCACTCTCGCAGACTCCGTGTGCTGCCTGATGAGGAGCCTTGGGATTGTCGTAGCGAGAGATAGCATGATCTGAGAAGTAGATGACGATGGAGGAGCTCTGGCTGTAGTATTTGATAATCTCTGAGACGATGGAGTCGTTGTAGAGGATCGAGTTCATATACTCAGCCGAGTTTTGCGCCTCTCCTGAGCTGAGGCGAGGCTCTACCTGCTTTACATCTGTAGCTGTAAAGTGGCTAAAGCGATCGTTGGGGTATCTATCGGCAAAGGCCGCATGACTCCCCATCAAGTGAGTTACGACGAGAAGGCTCCCATTAGGTGAAGTGGTATGCCGATAGTCGATCAGATGCGGGAGGAGGAGTTCATCGTGCTTGACTTGCCCAGCCTTCCAGTGCAAGGCACTAGAGGTACTCCCATCGGTGTAGTAAGTGCTGTCGGCCGTGGAGGCTATGAGCGAGACCTCCTCGATCCAGTCTCCACTCATCTCCTGATTGCTACACCAGTAGGTTTTGTAGCCAGCAGAGGAGAAGGTGATAGGGAGTGTCGTCGTGGCATCCCAAGGAGCTTGCTCGTCTTCGCCTCGTATGGTGAGGACGCGTCGCAGCGAGGTGAGCGTGTTAGGCTGTGGGCAGACGACATCATCGTAGAGGACTAGTGAGCCAGCCTGGACGAGTGAGTCTAGGCGTGGGGTATTCTCTAGTGGATAGCCGTAGCAGTGCATGTCTAAGCGACGTAGAGACTCGCCTATGATGACCACCACGTTGTGTGGCTGACGCTGCGGCATGAGGCGAACGTTGGTCGGAGTGTTTTTCCATAAGTTTTGCCCCATCTCGTCGTATCGCTTTTGATTGGTAAAGACTCCTAGCGTGGTCGCTACGTAGCGGCTCATCATACTATACTCGTGAGCGAGCGTGTAAGCCTCTTCATTCGAGATACCCCCTGTCACTATTGGGCTTAGCTGTGTAGCGTGCGGTATACCAGAGATAAGTACTAGCAGTAGCATGAAGACTAGTCCCCAGCCCTTGCGGGTTAACCAGGTCACAAGACTGATGCCACAGAGCAGTCCGATAGCCTCTAGTAGCGTGTGCATCGGCATACTCCATGGTAGTAGCGAGCGACACACATCATCGGCCCAGGGCGGGTAGTACTGCAGCAAGACGGTCTGCGTGAGGAGCGTGCCGTACTGGGTGAGCAGATAATACTCATATATAAATAGTACAGCCGAGAGCAGTACGATGAGACTAGTCCAAGTGATGCGCCACCACCGCTGCGGCAGTATGGCAGGGAGCGTCATCAGTATCGCAGTGCCGGCGATATAGCCTCCCAGCCAAAGGAGCAGAGGCATCTCCATACGAAGGTGTAGTATCATTAAGCTCCCCATAAGCACTTGTAGGAGTGTCAGGAAGGCAAAGAGATTTGGCATACTACACATACGCCCCCACAACTGCTTCAGATAGCCCCCACAGATGGAGAGAAGCCTTTTTATCTTAGGAATCATAGGAATAAAAGATAGCTCGTTAACAAGGTCATAATAAGAGGTCGTAATAAGTCTAGCGCAAAAGTACGAAAAGTCGTGTTCCCCCCGATTACTTACCGCTCTGCGCCTTGCATCGGTGGTATAGATTGGTACACCCCTCAGTGAGTAGATCCAGGACGAGCTCAAAGCCCGACGCCCCGCCGTAGTATGGATCGGGGATGTGGTCCCATGGCATCTGCTCGAGGTAGTCCGCCATACGCACGACCTTCTCCTGCTGCTCTAGCGTCGGGGCTAGCTCGCGCAGTGCATCATAGTTGTCATCGTCCATGGCGATGATCAGGTCAAAGGCGTCAAAGTCTTCATCCTTAATCTGCCTCGCACGATGCGTCATCTCAATGCCCCGCCGTGCTGCATGGGCACGCATGCGCGGATCTGCTAGTTGTCCCTGATGCCATCCACCTATGCCTGCCGAGTCTACTTCGATCCGAGACGAACTGGCGGGGTCTTCGGCTAGGAGTTGTCGCATGATAGCCTCTGCTAGTGGCGAACGGCAGATGTTGCCTAGACAGACGAAGAGGATGCGGTAAGGAGCTTTACTACTAGAGTCGCTCTGTGCCATCATGTATGCCTTGCTGTATCGTGTGGTAAACTTGCTCGCGGAGATCTTGTATCGGCTGATCCGAGGTATGGAACTCTCGAGGGTGGACTGGCGGGTGTATATCTAGATAGAGGCGACGCCAGTGTGGTAGCAACGAGCCTGCGCGCATCACGCCATAGGAGCCCGAGATGGAGACAGGGATGATCGGGATGTCTAGCTCATCGGCGATCACGAAGCCGCCCTTCTTGAAGGGCTGCATACGTCCCGTGCGAGTACGACTGCCCTCGGGGAAGATAAAGATCGAGTAGCCATCACCGAGCGAACGCTTAGCTTCGTCCAGCGAATTGCGAATGTTCTGTATGCTATGTCCATTGACAAAGATAAAGCCCGCGACTGCGCACGCTTTGCCCACAAAGGGGACACGCCGCAGCGACTCCTTCATCACCCACTTGAAGGGGATGCCGAGGAAGCCGTAGAGGAGGAAGATGTCGTAAGCTCCTTGGTGGTTGGCCATGACGACATAGGGACCCGACTTCTTGTCGTAGTTCTTGCGCCCTCGCACGGTAACGGGGCAGAGGGATAGGATCAGTCCTAGCCACGACCAGATGAGTCCTGGGTAGTAGCTAAAGAACTTGCCGAAGCCTAGCAAGCAGCCCACCGTCATAATGACTGCTAAGATGATGGTAAGGACCGCATAAATGGGGGCCGCAAATAAGACTATATATATAATGTATAGTATCCGTAGTAGCATAGAGGAGTAGGGGGTTGTCTCACATACTGAGGTCATAGCATACGAGCCTCAGTGCTTGTATCTTGCTCACAAAGGTAATGAAAAAGCCCTTGACAGTCACTTCCTTCGTAATGTCGCTTTACTACTTATAGATGAGCGTGTGTCGCTGCGCTCTCGTGAGGTAGCGACTGACCGTCTCGGTGATCTCCTCAGGCGTGATCGCCTGTATGCGCTCTGCCACCTCGGCGACGCTACTGACTCTGCCGAAGTAGAGGTAGCTCTTGAGCATCGTGATGAGCTCGCTGTCGTGCTGATCGTTGGCGAGGAGTAGCTGCCCCACGATCTGCTGCTTACTGATCTCCAGTTGCTCCACACTCATAGGCGTGGTGACGTAGCGGTCCAAGATGCTATGCACCGCTTCCACTGCTTGTTGTAGCGTGTCGCTCCCTGTACCCAGGTAAACGCTCCAGACGCCATCACTCAGGTAAGGCGTATAATTTGCCTCGACACTGTAGACCAGTCCCAGCTCTTCACGCAGATGAAGGTTCAGTTGCGAGGAGATGGCGGGCCCTCCGACGAAGTTGTTGAAGAGCGTCATAGCGTAGCGCTCTCGATTGTGCAGGCTCGGAGCATGCGTCCCTATGATGCAGTGGCACTGGTTGGTGCGGTAGTGGTGGGTCTTAGCGATGAGCCGCTCGGGTGTGGCCGTGGGCTTGACTTTTGGCACCTTAAATGGGTCTCCCGCAGCTACTCGTGGCTCGCTGTAGAGATGCTCGATCATCTTGATCGCTTTGTCAAAGTCTATCTCGCCCCAGATGCCCAGCACCATATTGTCGGGGCGGTAGTACTGATCCATAAAGCGTCGCACGACGGTCGAGGAGATACGTCTGACAGACTGCTCGGAGCCTAGGATATTGTGCGCTAGCGGCGTGCCGCTAAAGAGTAGCTCCTCAAACTCATCATATATCCGCTCACTCGGAGCATCTAGGTAGCTGGCTATCTCCTCTATGATCACCTCCTGCTCTTTGCTCAGCTCCTCGGCTGGTATGTAGCTGTTGAGGACAATGTCTGTGAGCAGATGAACGGCCCTGAGCGCATAGCGTGAGGGGATGGTTATGTGTAGGGTCGTATCCTCCTTGGTGGTGAAAGCGTTGAGATCAGCACCCACCGCCTCGACACGATTTACTAGGTGTAGGGCGTGTCGTCTATGCGTCCCCTTAAAGAGCATGTGCTCCGTACAGTGCGCCAGTCCATGGTAGGGCTGCGGATCGTGAGCCGACCCTGTCTGTACCATGTAGCCTATATAGGTGACCTGGCTGGGGATAGGGTAGTAGACGATACGTAGTCCCTGAGTAGTGGTGTGGTATTGTAGTTGTGGAGATGTCATAATGAAAAGAGAGAGACAGTCACATAGACCTGCCAGCTCCAAAAAAAAGAACCCAGACCACACAAAGTCATGTAGTCTGGGCCTCTCTAGATGTTATGATACATAGATACGTATCATGGTAGATACGACTCGATATGTCGTAGAGGTTGTGTAGCTGTCAGCTTACTCAGCAGCGGGAGCCTCTTCGGTAGCTGGTGCTTCCTCAGCGGCAGGAGCTTCTTCAGCGGCAGGTGCCTCCTCGGTAGCGTTAGCCTCCTCGTTAGCCTCTGCTTCGGCCTTTGCAGCAGCTTCGGCCTCAGCCTTCTCGCGCTCGATGGCTGCCTTCTTCTCCTCTAGTGCCTTGCTACGCTCCTTGTTTTGCTCTTCCTCAGCCTCGTGCTGCTTCTGAGCTATATCATGAGCCTTCTGCTGGTCACGCTCAGCGACTCCCTTGAGGAGCTGCTGCTTGTTTGTGAGCCAGCTCTCAAAGCGCTGGTCTGCGACCTCCTGTGTGAATGCGCCCTTGGCGACACCACCATCGAGGTGCTTCTTAAGGAGGACACCCTCACGT
>QWCK01006185.1_pt1 | contig 10249 bp, 15 predicted proteins | sample 1972571 | NCBI WGS metagenome assembly QWCK01 (sample SAMN09866710, study PRJNA288562) | Human gut metagenome isolate term2_stool, whole genome shotgun sequencing... | isolation source: gut | host: Homo sapiens | place: USA: California | reverse complement strand
CGCGTGGGGGATTCCTATTCTTCCCACGGGTGCAAAATTCACTCTTCTCACGCAGGCACGATAGCAAGCGGGAGCTCTTCCGTGTTTATCAACGGGAAATCCGCAGGGCGCATAGGTGATCCTGTGTCATGCGGCGGTTCTGTGGCACAGGGGTCTTCTAATGTGTATATAGGGGGATAGATGAATCAGACACAAATCAATATAAACCGAATCCGTGCGTATAATACAACGGAAATGATGTGGAAACAGTTCCGGCGGATTATACAAGATGCGGCATTCAATGAATCGGAACATCCGAGAAATGAAAAGGGAGAATTTGCAAGGAGAAATACCCGAAGGGCAACGAAAACAAGGGAAAATCAATCTCGTAAAAGAAACGGCATACGGCTCGGCCGCAAAGAATACGCCATATTTATGCATGAAATGAATACCCATTTAACCAAGGATGACCTCAGTGAAAAAATTGTCACTAAAAATATAGGCGAATATAGATATTTGGTGAAAGTTATTGGATTTGACAATTATCACATAATAAATAAAATGAAGATAAAGTAGATGGGGGTATGAATATATGGAGAAAAGCCTGGATAAAATTCTTGAAAAAGAACTTAGAAAATTACGGAAAGAACCGGATGAGTTTGTCGAAGGTATGTTTGATTATTTAAAAGAAGATGAAGATAAGGAAGAGGTACTGGAAGCCATCCAATATGGAGACATCAGAACATCTGCGGAAGCGCTTATGTGGGCTTTCGATATATATAGAGAAAAATATGAACTGAGAGACCTTTTGGAAAATATTTGTGACGATGAGGGATTTATCAAAAAAATCTTAGAGATGGCGCAAAGTGAAGATGAAAAAGATACATTGGCAGTAGCCATGCAAAATGAAGAGATAAAAACACCTGAAGAGATTCTCCGGTTTGCGTTGAAAGTGTGCCAAAATAAAGAGAAAGAGTAATTTAGGCCGTAAAAAGCACCTGACAGATGCCGGGTGCTTTTCGATTGCATATAAATCAAGTAATAAAAAAGGACAATAAAAAACAGACCGCTGGGTGGACGCCATCTGGAGTCGATATCCAGCCCCCACCATATGCCCACGCATTCGGAGCTCCGCAGCTAATGGCGACTTTCTGATGTCAGCGGTCTGTTTATTAACTCTATTATAATCTACATTTACAAAATAATCAAATTAAAAATATGCTTTTATTACAGCGAAAGGAGGAGTGGCATGATATACAGAAAACTCGACGAAAACTGGGATTACATATTCGGTCGTGGGAAAAACGCGTATTTGGAAGGAGCGGATGCGGTGGCACAAGCCATTAAGTCCAGGCTTCTTTTACTTTACAGCGAATGGTGGGAGGATTTGGAAGACGGACTCCCGTTATGGGAGAAGATACTCGGCAGCTCCGGAAGACCGGAGAACCTGAAAGCTGTCGATTTCATCTTCAAGGACCGTATTCAAAACACCACCGGAGTTTTGTCCATTCTCGGTTATGATTCGGAGTTCCAAAACAGGAATTATCTGTTCCGGTGCGCAGTGGAAACATTATTCGGGACTCTTATTATTTCCAATTCAGGAGTGAGTGAAGAATGAGTTATTTCAATCCATATATAGATAAATCGGGTCTTCATATACCGACTTATAATGACATTCTCGATGACATGATTGAAGGAATGAAAAAAATCTACGGAAGCGATATATATTTGGAAAACGACAGTGCGGATTATCAATTTCTCAGTATACTCGCGCTGAAAATCAGCGATTCCTACCAGGCGATCCAGTATGCATATAACTCCCGTTCTCCGGCTACTGCCGTTGGAGCGGCACTTGATTCTGTCGTCAAATTAAACGGGATTGCAAGAAAAAAAGCAGGATACTCCACTTGTGAACTTGTCCTTTCCGGGATTCCTTTTACTGAGATAAAAAACGGCTCAGCAATTGATAAAACCAATGTGGTCTGGAAACTTCCTTCGTCAGTGGTTATCGGTTCTGACGGAACAGTAAAGACAACGGCGGTTTGCTCGAAACCGGGGGCGGTATCTGCCGAGCCGGGGGATATCACAAAGATTCACACTCCGACATACGGATGGAAAAAAGTGGAAAACAAGGCATCTGCGATTCCCGGAAATGCCATCGAGACGGACGGTGAATTGCGGCAGCGGCAGACGATATCGGTTTCCAATCCCTCGCAGACAATGCTTGACGGGACAAGGGGGGCTCTGCGGGCATTAAGTGACATCAAACGAGTAGCGGTCTATGAAAATGACACGAATCTGTCTACAGTAGATCCCGATTTGAATCCGCACGGATTCCCTCCACATTCCATTACATGCGTTGTGGAAGGCGGAGACGATTATAAAATCGCAGAAACAATTCTGTATCACAAAGGGATCGGCTGCTATACGAACGGTACAACAGAAATGGAAGTCATTGATCAGAATGAATATGTAAATAAAATCAGATTTTATCGCCCCGATTATATCCCTATTTTTGTGAAAGTAACATTGAGGAAATATACCGGATATATTTCGATCCTTGAATCCAATGTAAAACTGGCTATTTATAAATATCTTGAGTCTTTGGAAATCGGTCGTGATATTTCCATTTCCATGCTGACCGGCGTCGTCATGGCATGCAATCCGATTATCAGCAAGCCGGTGTTTGGAATCAAAGAAATTAAAGTCGGACGGGAAGCCGGACAGCTTCGGGCGGCAGACATTGATTTATCCTATAAAGAAGTGGCGGATCCCGTATTCAAAAATATCGAGGTAACTATATGAATACGAGAGACAAAGAGTATTATAGAAACCTCGTCACATCTGAATATCGGGGCGGTAAAAAATTTAACGCCATGATACGGAAAATGGTGGATTATAACTGCTTGCTTGATAGAAGTATTTTATCCATTATTGATAAATTTGACGTGGATACTGCGGAAAAGGCGCAGTTGGATATTTTGGGGGAGTGTGTCGGGGTATCAAGAAATCTCACGTTTGAGCCTAAAAGACCGGTCATGCATAAGCTAATATGTCCTACGCCTTCGGAGATGAAGATGGATTCGGTTTCCGAATCTGTTTATAAGGTATATAAAACGCCTGCACCGCCCAATTTGAGTGATTCAAATATCATCAAAGGATGCAGTCCGGAAGATATGGAAGATTTCGGAATTATAAAAGATGAAGTTTACCGAATTATGATTAAAGCAAGAATTATTCATAACATATGGAAAGGGAATGTTCTGGATTTATATGAAATGTGGGATAACCTATTTGATGAAACAAAAGGAATTCAGATTCAAGATTTGCAAGACATGAGTTTCAATATTGTGATGATTGGTGATTTTCCGGATATTATTCGTGAGTTGATTATTCATGGATATATCATACCGAAACCTGCCGGTGTCAGAATTAATATTCTTTCTTTTATTTCTGCAGAAGGTCTTCCTATTTTCTCTTATAACTACAACACATTAAATTACAGCGGTTATAAATCCTATTGGATTCAAACAACAGAAGCAGGAGGAAAGTAAATGGCAAGTTCAAACTTCAAAGTATTTGCAGAGGGCGTATCGCAGAAAGATATTCAATCAGATTCGGTATATGAATCCGATGCGCAAAGGGTTAATGGAGTCGTTCCCGGAGTGGCCGATCCTAAATTGCATAACAAATTATACAAGCAGGCCACTGTGATGGCGGCAGCTTTGGCGCATGTCATTACGCAGGCGGGATTCGATGCCAGAGACGATGATTACTCGGGTCTGGTAGACGGAATACGGAAAACTTTTGCCGGAAGCGTAAATAATGTAAAACCTGACAACAACGGAAACATCGATTTAACAGAAGTGATTGATTCCATCAGAAGAATGACATATCCCCGGATAGGGGATTTTATTATTACGAAAAATCCGGAAAATCCGTCGAAAAAATATGACGGGACAACATGGGAACTTCTGGAAGAAAAAGTATTTATTATGAGTGCCGGGAAAAATAAAACCGTCGGGGGAATCAGCGGAAGCAACGAGCATACGCTAACGGTGGACGAACTTCCTTCCCATACTCACCACGGGTTTGTAAGCAGTGCAGGGGATCATACGCATGGAGCATTCGCATTAATGGCCGGTGATCATTATCATACCGGCTCAACGGAACGGTCGGGAGAGCATTACCATGCAGGAAACGGAACGACATCGGAAGACGGGGATCATACACACGGAAGGGGGACTATGAATATTAAAGGACAATTTAGCGGAGTTGGTCAGAGATTTGGAGGAGAATCCAATTATTTGGACGGAGCATTTTATTATGCCAGCGAATTCAATCAACCGCAAAACGGAGCGCCGCTATCTAACGATGGGCAAAGAGATGATGTTTTCGGATTTGATGCATCCCGCTCGTGGACGGGTTCTACATCGTCAAACGGAAAACACAGTCACAGCTTTTCTTTCCAGACCTATTCTGACGGGAATCATGAACATAGTTTTTCCACGTCTCGTGCCGGAGAGCATACACATCAAGTAAATATACAATCGGCAGGAAATCACGATCACTCACTGCATATAGGGAATACAGGTAATGGAAGTTCTATCGATATGAGGCCACGTCATATATCTGCTTATATTTGGATCAGAACTGCATAAGGAGAATGTTATGGATACAACAAACGCAAGAATTTCATTTTCTACAAGCACCGAAAAAGTATGGGAACAGGTCAATCCTAAACTGATGGAGGGGGAACTTGTATTCGCGAAAACTAAAGAAGGAAAATATAAACTGGTGGTTGGGAATATAGGCGGCAGTAGCTATAAAGAAAGTGTCACAGTATGGGATCAAAAGGATGTGGAAACAAAGGTTCAAGCGATTAAGGAGGCATCGCTGCAAGTCGAATCTTCTGCAAAATCTGCCGCTTTGTCCGCATCGTCAGCCACTTCTTCCGCTTCCAATGCTAAATCAAGTGAGCAGATTGTGTCCCGGTATGTATCGCAGGCGCAGACGGCCAAAACAAAATCGGAAGAAGTCCTAAAGTCTGTTAAGCAGTCGGAAACAAATGCGAAAACAAGCGAGATAAATGCCAAAGGTTCAGAAACAAAAGCAGCGACGCTTTCTGCCGAAGCTGCTCTTGCGGCAACAGAGGCGAAGCAGTCTGCATCAAATGCTGAGGCAAGTGCGGCCCACATTAAAGACGGTGAAACAAATGCAAAATTCCATGAAGAACAGGCTGCACAATATGCAAAATCCGCTGCCGACACATTGGAGCAGGTGAACCTGGCGAAAAATGAGGCAGAAACGGCAGCTTCCGCCGCTCTTTCCTCCAAGAATGCAGCGGTTCAATCTGCACAATCGGCAAGTGCAAGCGAAATAAAGGCGAAGAACGGCGAACTTGCAGCAATGAATCATTCCGAATCCGCCAAAACATCGGCAGATGCGGCAAAGGAATATTACGAAAAAGCGGAAGCCAGTGCAGCTGCAGCGGCAAGTAGTGAACTATCAGCAAAAAATCAAGCTCAATCGGCCGCACAGTCGTTTCATGCTGCAGAGTCAAGTGCTTCTGCAGCAGCCGGCAGCGCTGCCGCCGCCTTACAAAGTCAAAATGCCGCAAAGACATCAGCCGACGAATCCCTAAAAACAGAAACAAGTTGTAAGTTGATATATGAGCAAATAAAAAACGCGCCTGCCATGTTGCAGGCCGAAAACTATTACCTGAAAACGGAAAGTGACAAAAGGTATCAAGCGAAAGGAAACTATGCATTAAAAAGCGATTTGGATGTGTATATACAGGATAAAGATATACAGCCTGAAAGCCAAGAAGAAATCAAAAAATTATTTAGATAAAGGAGAAAAATCATGAAAAAATTTATCACATTGGACGGATTGAAAGTGTTCCTGGATTGCCTGAATGAAAAGTACGGTACAGAGTTTTACACAAAAACAGAAGTGGACAATAAGCTGAAAGAACTCTCCAAGACAAGCGGGTACACGCAGGAGAAAGCGGACGCCATGATGAAAGAAATTGCACGGCGTATTCCCAACTATCAGTACGAAGTCAAAATCATACAGAAGCCGCACCAGACTATCACGGCAACGGTAAACGGGCAGACATACACAAGTGATTTTTACGCGCCACAGGGGAGTAAGGTTAAATTTAGCGTTAGTGCCGCTGGAGGGTATAATGCCGGCACTCTTTCATTGGAATACGTAACGCTTAAGGAAGACACGGCTGTTACGGTCACGGAGGCAACTGAAATTCCGGCGACCGCGTCGGGCACAAAAACATTTGGTGCGGATTTGCCCACGGGCTATGAGGAGTTCCGCGTTTCGCCTAACGTGCAGGTATTAAAGTTTACTTGGGACAGGAAGGAGCTTTATGTAAAGGTTAAGCCGCAATCGTACATGGGTATAACAATAAATAAGGTTGACAACAAGTATGAAGTTAAAGACGATCCTTATGTTTATCTTTATGACGGTGAGGTTCCTGAGATTATCGAAAGTGATGATGAGCGTTACACTGAACTTTATGCTTTCAATATCTTCTACGGGCAGTCAAGCGAGCCGCTAACCGTATCTTGGTCAACTGAAATCAACAATCACTCAACTACTGAGGACTGGACCCAACCGAAATAATTTTTCTTTAGCACCTTTTGAGGGTGCTTTTTTAATGGGGCGAATTTTATGGTTAAAGAAATCAACGAGCATGCATGGGATATTGATATCACAAGAAACAGTTAATTTCTTGACAGATTATGCCTGATAAGTTATAATACAAATAACAAAGGGGGGAATGAGATATGCCGATTATCGCTAAATTTTACGGGCTTATCGTTAAGATGTATTTCCAACAGGCAGAGCATAACCCGCCGCATTTCCACGTAGTTTATGGGGAGTATACGGGAGTGTTTGATATCGGGACATTGCAAATGATAGAGGGAGATTTGCCTGCAAAAGCACAGTCGCTTACAAGAGAATGGGCAAAGCAACATCAAGAAGAATTGCTTGCTATATGGAATACACAGAAATTCGTAAAGATTCCCCCGTTGGAATAATTGACAAGAGAGGTGATAGAGCATGTTTCACAGGATTAAGGAAGTCATGCCGCTTAGGGACTATCAACTGGTTATCGTATTTGAAAGCGGAGAGAAGAAAAGATATAATGTGAACCCCCTTTTTAACAAATGGGACGCATTCCAACCGTTGACAACCGTAAAAGGATTGTTTGAGCAAGTCAAAGTAGATACGGGCGGTTACGGTATAAGCTGGAATGATGAAATAGACCTATCCTGCAACGAACTCTATCACAACGGGGTAAGCCTATGACGGTAGAAGAATTACAGAAAGACCTGATAGAGAATATTGTGCGGATGCGAAAAGAGAAAGGTTATACCCAACAACGTCTAAGTAAAGAAAGCGGGGTAAGTCAGCCCGTTATAGCAAGAATTGAAAGAGGTGTCACGAATCCACAACTGGAAACACTCATAAAAATACTGTTACCTTTAGGGAAAACGCTATCTATAGTTCCTATACCAAATAATTTAAAGGCATAATTTTTTTAAATCATAAGCACTCGAAAGGGTGCTTTTCTATTGGAGAAAATGATGGAAAACAATGAAAAAATGGTCATGGCACTTATCGAACGAATCGCTCGCATGGAAGCGAAACTTGATACGATAACCACCATGATACCGAAGATTACAGAAGTGCAGGTAGCATTGGGTAAGGCAGAGCAGTCAGCCGACTCTGCCCATCACCGGATAGATAACATCTACAAGGTGGCAGGGCTGATATCCACCATTATTTCCGTGGTTATCGGGCTTATCGGCAAGGTGCTCTAATGACTAAGCTGAAAAAAATAAAAAGACGGCTCGAGCAAATAAAAATCCCACTAATTTATTGGTCGATTCTCTATGCGGTACTTTGTATTTTTTGCATTTTCCTGTATATATTAATGACCTTGCTTGATTGGTGGATAACCGGAAAAGGAAACGAGCCGGAACTAAGGGCATTCATCACCACACTTCTCTCTGCCGGGGCGGTCGGCGGAATTATAGGAATAGGAAAAATGTTCGTCGATAAAGACCATAATAAAATACCGGATGTGTTCGAAAAAGACGATGGGAGACCATCGATTTTTAATTTGAAAGGAGATTATCATGACGAAAGAAGAACTGGCATGGGAGATAGCGCAAGGATTGATAGAGACCGGAATAGAAGGTGACTATGGATCCGTCTCATGCTCCACTGCCGGAGACTATCCGTCAATCGGAGTCAGCCAGTGGGAAGGATCAAGAGCAGACAGATTACTGAGTAATATATCGGGTGGATATGACTATGTCGGCAGAGCTTACTCGGATATTAAGGACTCCGGCGGTATATGGGGACTGCAAGAATTACTGATGAGCGGTGAGGGGCAGAGGGCGCAGCTGGAAATGCTCGCCTGCGACTGCGAAGAATACGTGGAAACGCTATGGGAAGTTCCCGACCTTGACGATACACTATGCACCATTTATGCGGGCATGTGGTGTCCCACCTCCCATTACGTTGTAAGAAATTTCCTGCTCCGGAGACAGGAACGGGGATATGATTTAAGAAATATAGATGTGCTCCATACGTTATTTAGGGACCAATACGCATGGGCAGCCGGCGTGGGAGAATACGCACCGGGATATGAGAACCGGGCAAATATCACCTACGACTACGTGACCGATTTAAGTTTGGAGGGATAGATGAATTGCAGACGAAATCTTATTTTATTTTTATTCTTGCCGGTATTGTGGTTATGGCCGTGGTTCTCTGGTTTTTCTGTTCGGGCCGAAGCACAATATATCATCTACGAGAGCGAACTGCTCCGGTTAGAACAGAACTTGGCAACGCTCGAGCAGCACAGCAAAGAGAAGCAGAGACTGTTGAACAAGCAAGCGAAGCAGCTCGACGAAGCGCAGGAGCAGTTGAAGATAGTCAACGAACAGCTGCAGAAATCAAAAGAATGGAACAAGATGACATTGAACTCATTAGAGAATGCCAATCAATCCTTAGCACAGTACGAGAAAGAGGCAGCAAGAAAAATTAAAATCAAGGCAAGACAGAGAAATATATGGATACTCATTTCTGCCGGTTTGGGGTACTTAGTGGTGAAGTGACCTTTGGGGAGATTGCTTGCATACTATTGATAAGTGTTATAATAATATAAAATTAAAATGATAGTGAGGTCATATCGTTGCAACATCTTTATTTCTTTTTTGATGATTCTGGTATTTTACATGCTACAAATAGCGTTGGGTATTTTGTATATGCTGGGTTTGTGTTTACATCAAGAAATCAGTTAGATAATGCGAAACGAAAATATAAATCATTGCTGATAAAAATAAAAAAGGAATTGCAATGCACAGACGAGTTAAAAGCGGCAGCTCTTAGTAAAAAACACAGAAGAGCATTATATAATGTTCTACGCTCCGAAAAGAGCTTGTCTGTTGAAGTGCATATACCAAGAGTATATGAAAGAATATTATGCTCAGGGAAGTCAATTTGTAGATATAAAGACTATATTCTTAAAATGCTAATTAAAAAGGAAATCGAGAACTTAATTAAATCTGGGGAAATCTCTGCGGATAGTGATATTTTTATACATATAGCTGTAGATGAGCAACTAACCGCAACTGATGGGATTTATGGTTTGAGAGCATCAGTTAAAGAGGAATTACAAAGTGGAATATCAAATTATAATTACGGGCATCTTCATCCCCCTTTATTTAATGCGACTGTAGAAGTTGAGGTTAAGTATTGCGATTCTAAATGTGATTACATGATTCAAGCATGCGATGTTTTAGCAAATAGAATATACTGCTCTTATAAATTTGATAAGGCTTTATTGCGGAAAATACCTAATCATTATTCTTTGCACCAACCTTGACAAGCGTGTATAATAATAGTACAGGCATAACGTACTGTTTACATCCAAGAGCCGATGATTCTATTAAGCGTGTAGTAAGCACGCCGTCTTGGATGGAAAACCCCCTATTGGGGGTTTTTTAATATAGATTTTTAAGCTTTGAGTATTAATTTTTTATGCATAATAAAAATAATGTAAGTTAAATTACCTTTTTTACTATGGATATCGGGAGTGTGAATTGTAAGATAAGTGGTAGTGAGCAATCATATGCCTGGGTCACCAAAAACAGACAGTACCGGAAAAGGACTGTCTGTTTTTATTTACGCAAAAAGATATATAATGAGAAAAAGAAAAAAAGGAGAATTGCCA
>QWCK01006184.1_pt1 | contig 10251 bp, 15 predicted proteins | sample 1972571 | NCBI WGS metagenome assembly QWCK01 (sample SAMN09866710, study PRJNA288562) | Human gut metagenome isolate term2_stool, whole genome shotgun sequencing... | isolation source: gut | host: Homo sapiens | place: USA: California | reverse complement strand
ATTCTTTATAGAACTTCTTTTATAAATCTTTTCATAAAATCCACCAAAGATTCCTCTTCTCTCAAAATGATCATAATAGTTAACAATATTTAAAGCATGTTTCACCTCAAATAAAACGTCTGTAAAGCCTACACGTTTCTCTTCCATGATGTATGAGAAAAAATCTTTTTTTACTGCTTTAGGATAGTCATGAACATATAGGAACCTATTATTTACTAATTTGATAGATATGGATTTTTTAGAAGATTTTGGATTATCATCTCTTCCAAATTGCATATATGTATTTCGAATTACAATGTTTCTAAATCCAAAATGTTCCAACACCTCTTTTATCTTTTCTGGATTATTTAGCAATTCTTTTTTAATATCTTCAAGCATATATCACTCCAAGTTTCTTATCTTATTTCACCATGTTTAAATCGCGCTTGTGAAACCTCTCTGAAAATACAGTGATCTCCGTCAAATTTAAGCAAATATCCAATCCCTGTGTCTGAAGAGTTGGAACCGCTTCGTGTTTTCTCAACAAATAACGCTCTCCACACAGCATTTCGATCCGGCTTATATTCTTCTTCAATCCATTTATCATTCACTTTTTTTAATCTAAATGGTTTACAGTAATATTTACTTTTTTCATCAAGTTCCTCATCGTATACGGTTCTCATTAAGAAAAGATTCTCAAGCACTTCCTTAATCTGTTTTGAGTTCGACAACACTGAGCTATCTAAAAATAGCTTACCTTTCATGTATTCTGCCAATTGGACGGATGCCAACATGATAATGCCGTATTTTTTTGCCATTTTATCCAGTTCACGGCTATCTCTTACGAGAGATAAATCTTGCCTTTGTCCTTGAAAGTCTCCATCCTGAATTTTAAATGTGTCATACAAAACTGTATCGTATCCGTATCTTAATACGTTCTCACGAATTTTCTTTTTAACAATGCTCATGTCCGCATCGCTGATTGCAATAAACTTTACTTTTCCTTTATAATTTTCTCTCCAAAATTTCTGAACATCTGATAATTGCTCTCTACTTTCTTTACTAATATCACCGGATCCCATTTTCTTTTTTGTAAGCTTGAAATACCGATTCCTTTTACCAAGAAGCCATACCATAAATTTAATTTTAAATTTCTTAATGTTCTCTTCATTGGAAATAATCAATACTTTTCGGTCATAATAAAGTAAAGACATAATCACAGTAACCCACCAAGTAGATTTACCTGCGCTAGAGAACCCTCCCATCATAGTAAATGTTCCTTCTAGTAATCCCATTGTTTGTCGAGATAAAAACGGAAAGCAATTAATCTCTTCACCATTTTTGTCATACCCAGCTATATCAAACGGGACGCCATTTTCTTCCCCGCTGCTACATGAATCAATGAATTCATCATCAAAATCAATTTCTTCTTCCTCAATAATTTTGCTTGAATATCCAGTCCCGTATGAACTAAGTCTTGCTTCGTACCAGTCTGTCACTTCTTCAGCCGACATTTTCCTGAAAAGTGCAATTGGAGTTATCTGTTTTCCATTGATGTCTATTGTCTTTAGCAGATTAAAACCGTCATCATGCATATGTAATAAAATATTTTCTCTATACATAATGTCAACATATATATCAAAATTTTGAGTATTAATAATGTCAATCTGATGCTGTATAGTTTCCCAACCACCCATATCTTCAAAACGTTCTATGATCTCAGGTTTTAGGTTTGATAAAATGGTAATTTCATCCAGTGAATAGAATCCCTTTTTTCGTAATAATTCAAGCATACAAAAATAAAATCTTCCGTCCTTAGTTACAAAATCTTCTTTTTTAAATGTGGTGTCATCCAGTAACAGCATATCTTTAAAAAAGCAGCTAATTACGTTTCCTTCGATTTCTATTCTTCCCTTTAAAAGTGATGCTGGATATTTTTCTTTTACTCCTGTAATAAATTCGATATCTATAACCAACCACCAACTTCCGTCTCAATTTCAGATAAACTTCTTTTCTTTTTCTTTCTCTTAAATTTCATTTCTGGTAAATCATACTCAATATATTTTTCATATTCTTTATCATTTTTATCTGAGGTATTTTCATAATCAACCAATGAATTTTTCAATATGGCTGAAAAATATCTAATCTTCCCATATTCTTTTGGAAAATCCTTTTCTTGCATAACCGATGATAAATATGATTCATTTTCTTTAAGATAAGAAATAAGTAGTTCATATCCAAATGCATCTATAATCTCGTTTACTTCTTTGTAAATACTTGTATTTGTAACCTTGTACCCGAATATATTATTGATGTATGAATATGTTGTATCCTTCAATTCTCTATATTTTAAAATTTCATTATATTCGTCTTTATTGCAGTAGTAGGTGTTCTTCCCACCTACTACTACCTTAAATGCATTGCTGCGTTCTACTTTATTCCCACACTTTCTGCACTTAACTAACATCTATTTCTCCTATTTCATCATATCGTAAATTTTCTCAAGTCCCTCTCTGTCAACATCATTCAATTTACCATACTCAGAAATCACTTCTCTTACTGAAGATTTTAATTCTGGATTCGTACATTCTTTAAACATTTTTCTGATCACTGCATCAAGATTATCCGGATATTCAGAAATAGTTTCCTCTCCCTCTGTTTCATCTAAAACATCTTCTTCAAAAGGAAGTTCTTCAATATCTTCTTTCTGTGCTTTGATAGTTGGTTTTTCTTTTACTGGAGTAACAGGGGTATTTTCTAATGATTTTCTTCCAGCTTTTAACGCATTTTCTACCGTTTCAATGAAATCTTTTGCCATATTTGGTTTATCAAATGGGATATATTCTGGAACAGTTAAATCCTTTAATCTTCCACCAGCTTCTACAATCTCATTTGATCTAAAATATAATCTTCTTTCTGTTTCCTTTACATATCTTTTAATAGAGTCTCCGTCTCCTCGTTCTTCAATCTCTCTATCAATTAGTCCTGTTACAGCAATATCAAAACAATCCGCAATAGCAGCCTCATAATCCGCGATTAAAGACGAGCCAAGTTTCTGAAATCCTTCTTCATCCAAAGATGCCTTATCTTTTACAGTTTTTAATTTGCTATGACCAATCATCCACGGGATAATTCCAGCGTTATATAATTCATTTAAGAAATCTTTCACGATTTTAGCACATTCTTTTTCGCCATTTGTGTAACCACCATATGCTGCCTTAATAGATTTAACAGTTTTTTTATTCTCAATATTAGATCTTCTAATTGTTTCCGACTCAAAAATGCTAAAAAATTCTTCGGCACTGTCAAAACAAACCATTTGAATTTTGTGCTCCTTCCCCTTTTCTGAAATAAGCCATTTTTTCAATTCGTCCATTTCTTTATATGTATTGATATGAGTCGTGTTGATGTTATCAATCATATTTGTACCATGCTCCATACCGCATGAAACCAAAAGTCCCATTTCTGGATCTCCAAATTTTTCGTTAATCATATCAGCCCATAAAGTTGTTTTACCAAATTTACGAACGCCCATAATAAATCCTGTAATTTTACTAATATCTGTTGCTGATCTTTTTACTGTTGGTTTTTTAAATGCCATTTTTATTCTCCTTTTAATTTATAATCACTCATGTACATCCAATAATATCCACCGCATTTGTACCCGGTTTTACATGCATGTCCTAAATTTTGTGGTTTACGATCTATACTCTTCGCAGCAAGTGCTACAGTGTCGAATGTATTTATAACTTCTTTATTTTCATCTAATTGAACTACTTCTTTTGTATGTTTTGGTTTATTTTTTTTATAAGTTTTATTTTTATCATATTCATCTTTGTTAACCCACAAATATCCATATGCTGAAGCTGCATGACCCCTGCAACATTCACTTATGCTACTTTCTTTTCCATTCACTGCTTTTGCTGCATATGTGTAACTGCTATACTCATTCAAATATTTTCCATTTAGATCCAACTGAATAACCGGTTTCTTCAAAGGACTCGAATCATGCATCTTTTTCTTTTCTTCTTCTGTGTGTTTTTTACCAAACCATACACTATTTTCACCTGACAATTTTTCACGTAATATTTTTTTACTTTCTTCTGACATATGTTTTCCATAATTGGGATTCTTTTCACCAATAAATTTTTCACCAAACTCTTTTCTTAATTCAGGTGTCCATCTATTCTTTTGAGAAACCGACATTTTCTTTCTTGACTCAGTAGAATGTTTCATTCCAATATGAATTTGTCTTAAATATTCTTTAAACTCTGGTGTCATTCTTGATTTTGCAGCTATACTTAGTTTTCTTCTTGTTTCATCTGACAGATTCTTTTTAGAGTCTTTTATCTTCTTTTTAGTTTTATCCGACATTTTCTTACCATAATTAGGATTATTTTTTCCTGCTAATTTATGGTTGCCGTAATTAGGATTTTTATCTCCAACTCTACTTTTTGACAACTCAGACATTTTCTTTTTAAAATCTTCATTTTCCCACATCTTTTTTGCCAATCGTCTTTGCGCTTCAATTAATTCAGGAGATAACTTTTTCCCAACTTCTCCTCCAGATGTTCTGTTGTATCCTTTATCTGGATTCATTGTGTCATATTCTTTTATGAACCTTTTCTCCATATCCATTGCTTCTTTTTCCGTCAGATTATTAGCGACAACTTCATGCGCTATATTGTCCCAACCATATTTTTTGATTGCATTTGTAAAATGATTATTGTTTCTATAACCATTTCCATTCTTCCATCGTGCCTTTGGTGATTTTGAAGTAATTCCAATATATTTCTTATTACTCGGAGTCGTATGAATATAAACAGACCATTTTCTTTCATCAATTAAACTCATACATTATCTCCTCGATTTAAGAGGGCAAATTCGCCCTCTATTTTAAAGATCATCGTCATCATCGAATAAGTCTTCTACTCCATCTGGAAGAGTTTCTTCGATTGGTCTGATAACCATGTCTTCTGCTGTGTAAACTGTGTCCTGTCTTCCTTTTGTAAATCCTCTTGCAGGTTTAACAAATTCATATTCACGAATTCGTTCACCATAAACACTTCCTCCAAGTTCAGCCCTAATATCATCCATTGTAATAAGACCACATTCAAGATCATCTCTCTGTTCATCTGTAAGCATATCCTCTGTGATTTCTGTTTTCTGTGCACCGTTCAACATATTCACTACGGCTCCATACTCTTTGATAGATTCATCGTCTACTGCAAATTTATGTTTCAGCGACTCTACTCTACGTTTTGCTTTCTGATCTGCGTCTTCTCCCGGAAGTGGGATTGTCACAGTAACCGGAACCGGGATATTGCCTCTTCTGTTATTGTCGTATTCCATCATCCATCCATTTACGTAATATTTCTTCTTCTCGTCTGCACTCATTGTGTCAAGACTCTCACTATTAAACAGAATGTTTACGGTAGCAGTTGAACTCTCCTCTGCATCATCTGCGGCAAGATAAATACGGGTAGGAACATATGATTCATATACTCTTTCGTTGTTTTCAGAGTAAGAATACTCTCCATTTCCACGAATAAAGAATTTTGCATCTGAATACTTTCCACTATCGATTACTTTTTTAATAAACTCTGCATAATCCCATTTTGTGATAAACTCATAGCGTTTCTTTTTACTCTTTTCGAGTGCTTCTGTAACTTCTGATTCATTCTCAAGACCAAGATTTTTCAGCTCTTCATCCGTAAGATTTCTTCCTTCCTTCAATCTCTCGGCAGCTTTCTCAAGTCCATATCTTCTTCCTGGTTTTTCAAGATCGAAAATATATTTTTTAAATTCTGCAACTTCAGCAATTCTTGGAGATGTAAGTCTTTCTTTAAAAGGAATCGTAATAGATTCACCTTTTTTCTTATTGCCAGATTCATCTACTGTTGATTTCGTAAATGTGTAAACATCTCCATGACCATCTTCAAATGATCCATCATCTACTGACAACATGTGTCTATTATCGCCGCAAGTAACGTTAAAAAGCAGTCTTCTTTTAACCCATCCTGAATCATACTTTCTTTCGTCCCATGGCTTAAATTTTTCTGTTTCCTTTGAGATGTTAAGTTTTCCTGTCATTTCAAAATTCATAAAATAAAATCTCCTTTTGTATGTATATTTATATATGTGAACGACCGCACTGCAGCCGGAACATAGAGTTACTAATATGTAAATTTCTATGTAAAACCCCAAAAATGGGTGCACTTAAGAAACTGTCGCACTTCCACGACAAATTTTTAAATTATTCAATTCTATAATTTGAATTTATAGAAACTAATGATTTGCAATTTTATACAAGAACTATCTTAATAACTTGATAACTCTCTCAGATCTGAAACTGTTAAATCAGTCACATAGAAGAATTCAGTGTGTGATCCAAAATCTATTTTTAATTTATTATTCTCTATATATAATCTCTGATAATATGTTTTGAATCCCATATCTTCTAGTACTTTATGTATATCTCTCCAAAGCTCTAGCTTATTTCTTGGATGAGATATCACTTCTATCTCATTATTCTCCATTTGAAATTCCAGTTTCATTCGATTTTCACCCCCAACAAACGTAGCAACCATGCGGGTTCGTGAAATGCAAATTTTTGATTTTTTCTATTGTTGCACATTTTATTCGCCATTTTATTTCAATTCACTCCTGTCAATTCTTTGTCCACAAATCGGACAGAAATCATAATCATCATAATCAATCTCATAATGTTCATTGCAATTCGGACATATCCATGTGTCCCATATAAATGTTCCATCTGGAGCATACCCATCTCCCTCGATATTTGGTTTCTTCGCTGTGTCACGAGATTCCAATTCATGTATATGTTCTGTTGTAATCCCAGGCATGACTCTGACAAAACGAATAATGTCTAACAATGTCCCATAATTTTTTGGTGTATTGTCGTCATCTTTAAAACTGTACAAAAGATTCAATACATCTTCTTTTTTAATTAACTCATTCACCATTTCTTATTCTCCACAATCAAACGCCTAATTCTGTTCTATATGTTAATCTACACATTCTCTCTTTCTGGTAGATTTGCAATCTGTCTTGCTAATTTTGCCTGTTCTTCCCGATCTTTTTCATCACAACATAACAAATACAATCCTTCATTGTCATATTCTTTATACTGATCAAGACACATAAGATATTCAACCTCACTGCCCCATTCAATAGGACACAAACTACAATTGATGTTTGTATATTCACAACAAAAACAATTATTTGTTTCGCAATGAAACCCTTTTATGTCACAATATTCTTTTTTTAAATAGTTAATATCTTGATATTCTTTTTCTTCTTCAATTCTATCTGCAATCCAATTCCACATTTTTCTATGCCATAAAATTGCTTCTTCTCTTGTTAATTTCATATTTCTTATTCTCCATATCACGACAACTCATCAAGAAATCTTGCAAGTTTATAAACATCAAATTTTGATCCTGCTGCTTTTGGATGACCACCGCCTCCATATTTCTTTGCAATCATACCCATGTCAACATCATCTTTGATAGTTCTATAAGAAACTGAACGTGTACTCATATTTACAATTGCAATATAATCAAGCTCTCTATTCAATTTACATAATTCATTACCTAATTCACTGATATATTTATCTGCAAAAACAACACCATACATATATTCTCCATTGCACTTAACAATAATTGTCTTATCTTTTTCTTTGATATATTTTTCAATTTCATTCCTGTTAAATGACAACATCAAACTTGACTCTTGGTCAAAATGAGGAAATTTTCCAGATTCAATTTCTCTCATGCACCAGGTTTCAAATTTTTCTCTCCCATATAAATACAGCAAATCATTTATATCCTTTGAAACTTGTCCTTCTTCTCCAAGTGTTGACCATCTCCATGTGTCGTAATCTGTTACAATTCTTACAAAATCACTTACATCCACATCTAAATATTTATGTTCAATCAGATATTTACTAAATAATTCTGTACCGCTTGTCATAAGACTTGTATCATTATTCTCTGTTTCAACAGTACACCAATCATATTTATTGAGTTCTAATGCTGTTTTGTGATGATCAAATAATTTAAAATTATTTTTATAATCATTATCAATCACAGAAGCTAAATCATCTTTAATACTGATGTCTGTAATAAAACATGTATCATGTTCTTTGTCCATCTTAGAGATATATTTTCTTACAAGCGAATCTACCTCATCATAGTTACAATATGTAATGTCTACATTTTTGCCGAATGTCAATTGTGCCAGAACCGCACAACCAATTCCATCTAAATCTCGGTGTGTAAATAATTTAATCATTCTCTCCATTCCTCCTTGTTATATTTCATTGTCAACCAAACTTGTAAAGCAACTTCTATTGTCCTTCCTTTATTCTCCCACTCTCCATTTAACATGTGCCAACTTTCCCATGCCCAAATGGACGGAGTAGAACCATCATCTTTAACAAAATTTGCCTTATTACCAACACTATTAGCCCACTTGTCAAATGCTCTCCAAGCTGTTTTAAGTATTTTAGGACGTTCTCTCCCAGATGTTTTTATTCCAAAATATTCATATACAATTGCTGCAAGTTCTCTATCACTTAATCTTGTCAACTGTTCTTTTATATAATCTGCGTTTGTCATGTTCCTACCTACTGAATTTCAATTTCTGGAATCTCAATAAATTTCGATAGTAATCCTTCATGATAAAATACTTTATCGTTTTCAGTAATTTCTTCTCCATTAAACTTTCTCAGCACAAATGGAAAACCATAATTATTTAAGCATTTAAATTCATATTTTCAAATCTTCTGAATTTATTTCTATCTTTCCACCAGATTTTAAATCAACAAGATAACATTTTTTTACGGAGAGATTTCCAAAACATTTAATTTTAATAATCTCATCTTGTCCATCGATTTTTTCTAAATCATATATACAAAAATAGTCTGGGATTTTTAATTGATACTCTTTTCCATTAATATACACGTAATATTCACCATCACTATATGATCTACATGTTATTTCTCCATCTGAATGTTCTAAAATTCTTTCGATACGATTATACTTTTCTTCTAGCACCTTATACTTTTTTTCTAGCTCCTCAAATCTATCCTTGCTAACCCACACTTCTTTTAACACCTCTTTCATTTTTTATTCCCATCTAAATCCAACAAAATATCCAATAATCTGAAATGCTTTGATTGCTACAAATGTCACAACTGTTAATTCCAGGTTAAATTCAATAGGTAAAATCAACGTTAATAATTTCATTATTCCACATACAAGCAAACACTGAATGGAATACAGAATGTTGAAAAATATAAACGCTGAGAATCCTGTAATTTTAAAGTTCTTTTTCATATCATTCTCCGTTTTAAATCTTTACACAACTGCAGCTTTTTAAATTAATTACATATTTATTGACATGCTTCTCTCTATACTTATCCATATAGGTTTCTTTCAACTTAATAATATCTTCGTCATCTTTATCCTGCTCTGCTTCAAAAACAGCTCCTGGATCATTATCTTTTCCACCCAAAAGAACGCCTTTTACTTTATATTCTCTACCATTCTTGTAGATATAAAAACAATCATGAACACATTTTCTCCCTTTATCTGTCTCTACAAAATGATCTCCTTTTGGATTCACAACAACAATATCCTTTACATTTCCATACTTAAAATGTCTGTTTGTTTCATCAAACTGCTCTTTTAATTCTTCACAAAGATGAGTATAATACCACAGATCATTATAAATTTCTCTAACCAATTTATTTGTATCTTCTACTGTTTGAACTAATGTACAATATTCCATATTACTAATCCACATAATCAATCCTCAACTCCAAAATAATATTTCTTCAAGCGTTCCTTTCCAATAGAGTTAACCGCTTGTGACCCGATCCTTTTGGATGAAAAATAAATATCATTCCTCTTGTGACAATATGCATCTGTAAAATATACGTCTCCATCCCCATAGGAATAGTGCATGCACCATTTTTCTTGATCCTCATCTGTCCAATCAATTTCACATTCATTGTTTTCTTCTGCAAAACGTCGTAATTCTGTTTCTACTCTTACCTTTTCTAAAGCGAACTCTGCTTCTTCTTTAGTTTTAAAGCAATTACCAATACTGTAATATTCACTGCAAATATAGCTATTAATCCATATACTAGTATAGAATAAATTAAATTTCTACTATATATTTTGAGGATAATGTATGATAAAATAGTGTTATCTAAGAAAGGATGAACACTATGAGAAAAACATA
>QWCK01006182.1_pt1 | contig 10254 bp, 10 predicted proteins | sample 1972571 | NCBI WGS metagenome assembly QWCK01 (sample SAMN09866710, study PRJNA288562) | Human gut metagenome isolate term2_stool, whole genome shotgun sequencing... | isolation source: gut | host: Homo sapiens | place: USA: California | reverse complement strand
GAAAGTTTTCCTTTCCCCTCCCCAAACCCCACCCCTTTCCTTTCAAAGACTTTTGTCCTTATCGAATCCCTGCTGCCGGTTTTCCCGGTCGGCAAGAAGAGGCCCCGCCCAAACGTGTCCGTTTGCGCGGGGCGTTGTTTATTGGAGAGTATTAACCTTTGAATATTTTTAACTTTATCTCCTATGGATTTTTGAAAGAAATCATTCTAAGCCAACACCTCCGTTTTATTGAAAGGCATTGCTGCGTAACCCGCCGCACAGCTTTTGCCGGGGAGGGCTCGTTTTCAGGAGTTTTTCATGCACGTTGAACGCCTTTTTCAAATCGTTTTTTTGCTCATGAGCGGCTCATGCGGCACAGCGAAAGAACTGGCTGAGCATTGCTCCGTCTCCGTCAGAACCATCCAAAGGGATTTGGATGCCCTGAGCCTTGCCGGCATTCCTGTATTTTCCAGCCGGGGATACGGGGGCGGCATAGGACTGCTCAAAGAATTCACGTTGGATAAAACATTCATGACCGAGCAGGAGCAAGCGGACATTTTGCATGGGCTCCAAGCCCTTGAGGGTGCGGGATACCCTGACGGCAATGCGGCCCTTCACAAGCTTGCCGCCCTGTTCCGGAGAAAGGAAGATCGCTGGCTGCGGGTGGATTTTTCCTCATGGTGCGGATCCGGGTTCGGCAAGGAAAAATTCCACCGGCTGAAGGAAGCTATCTTGGCGAAAAAAGTTGTCCGCTTCACCTATTTCAGCTCAGAAAACCGAGTATCCGAGCGTGTCGCGGAACCTTTGTGCCTGCTGTTCCGTGAACGGGCCTGGTATGTTTGCGTCTTTGACAGGAAAAAAAGCCGGGAAATGGTGCTGCGGGCCTCACGGATCCGCGATTTGCACGTCATGGAAGAAACGTTCGAGCGCACCATGCAGGAAGACCCGATGGCGACGCCGGACTATTCAAAAAGCTATACCCTGCAAAGGGTTGTGCTCCGCATAGACGCGGAATGCGCTTTCAGGGCCTTCGATGAATTCCCGGAACAAGATATCCGCCCACAGCCTGACGGCTCTTTTTTGATTGACGAAGAAATGCCCATCAACGAATGGCTGACGGGCTACCTCCTTTCCTTCGCGGACGGCCTTGAAGTTATCGAACCCGCAACCCTCCGGACGGCCTTGAAAGAAAAAATCCATTCCATGCAAAAGAAATATGACAAACAGGTGTCCGGTTCCTAGCGTACAGTCCCGTCCATACATCTCCAAAAAATTCAAAGGACGGAGGCAAAAATGGACGTATACGAGGCGATCAGGGCTCGGAGGACCATCCGTGATTTCGAAGACAGACAGGTTGGAATGGGCACCATTGAGCGGATCATTGACGCAGGCTTGAAAGCGCCGACCAACAACCATCTGCGCCAATGGGAGTTTGTCATCGTGAACGGCAAAGAAGAGAGGGCCAACCTCCTCCGGGTGGAGAACATGACCAGCCGGGACGAGTGCGAACAAATGCTCGATGGCTTCGGCATGACGGACGAGGTCCAGCGCAACATGTATCGTGAGGCCATGCCCAGGCAGTTCTCAATGCTCTACAATGCCGGATGCCTGATACTTCCTTTTTTCAAGATCCGGGAACCGTTGCTCCAACCAAGCTCATTGAGTTCCCTCAATGACTTCGCGTCAATCTGGTGCTGCATCGAAAACATGCTGCTTGCCGCCGCTTCCGAAGGATTATTGGGCGTAACCCGCATCCCAATGGCTGAGGAATCCGAGCACATCAAGACGGCTGTCGGGCATCCTGAAAACTATGTCATGCCCTGCTACATCGCCTTGGGCTATCCCGCGAAGAATGCATCTGTACCGGCTCAAAAAAGCATTTGCGCAAAAGATAAAATACATATCAACATATGGTAATATCACCAGTTGGCATGTTACCTTTTTCTGCTGGGCGACCGCAGGATACCGGCAAAAAGGCATAAACATCCGCCCCGGCAGGCCCGCCCCCTGATAAAGCTCTGTATCATATTTGATTGATACCACTTCACAACAACATTGCAGTGTCCTTCAAAAATCCCGGCTTCCCGCCGGAACGGACTCTTGCCGCATAACCTCCCCACCAGTCGAAAGTCTTTGGGAGAGGTGGGGGAGGTTTGGAGGGGGCGGGGAGGGCTTTCTGAAGAAAGCCCTCCCCGCCCCCTCCGATTCTTTCTCTACTCGGCCTTGGCGTGCAGCACGTGCACGGCGCAGCCAAGTCACGGGTCGTAGGCGCGGATCACGCGCCCGACGTTGACGGGGCTGTCGACCTCGGGAATGGGAACGCCGATGAGCGCCTCTTCAACGGCCCCGCGCTTCCCGGCGTCGTCGCGCGGCGAACAGTTCCACATGGAGGCGGCTACAACGGCGTAATCGTCGATCACGCCGTTCTTCACGCGCATGTAGTGGCACAACGCGCCGCGCGGCGCTTCGGTAAAGCCGATGCCCTCCCCGGCCTGCGGGACTTCCGGCAAGGCGAAGGTCTGCGCGCCCGGCTCCAGCTCGTGCAGCCAATACTCGATCATGCCGAGGGTCTGATACACCTCCTCGACGCGCGCCACGTTGCGCCCCATGATCGAGAAGGCGGGGTCCTCGCCTATCTGGCGGAACGTCTCCGCGCGGACGCCGAACATATCGGCAAAGAACCGTTGGCCAATGGGCGAAAGCGGCTTGTCGTTGATCCACATGCGCGCCAGCGGGCCGACTTCGACCCGATGCCCGGCATACAAGGGGGCCTTGATGAAGCTGTACGCGCCCTCCTTGTCCACCTGCGGATTGGATTCCGACTTCTGGAGCGGCGTGCCGGAAGGCGCGGGCTCAAACCACGAATAACGCACATCCTCAAGGATGCGGTTCCCGTCGAACGGCTCGTCACGCCCGTTGATGTAGGCCCCGGCATTGAAGAACTGCTCGCCCTTCTTCGCCAGCGGAAAAACGCCCACGCACAGGGCATTCTTGTAGCCGTGCGCCATCTCGAACATATCCATGTAGCGTGAGGCGATGGTGTAGACCAGCGGCAGGTAACGGTTTTCCACGAATTTCCGGACCTGCTTCATGCGCGCCGCGTATTCGAGAATCGTCTCGCGGTCGGGGATCTGCGCCGCGCCGCCGCCGAGGATGCCCTGCAAGTGCGGCATACGCCCGCCGAACAAGGCCACAAGCTGGTGGCAGACCTGCCGGACTTCCAGCGCCTCGATGTATTCATCCATCGCCAGCGTGTTCTGCTCTTCGGAAAGCCGCAAATCGGGATTCCGGTAGCGTGGAATGAACGGTACCGTATCCGGCCCGTGGAAATAGTCCTGTCCGCCGAGATGGTAGAAATGCAGGATGTTGGATTGGAGATAGTTGCCCGCCAGCATCAGGTTCCGGGCGATGCGCCCGTTTTCGGGCACCTCGACGCCGCACACGGCCTCAATCGCAAGGGATGACGCCGTTGCGTGGGCCACAGGGCACACGCCGCAGATGCGCTGTACGATCTGGGAGGCGTCGCGGGGATTCCGCCCGCGCAGGATGGCCTCGAACCCTCGGAACATGCCGCCGGTGATCCATGCGTCGGCGACTTTTCCGTCCTCCACCTGCACCTCGACCTTGAGATGCCCTTCAAGTCGGGTAACGGGATCGATGGCGATAACGGTCTTGCTCATGCTGCCTCCGGGCGATCAGTTTTCATAGAAGGGGGACATGCCGTCGGGAAAATTGGGCGACGTGCAGCCCACGCAGGTGGCGTTGGCGATGCACCAGTTGACCCCGCCGTTCCACTTCCGCGTGGCGGAGTCGCAGCCGCTCCACGGCCCCCGGCAGCCGAGTTCGAACCGGCACCCCTTCTTGTCCGTCATGAACGGGGAAAAGATGCCGTCTTCGAAAAAACTCAGGTAGGGGCAGGTCAGATGCGTGTTCGGATAAAACACCTTGGGCCGCCCCACGTCATCGAGCCCGCGCATGATCTCCAGTACGCCGCCTTCCGTGCCCTTGCGCTTCATGGCGTCGAGCAGGAGGGCCAGCGTCCCGACCATCCAGTCGGGATGCGGAGGGCAGCCCGGAACGTTGATCACCGGGGTGGGGATGCCCCGCATCTTCAAAAATTGGCTTACGCTCACCGCTTGCGTCTGCTGCCCGCGCGCCGCTGGAACGCCGCCATAGGACGAACATGTCCCGGCGGCAACGACGGCCGCCGCGCTCCGGGCCAGAATGTCCGTGGTTTCAGCCACGGTGTACTCGTGATGATCCACTTCCCCCACGACGCAGTATTTCCCGTCCGCCTTCAAGGGGATGGAGCCTTCGACGATAAGCACGTACTGGCTGTTAAACTCTTTGGATTTGTCCAGCATACTCTGGAAGGCGAGCTGCCCTTCGGCGGCCATGATTGTGGGATGGAAATGCATCGCAATGATTTCCAGCAGCACTTTGGCGATGCCGGGGTGGGCGTTGTTGAGCAGGGACACGGTGCAGCCCGTACACCCCTGCCCTTCGACCCAGAACACCGGAGGGCGCTGCCCGGTCAGCGTTTCCGCAAGCACATCCCGCACGAACGGGTGAAACATGCCGGAAACCCCGATTCCCGCCACCGTCCCGGTGCAAATACGCACGAAGTCTCGTCGGGTAAGTTCCATAGGAAACCTCTTGTTTCGGTTACAGACGTATTGGGGGGAGGAGCCCTCCCGTAGAAAGGGCGCCTCCCCCGTTCCCCCCCCCCCAAATATCCGACAGCGGGGAAGTTCAGCGTCGCCCCCGGCGGGAGAGTGCGCCTGGAACTCCGCCACTCCAACGTATCGTGAGGCAGCCGCGAATCAATGATTATAAGGAGTAGAAAGAGAGAGCCGGGGGAGGGAGCTTTTTGAAAAAAGCCCCTCCCGCAAAAACTTTGACTGGTGGGGAGGCCGCGCGAAAGGAGTCCGTTCCAGCGGGAAACTGAAACGTGGGGAACGCTTCTTAGAGAGGCCGCTTGCCATCAGCCGGGAAAACCGACAGCAGGGATTCGATAAAGTCAAAAGCCTTTGAAAAGGAAGGGGTGGGGGTGGGGAGGGGGGAGGAGAAACGTTCTGGAGAAGGGGGGAGCCCCCCCACGTTTCTCCTCCCCCTCCCCAAGTTCTCCTACACCCCCAGCTTTCCCGCCACATCGCGCCACACGGCTTCAACGTCGATGTCGACCATGCAGCGATGATGCTTCTTCGGGCAATGATGCGGCCCGTGCAGGCCGCAGGGACGGCACTCAAGGGAAACCTCAAAGACCTTGGCGGAATCGCCGCGCGGGAAAAAGCCGAGCTCACGCACCGTCGGCCCAAACAAAGCCGTAACCGGGGTATGCTGCGCCCATGCAAGATGCATCGGGCCGGAGTCATTGGAAACGTAACAGTTCAACATGCGCAGATAGGCGGCCAGCTCGGGCAGCGTCAGGGCGCAGGACAAGTCGTGCAGGAGCGGATTGCCCTTGAGTTCCGAAAGGGCGATCACATCGCGGGCCACACCTTCCTCGCCGGGGCCGGCGAAGACAAGCACATGGGCACCCCGGGCGGCGGCCCGGCGTGCGATTTCCGCAAAGCCGGACGGCAGCCAGCGTTTCGTGCCCCAGACCGAGCCTGGATGCAGCCCGAGCAGGACGGGTTCCTGATCGCCTTGCCGGAGCGACTCGCGGAAGGCGGCGGCCTTCTCCAGTGCCTCCGAGGGAAGCGTCAGCTCGGGCCAGTGCTGACGCGGGGTTTCAGGCGGCAAGATGGGCTTCAGCAGCTCAAGAAGCCGTTCGATCTCGTGCAGCTCGGAAAAACGGCGGGATACGCGCCGGTTGTAGCAGAGCGCCGCGACGGGGCCCCCGATATAGCCCACGCGCAACGGCGCGCCGCTCAAGCGGGCCAGCAGCGCGGAACGGGGGCTTGGATGCGCGCCGATCCAGATGTCATAGCGCCGCCCGCCAAGGATACGCCCGCTCTTGAGCAGCGCGGACAGGCGATTGTTCCCGGCGATGCGGCGCTTGTCGTACTCATAGACGGCATGGAGGGCCGGATGGGCCTCGAACAGGGAGGCAAGCCCCCGGCGCACGTAAAAATCGATCTCCGAACCGGGAAACGCGTCCGCCAGCGTCTGGATCAGCGGCAGCGTCAGTACCGCATCCCCCAAAAAAGCCGTATTCCATACCGCGATCCGCTTCATAAAGCGCCTCCTTTCGGCCAGACTGCCAGTCCCATACGGGAAAACCCGCAATTCCTCTTCCGCAACGGCACCCTATCCCGTGTCCCCTGCCCGCACAAGAGACGAGAAAAGCCCAGACAAGCATCCGGGCTTTTTTCAATGGGAATACGCCTCTTTTGACGAGAGGCTTGGAAGCGGGCGGGAAGGAAGGGCTCCCTTCCCGCCCGCCTCATGGGTTAAGCCTCGCTCAGAGGCTTGAAGTTTTTCTTGGATGCCCCGCAGACGGGACAGGTCCAGTCTTCGGGAAGGTCTTCAAAGCGAGTGCCAGCGGGAATCTTGCGGCGCTTGTCGCCCCGGTCGGGATCGTACACGTAGCCGCAGTTGCTCACCGGACACCGATACATGTCTTTCGGATCAGCCATGATGTCCCCCTTTACCGGCTTACCACGGGTTGTGGAGCACTTCGAAGTGAGCGGTGGGGTGCGCACAGGCGGGGCACAGGGCCGGGGCGTGCGTACCGGTCACGAGACAGCCGCAGTTGCGGCAGCGCCACACGACGGGGGTTTCGCGCACGAACACGCGGCCTTCCTTGATGTTCTTGGCGAACGCGAGGAAACGCTCTTCGTGGTACTGCTCCGCAATGGCGATGTTGCGCATCACGCAGGCGACTTCGGAAAAACCTTCAGAGTCGGCGATATTCGCAAAAGAGGGATACATTTCAGTATATTCGTGATGTTCACCGGCAGCGGCGGCGTACAGGTTGGCTTCCGTGCCCGTGATGATGCCGGCAGGGAAGGCGGCGGTGATTTCCACGTCGCCGCCTTCAAGGAACTTGAACAGGCGCTTGGCGTGTTCTTTTTCCTGAAGCGCGGTTTCGGTGAAGATGTCGGCGATCTGCACAAAGCCGTCTTTTTTGGCCGCACCGGCAAAATAATCATAGCGGTTGCGGGCCTGAGATTCACCGGCAAAGGCGGTGAGGATATTCCTTTCAGTCTGCGTACCCTTCAAAGATTTCATACAATCTCTCCTTTTGGTAAGAAATGAAGGGGGATAAGCCCCTTTGAACCGCTTGGGCGCATCGGATGCGCCCATTAAATCCGTTACACGGATAACGCTAAAAAGCACATGAGGGAACCCCACTATAACTCAACAGGATTCCCCCATGATTTCAGGAAGCCTTACGGGCGCACTCTTCGCAAATGCCTTCGTACTCAACGCGCGCTTCCGTGATTGTGAAGCCCTCAACGGAAACGCCTTCAACGGAAGGCGTCGGCACGGGAGGAATGACGTCCCCGATTTTGCCGCAAACCCGGCAGCGCACATGCTGATGGGGGCGGGTATCGCCGTCGAAACGGCGGATGGAGCCGGCTGACTCCAGTTTGAGTATTTCTTTGGATTCCGTCAGGAAATCAAGGTTGCGGTAGACAGTCCCAAGACTGATACGCGGCATGCGGGTACGAACCACCGCATACAGCTCGTCAGCCGTGGGGTGAGTCTTGACCTTTCTTAATTCCTCAAGAATAACCATACGTTGTCTAGTCATACGAGTCTGTGGCTGTGACATATCCATACCTCTTTGAGAACAATTACTGTTATGCTTAAAAAATGTCAAGTTTTTGGATTGCATATTATCGGCGGAATGAATAGAACTGTCAAACGGCCCGCATTTTTCCGTCAAAACCCGTTTGCGGACGCACATGGGGAAACGGCTCCATTTTCTCGTTGCATCCACGGACAGAGACGCTTATTACCGGGCGAGTGAACAAGCGTTTTTTCCGATAGCGCTCCGGTGCTGTCGGGACTTTTGTTATGGCAGGAGCCCGGGGCGGCAACGCCGTTGCGGCGTTTTTCCCAAAAATACAGACGTACCAAGGTGTGACGTTATGGATTTGAGCATTCTTTCCCTCCTTGCCCAAGCCACGCTGGTAGCCAAAGCGGTCCTCGTGGTCCTGCTCTTCATGAGCGTATTCAGTTGGGCCTTGATGTTCCGTAAATGGATGAACATCCGGGCGGCGCTCAAAAAGGCCGCCGACGGCATGGACCGTTTCAACCACGCCCGGGACCTGCGCGAGGCCGTGCAGTCCCTCGGCGGCGATCCCGACTCCCCGCTGTATACCGTCGCCCACGAGGGCGTGACCGAATTCAACCGCTCGAAAGAGGCCGGGAACTCCGAAGACGTCGTGGTCGACAACGTGCGCCGCGCGCTCCGGCAAGGCGTGGACATGGAAATGACCCGCCTCACGAGCTCCCTGTCCTTCCTGGCGACCTCCGCGAACACGGCCCCGTTCATCGGGCTGTTCGGCACCGTCTGGGGCATCATGAACACCTTCCACGCCATCGGCGCCATGAAATCCGCCTCTCTCGCCACCGTCGCGCCCGGCATCTCCGAAGCCCTCATCGCCACGGCCATGGGCCTTCTCGTGGCTATCCCGGCGACCATCGGCTACAACACGTTCCACGGAAGCCTCGGCGTGCTCGAAACCCGCCTCGTCAACTTCGCCGGCATGTTCCTCAACCGCGTCCAGCGCGAGCTGAACGCCCACCGGGCCGTGTCCAGAAGCGGACAGGCCGAGTAGAGGTGCCTCATGGGATCTTCTGTCGGCGGCAATAAAGGATTCGTGTCGGAAATCAACGTGACGCCGTTCGTCGACGTCATGCTGGTTCTGCTCATCATCTTCATGGTCACGGCGCCGATGATGACGGAAGGGCTCGACGTCGACCTGCCCCAGACGCGGGCCGTCGAAACCCTGCCCACCGAATCGGACAACATGATCCTGACGGTCCGCAAGGACGGCGCCATTTTCCTCGACTCGTACGAGGTGGGGCTGGACGAGCTGCAGGACAAAATCAACCTGCTCGTCAAGCAGCAGAACAAGCAATTGTTCCTCCAAGCCGACAAGGACGTGGCCTACGGCCTTGTCGTGGACGTGATGGGGCGCATCCGTGAAGCCGGGATCGACAAGCTCGGCGTGGTGGCCTTGCGGGAAGATACGCCCGCCGTCCCGGAAAAGAAGGGCAAGAAGTAAAGCCCCGGCTTTCCGCCGGTCGCGCACAACGGATAGAAGGGCCCCGGCTTCCGCAGCCCGGGGAAAAAGGCAGACCCACCAATGTTTGGCAGTTATTTCTTTTCAATCCTCCTGCACCTCGCTCTGGCGCTGCTGATCTTCCTGTGGCCGAGCTCTCCGCCCGTGAAGCTCGATCAGCCCATGATGCAGATCAGCGTGAACATGGGCGCTCCGGGCGGCAACCGGATGGCTTCGCCCGTGCTCGGGCCGCAGGGCAAGCCCATGCCGACGAAGGCCGCGCCTCAGCCCGCCCCGGCGGAGCAGGCGGCCAGCGCCGTCCCCGTAGCCCGTGAGGATACGGTGCAGCCCAAGGCCGAGCCCAAGAAGGAATCGCAGCCCAAGCCCAAACCGAAGCCCGAGCCCAAGCCGGACGAGGTCGCGCTGGCGCAGAAAAAACAACCTAAGAAGCCCAAGGACGAGGAAGAGGAAGAGCCCAAGGAAAAACCGAAGGAAAAGCCTAAGGACGACGGCAAGAAGGAAGCTTCGGAGAACGCCAAGAAAACGGACGACAAGGCCAAGCCCGCCAAGGAATCCGATAAGAAGAAGGACGGCGTGGACCCGAGCAAGGCTCTTGCCGACGCGTTGAACGACGCCAAAAAGAAGGCCGGAACGTCCCGAGGCACCAAGGAAAAAGGCGGCAAATCGTCCGTCGCGGGCGCTCTTGCCGACTTCCAGAAAAGCGCCGGGGGCGCTGGCGGCGGTGGCGGCGGCGAAGGCGACGGCCCCGGTGGCGGCGGCATCTACGACGTGTATATGGGGCAGGTCATCCTTGCCGTGCGGCCGAACTGGAGTATGCCGACCTACTCCCGCGCGAACCTTTCCGTGCAGGTCAACGTAAAGCTTGATCCGAACGGCAAGGTCCTCAGCTGCACGGTGGCCCGCAGCTCCGGCAGGGCCGAAGTCGACGCCTCGGCGGTCAACGCGGTCATCAGGACCAAAGTGCTCCCCGCGCCGCCCACGCCCGATCAGCAGGAACTCCTCCTCACCTTCAATACCCAGGAAATGATGGGCAGAAGGTAGCTTGTACGGCTTGCGGGAAGAATACATTTAG
>QWCK01006181.1_pt1 | contig 10256 bp, 2 predicted proteins | sample 1972571 | NCBI WGS metagenome assembly QWCK01 (sample SAMN09866710, study PRJNA288562) | Human gut metagenome isolate term2_stool, whole genome shotgun sequencing... | isolation source: gut | host: Homo sapiens | place: USA: California | reverse complement strand
AGGAATCCATATGAAAACTGCAATGAAACGCGTCGCGAGCCTGTTATTGGCCCTGATCATGATTCTGGAGGTGGTGGCGCCCGGCGTCGTCGAAGCGCGCTCCGCAGGACAAAACCGAGCCACCGTCAGCGACGAGGAATTCATCCCTCCCGACGGAAATCGCATCGATCCCGATCAAAACGCGGGAAGCCATCTACCAAATTTCATCGACCCGGACGACGACGGCTACTACACGCCGCCGCAAAGGACACCGGCGCGCCCCGCGCAAAACGCCCCGGCTCAATCTGCGCCGAAACAAGAGGGCAAAGAAAATAAAAAGGGCAGTGGATCGAGTCTGTTAAGACCCTGCAACGGCCTGTACTACGATTGATAGGGGAAGAAATAATGCTTATAATAACCTCAAACACAATGGATTTAGTGTACATTCTTGAGGATTGAGTGTAGATTTCGGAAAATTGTTTTCACGGCTGAATGACATAGATTTTAACGATGAGTTAGGAGTGAGCGTATGAAAAAACGAATCAGAGTGAGTTCATTTATTCTGGCCATGGTCCTTGTACTCGAGGCTGTCGTCGGACAACTCGCCTACGGTGCCGGACTCGGTAATACAGACCGAGAAACGAAGGAAAAATGGACGAAACATCATGTCGTCGAAAGCGGCTGCGGCATCTATAGAGTGGATGTAAAAAAGGTAATAGAAGCCGAGCGAGAAAACTACGCACTACTTATCGCCTGGCGCGTGAAGCAAGGAGAAAAGGCAGGAATCGTCGCCGCCATAGACTTCGCCGATCAGCTCCATGGCGTTGCGCCTGATACAAACATAGTATATCCCGAAGGAAAACTGGTTGGCCATTTAACGAAACATGGCACCACGGTCATGGATTTATACCTGCAAAATGATCGATTAAACTTTGTCTTAACCCGAGCCGGTGAAAAAGAAGCGGAGAAAACAGGCGGACTTTATGGTACGGCCCTGGTTCGAAACCTGACATCAAAAAGCAATCTTGAAAATAGCATCCTTTCTTTTCCTGTCGATGGCAGAGAACGAGAAAACACCCTGTCGGATTTAGTCGACACCGTCAATAAAGAAGATCTGTTGGCAGCAGATGAACCCTTGGTCATCGAACAACAATCGAAGAACATCGAAGATGAAGATATAGAAAGACAAAAGGCCATTGTTACAGAAGAAGAAACGACAAACGAAATTGAGCTGCAATCCTACTCCATTAAGAAAAGCGACGTTGTAAAACTTTCTTCTCCTACTTACGAATGGGAAGAGGAAGAGGATGCGGAATACTACATCCCTCAAAATAGAAATAATACGCCGGCAGAAAGAAATGATAACAGCGCCGAAGTGAGCGATGACGTTTACGAAGCACCCATTAAAAGGCAAGCACCCGTTAATCCATCGGAATCAAGCATGTCTAAAAATAAAGTGACAGAAGCGAAACCGGAACAACCGGCCATCGTCATTTCAGATGCTCCCGGACAAGATGTGGCCGTGGTGAACAAGAGCGCCAATGATTCCACGATTTATGAACTTACAAAAATCGTGAACCAATTGGATGGCAATGGACAGATTTCTGAGAAAGAAATCGGCGTTGCCCGCTACGCCCTGAAAGACGGCTTCCTCGTTTTAGACAATTTAAAAAATGCGGACTACCGACTCAAAGAAGAAGGAACAGAAAACATCTATGACTTCACCGTCCTGCGTGGAAGCGCCATCTACAAAGGCCAATCCTCCGCAGACAATGTGTTGGAAATCACCCCCGCCGAAAAAAAGAATAGTGGAAAAACAAACTCGCCGGACAACGAAAAAAACGAAGGACACCAACCAAAAGCTACGATTAAATATATAGGAAACGGTCTATCGAAAATAGACATCCAATTGGTCGATGAAAAAGGACAAACAATCGACGGCGAAGGTGCGGTTTTTGATCTGTTCCGAGTCACACAAGGTGCCGAAGAAAAAGTCCAAACCGTGCGCTTTGAGTCTGTAAAGACCGGTGCGGACACAGAAGATCAAAAAAATGAGCCGAAACTCATTTCCGGATCACAAACAAACGAGAAAAAAGAAGAACAAGCCAATGTGTCAACGAACGAAGAATCGACGACGGCTGATCCGCTGAAAAAAGAAAATGGCGTCGAAGACAAGTCGGAAAAAACAACGCCTTTCGTGACGGAGAATAAAGAGACGCGCCCGGAAGAAAACGAAGCCCAAACGGTAGAAGAAAAAGAAAAGCCCACCGTTCAAGTCGAATTGCCTGAAGGCGTCTACGCACTGCGAGAAGTTGAACCGCCTAAAGGATACGACAAAACCGAAGGTACAATCGAATTAAGCGTGACACGTCGTTCCGATCCTGAAGATTTTGCTGCCATGACCGATAAAAGCGATGCGAAATCCTTCGCTTTGGGATCCTATCAGGGATCGGAAACAAACGGCGTAGAAGAATACATTCCCGGATTTGACGCCAATGCCTTCACAGCAGCTTTGGAGGAAACAGGCGATGCGGCCATAGAGGTCAATGTGGAATACGCAGTAGAAGCCAAAGCGAAAACAGACGAAGAAAAACTCGACGCAAAAGCGATAAAAGACGTTGCGGCAGCCGATCCGGCCCAAGTGCAAATCGTCTACCGCGCCATGGCAGATTCACCGACGGGCACCTTGAACATCCTCACACAGGACAAAGGCGGCAATAAACTTTTCTACGGCGGCACCTCCAGCGCTGAAATCGGCAACTTGCGCGATACAGCCTTAAACCATGACGCCACCTACGCCGTCTACCAATACGACGAGACCGATAAGGCCTATAAGCCGCTCAATCTTTACGACAAAATGGTGTACGATGCCACGCAAAAAAAAGAAGTGGTCAAAACAGATGCCGAGGGAAATCCCGTGAAGGTCAATTATAAAAACGGGAAATTTGGCGTTGTCACCTTGGATAAGCTACCCCCCGGCAAGTACGTGGTCAAGGAAGTAAAATCCGTCTTCCAATACGCCTTTAAAAACCTGGCCATGACCTTTACCGTCGGTAAAGACGGTACAATTAGCGATTACAAAGAAGTCACCGTCGCCTTGGCTGAGTACGAAAAAGACCAAACCATCCCCAGTACAGATGAGGTGCAGCGGAAAAAGCTGACCTATAACCAAAAAATGGACTTGGACAGCAAGCGGACTATTGCCAAGACTGAGGTGGAAGAGAAAGAAAATCCCAACTTGAAGGAAAGCACCGTAGCCGACACGGGAAAGACCGTTGAGGCCACCTACCACAAGGGCAACCTGCGGGTGAAAAAAGTGGACAAGGACGGTAAGCCCATTGAAGGCGTCACCCTGGAACTCCACGGCCACGACGCCAACCGGATCTTGCGGATTTACCGCGTCACCACCGATGCCAACGGGATCGCGGAATTCAAAGACCTGAACGTCCCCTCCTACCACTTATTAAAAGAGGTGGCGGCGCCGGAGGACTATTCACTTCCCAACCACCAATGGATGATTTATTTCGGTGAAGGCACTTGGGTGGAATTTGATGACAATCATAAGCCGAAGACTGAACACATTCCTCTGCAAATTTCAGACAACCAAGTCTACGCCACTCAGGTACAGTTAAAGCCCATTATCAAGCTGAACCCCCAAGAAACGAGACAGATTGTAGAAAACGATAAATACCGTCCGCTCATCGACGGCGTCACCGGCGCCTCCATCGCCCCGAAAAACTGGTTCCAATTCTTGGGCATCAATAATCCCACCGGTGCCCCCGCAGAAGGAACCTCGGAAGCGGAAAATTATTGGAGCAAGAATTGGGATCTGGATAGCTACTTCACAGATGGCACCTACGAAAAATCGTTCAATAAATCGAAAGATGAGTTGTTTTATGGTACACGGGAAACTCTGAAGAAAGCCGATGATGATTCGGACATCTATAATTTTACTGTAACAAACTACCCCCGCGCCAAAGTCACCGTTAACAAGATAGATCAAGACAAAAAGTCCCTTCCCGGCGCCACCTTTGCCATTTATAAAGTCAACGAGGATGGCAGCCAAACGCCGGTAAAAAAAGGCCTACACGACTGGACAGAAGTCTCCGGCCTGGACGGTAAAGCCATCTTCGATAACTTACCTGAAGGGAACTACGTCATTAAGGAAATTAAGACGCCCGGGGGTTATAGGCAGGATGATCGATCTTATGCCGTGTCTGTAGACGGCAACGGACAGATTACATTGTCCGGCACCAACGGTCTTAAACAGTCTTATGTAGATCAAATTTTCTCTCAAACAGCGACTAAGTATATTGTAAACTATGGCTACGACAGCATTCAGTTTAATGTGGCTTCAAAGATTGTTGACATTAATAAAGATAATAAAACCTTTACCCAGCTGGTCTATATCAGACCCGCCTACGAGGGCCATCCTAATAATGGCTTATCTTATGACACAATAGCCGGTGATATGACTTTAAGGGTGACGCCTTATATTGAAGAAGCAGGTGTAGTCAATGCCGGTCAGGCTAATAGTGCCGGACAAAATTATACCAATTACGAAATCTTTGCCATTAACGAGCCCAACCCGTCTATTCCCGCCGGATTAAACGTGAACCTAGCTGACAGTCAATTTACCAGTAAAGGAGCATATAACACCTCGGGGACAAGCTTAACCTTCCACCCGGCAAATGATGCAGGGAAATATTTCAGCGGCGATTATGGCCATATCATTAAATTAACCGGAACCTACAAGGGCGATAAACCGATTTTCGCCCAAGCAACGCTGACCTCTCCTATATATTACGCCAATGAAGAACAAGCCAGGGTACGGTGTGTCACCGGAGCGAAACTCGATCAAGGAAATCCATCCGCGCCGGTACAATCAGAACTCTCTTTGGATGTTACCAACACGAGAAATGAAGATGAGCCACTGGATAAAAAGGGTTCCATTAATATCTCTAAATTAATTGCAGAGACGGATACCCTACTTAAAGACGCTGAGTTTGGCTTGTATAAAAATACCTGGGATAAAATTGGACCTAGAGATAAACCTTTTGCAACTCTTAAGACAGGAGAATCTCAAATTGGAGATTTAACTGTGGCAGGTAAAAAAGTTAACCTTCAGTTTAAGGATATCCCACCGGGAGTTTATACCTTAAAGGAATTAAATGCTCCGGTTGGCTATGAAAAAACACTTTATACTTGGACAGTTAAGGTATTCCCTTCGGGAGTAACCCTGGTAAACTTAAATCCAACTTTTGAAGAAGACCCAACCCTTGAAGAACCGGTTAATGTAAATGATAAGGTTCATATAAAGGATGACACCTTCAAGTTTTACATCAATCGTGATTGGGGAGATGAAAATACACCATTTTATGTGAATAAAAATGAATTTTTCAAGATGAAATTTTCCGGGACTCTTGATAAAGGAATTAAGAGAGGAAATTATTTCACTATCGATTTGGATGAGAAGCTATCCTATGGGGGGACTATTGTAGAAGATATTATACCTGATATTCTTCTGGGTGATACAGGGTATGTTTTGGCAACAGGAAAACTTGATCCTGCTACGAACCAAATTAGATATACCTTTACGGATATTGCGGAAAGTTTAAATGATGTTGGTGTAGATTTTGCTTTTACCCTTTTACCGGAAAGAAGTAAAATTCAGTACGATGGGAACCACAGCTTTAATATCAAGATTGCAAATCAGTCTTTTAGCACAAAAACTTTTACCATGAACCACTCACTATTTCCTAATAATATATCATGGGTTAATGATACTTATGGAAATACAAGAGTATCAGCCTTTATAAACAGCATAAGCTACGAAAGAGCTGAGGTTGAAATGGCGTTTTACGTGGTTCCTACAAATACGACTTCAACAAGTAGAAATCTTAAAGTTACAATTGGAGAGGGTATTGTACCACCTGTTGGATCGTCAAGGTACGAAATTTATGAAGTTTCAAATCCCGGGATTGAGAAAAATCCGAATGTTCCGAGCCAAAGCTACTATAGAAATATGCCTGCATCGTTTGGCATAGATTATAGCGATACAACAAAGTACAAAAAGGTTCAAGAAGGGTATATTCAACCTCAATATCAAAAAATTGGAACAATTCCCATTAACAATGAAAACATTAACAAGTATCTCATTGTCAGAGTAATATCACCATTCAAGGTTACGGATGTACAAACCGAAGATAAGGCAGAGATTACGATTAAAAGCATTACAACCGACAGTCGATATGGTTCGAATTATCTTTCTACCGCACAGGTTACATCGTCAATTTCAATTAAGCCAAGTGAAGTGATCTCGCAAACAGACCTGACTGGAGGGGAAGTCTTAGCCTTTAATAAGAAAAAGGCTCCCATGAAACTTACCCTTTGGAAGAAGGATATGAAAAATGAGGTCATTAAAAACGGGACGGTTAAATTCAAGATGGAAGTGGCGGAGGACTACCCGGATTCAACGCCGGTGCCGGACAGCTGGAAAGATATTTCATTTGACCTGTCTAAGCAAACCGATGCGCAAGACCCGAAGAAGTCTGTGCCACTGGAAATTGAGATACCCGCGGGCATGACCGGCGAGTACAACCTGATTGAGACCGCGGCCCCCAAGGGCTATGTGGTTAACGGCATGCGTTACCGGATCAAGGTGGATTCGTCCAAACGGACCGTTCAGCTGATCAGTGTCAAAGACAGCGCGGGCAATCCGGTTGACTATAAATTTAAACTGCCGGGCGCAGCGACGGAAACGCTGCTGACCGCGACAAATCCGGCCCCCCTCTACCGCGAACAAACGGATGCTTCCGGAAAGATTACGGTGGATACGCAAATAGTGACAATGGATATTTCGGACCCGGTCGGTGAATTTCCTCATGCCGGTGGTTTCGGTCCTAACAGATGGATTGTGATCATCGGGGCGGTGATTGCGGCTGTGGCGGCGGAAGAATACATTCGTCGCAAGCGGTCTTCCGCCGAGCCGAAGGGGGGTGTATAATGGGTATGCGGTCCCTTCGGTACAAGCATTGTGTGTACGTGAAGATGGAATGAAGCAGAATGGGGCGTGAAGCCCACTCTCACTAAGTTTTAAGCGCCCGGGCTTTCCCGGCCCGGGGGTTTAAATGTATTTATTGTTTTAAAGAAGGAGGATTGTAATGAAACGTAAGAATACCCTATGGTCACTGGTCCTCGCACTAGTGATGGTACTTGGCGTCTTTGCACCGCTAAGTGCTTTGGCAGCAGACACATTGAACCCGACAATTGCTGAAGCAGATGTCAGTGACACAAAACCTGAGAAAACGAAGTTAATTGTCCACAAATTGCAAGCAGACTCTTATAAGATCGGTGCCACCGAACACAATGGTGGTAAATTAGATCCGAAAACAGAGTTCTCTAAAATTGGTCAAAACGTCAGCGAATTAGACGGCGTTACCTTTACCTACTACAAGTTAAAGGATGCAGCTCAATTAAAGAAATTTGTAGCGACGCCTGCTTCCTATACGACGAAGGAACAGGTAGAAGGTGAAGGCTTAACCGCAGCAGGAACGATTACCACGGAAGGTGGTGCCGGTGCTACCGTAGATTTAGCAGATGGTTACTACTGGTTTATTGAAACCGGAAAACCGGAAACAGTTTCTTCGTCTATCGCCGTTCCCTTTGGCATTTCCATCCCGGTCATGAACAAAGTGAAAGTCGGTACCCACGAAGCATATACTGCTTACTTGACCACGGTTCACACCTATCCGAAGAACACGACCGGTACGGAACCCGAACCGAAGAAGACCGTTGGCAACGAAGTTAACATGAACGAAACCCACAATGTTGGTGATGTTCACACATGGTATCTGCAATCCACGATCCCCGGAAACATTAAAGACTACGAAACATTCAAAATGACCGATGTTTTCTTCAAGGGATTAACCTACAAAGGAAACGTAAGTGTTTACTTTGGCTATGATAACATCGCTGATGGCGATAAAGTAACCTTGACGGAAGGTGTGGATTACAACTTAACCCAACCTACAGTCGATACAAAGTTTACGACAGAGATTCCTGCTGATTTAAAAGCCAAGGTCACTGCGCCCAATGGGGAATTATTTGAAGTGACATTAACCGAAGATGGTATCAACAAGCTTGATGCAAGTTATCAAGCAATGAAAGGGAAAGCTGGCGATAAAGAAGTTAAATTATACGCCACCGTCGATACCGTCATTAATGAAGACGCAAAGATGGGCACGGCTATCCCCAATACCTTTGATTTAACATTCAAAATCAAAAACCAAGAAGAAAAGAGCAAAAAACCGAATGAAGAACCGAAGGTAAAAACCGGCGGTAAGAAATTCGTCAAGGTCGCTGAGTCTGATTTAACCAAGAAATTAGCTGGCGCTGTCTTTGAACTTTACGATGGCGACACTCAAGTTATGTGGACCGACGCTTTAATCGCTGCCAACAAAGCAGCTATCGAAGCTGGCAAGTTTGCAACGGATAAGAATGGTACCCCCACCAGCGGCACCGTTGCTCCTACAGCTGGTCAACCGATCTACCTTTTATCTGATGCCAATGGTTTATTCGAAATCAAAGGTTTAGAATATTCCAAATGGACGAAGACGGAAAAAGACGGAAAAACTACTGACATTACCCACGACTATAAGATCAAGGAAATCAAAGCGCCGAAAGACTATGCTTTCATCAAGGAAGACATTAAGTTTACAGTCGACGATGATTCCTACAAGAATGATGCAACCGGTTATCCTGAAAACACGCACGATGAAAATGGTAACATGATCGTCAAGAATAGAGACTTAACCATTCCCCAAACCGGTGGTATGGGCACGATGATCTTTATGGTCGCAGGTCTCGCATTAATGGGCGGTGCATTTATCGCCATGAGAAAACGCAGCGCTGAACAAGCCTAAGAAAGAAGGTGAACCATGCTAAATCTACAAAGTAAGCTTTGTAAGCTTGTATTTGCGGCACTCGTGTTTAGCATGGTTGCTTTTGGCGTATTGGCTCCCGCCATGGTTATGGCGAAGGAGGCGAATCCCAAAAGTAGTACGGTAGATGTTTCCGCCGAGAAGACTTCCGGGGAAAAGAACGCTGCAAAAAGCGAAGGGGGCGCGGTGGTGTCTACGGGCATAAAGGCCCTGACCATCGACTTTTCCCGCTCCGGAAAAAAGGCCGAGGTGGCCGGGCGTAAGGTGACGATCTGGAAGATTTCAGACGGCCTGCGCCCGGAGGACAGCGGCCTGAAGGATGCGAAAAGCGTTCAGGATGTGGCGCGTCTCTTGGAAGGGAAGTCGGAAAAGGAGCTGAATGCTTCCTACGCTTCCCACAAGTCTTATGACACGGATGCCGAGGGCAAGCTGAGCCTGTCTTTGGAACGCGGCCTCTATTACCTCCGCGTGGCGGAGAAGCAGGGGGCGACGACGATTTTCCCCTTTGTCTTTGTGGCGAATCCCGGCGATTCCAACGGCGTGATTTACCCGAAGGGGGCGGAACCCACCTCAAGCGGCGTGGAGCTTTTAAAGATTTCCACGGACCGCGTGCCTCTTCCCGGTGCGGTATTCCAGTTGTTTTTCCTGGACAAGAATAATCGCATTCCGGTGAAGAATCCTTCCGGCGGCGCGGATTTTACCACCGACTCCGTGGGAAAGATTGTGATCAAGGATTTGGCCCCGGGGAAGTATGTCTTTGTGGAAACGAAGGCGCCTCAAGGCTACCGCATCAAGCATCCGGAAGTGCCTTTTGAAATCACGGACAAGAAGGTAAAGAAGCTGACCGTGGAAAACTACAAGGACAAGGAAGGCGGCAAGACCTTTAAGAAGGTGTCGTCCGCCGACAACAAGCCTCTTGCCGGCGCGCAGTTTTTGGTCACGAAGAAGACTGAAAAGGGCTACATGCGCATGAAGAAGAATGGCAAGGACATGGTCCTTACCTCCGGCGCCAACGGCACCTTTGTGGCCAATGGCCTTCCCGACGGGGATTATTACCTCTGGGAGATCAAGGCGCCGGCGGGCTATGCGTCCTTAGGCGGCAGTGTGAAGTTTACCGTAAGCGCAGATTCATTGAAGAAAGAATTGATCATTAAGAACACACCTCAAACGACGCCTCCAGGCAAGACGACCCCACCGGGCAAGACCCCTCCGGGCAAGACGCCTCCGGGGAAGAATCCGCCGGGCAAGCGGCCGCCTTATGACGACAAGCACGTGAATATCCCGAAAACCGGGGACGTGCAGCTCCTCATGATGAGTGTGAGCGGGCTTTTAAGC
>QWCK01017697.1_pt1 | contig 10265 bp, 3 predicted proteins | sample 1972571 | NCBI WGS metagenome assembly QWCK01 (sample SAMN09866710, study PRJNA288562) | Human gut metagenome isolate term2_stool, whole genome shotgun sequencing... | isolation source: gut | host: Homo sapiens | place: USA: California | reverse complement strand
CACAAAGATATTATCAATTAAAGAAGTAGGGGCAAATTCTGAACCTAATAAAATTGAAAATGCTGGAAAAGATGTACCATATACATCTAAAATAGAGACAAGAAGAACCAAAGACGGACAAGATATTGATAGGTTTGTAATCAATACTACAGTTAACCAAAGTAAAACTCTTATGGTAGAAGTAGAATCAGACCTACCAGAATCTGGAGAGTTCGGTTTAGGAATGGACTTTATAAATAGGGGAACTTATTGGGCAGCAGAAAAATATAACAGCCTAGATAGTGTTAACCTAGATCCAGTTCCAGCATCTAAAATAGATAAGAATGCAACTATCAAAGTAGGAGAAAACGGAACAGGATTATCTGAAAATTCTAAGATAAACTACTATATGTCCAACTTATCCAGAACACTAGTAAATGAAACAATGAGAATGAGTTTACCAGCACTAGCAAAAGAAGTTAATTCTGAATTACAAATCTCTGATGAGTCAGTTCCAGAAGCACAAAGAGCTGGTGAAGGCTGGCAAGTAGTTGATCCTAACAAATCTGAAAAAGAAAAAGTGACTCAATCTCAAGGATCTCAATATATTGATTCTAAAGTTACAGAAATTAATAAGGATACTAAGTCATATAAGCAAGTCTTCTTACTAACAAATACTAGGAAAAGAGAGAAAAAATCACTACATTTCTATCTGGAAGCTAATGGACAACAATATAATATGCCAAAAGATGCTGTAACAGTATTAAATGTTTATAAGGTAGGACAAGGTTCAACTATCGATAACATTGTTGGGGCAAAGACTTCGATTAAATTCAGTCAAAACCCTGGTTCATCTGGTAACTTAGAAACAAAAATGTTTATTACTACAGACACTTTAAGTGACCCAGTGTTAGTTGAAGTTGAAGTGAACCAATATAATAACGACGGCACAATTGGTCTTGGAGCTATGTATAGGGATAAAGGTTATACATCTCCTCCAGTAAGTTTCCGAAAGATTTATAGTAAAGAAGATGACATTAACAAACAAGAAACAACTTACAAAGTAACTCCTAATGTACAACAAAACGGAACAGTTACTGCAAAACCAAATCAAAATGTAAAAGCTGGAGACACAGTAACTCTAACATTGGAACCAAATGAAGGATTTGTATTTAGCAATTTAGAAGTTAATAGTACAAAAGGAACTGTACAAACTAACAAAGTAAATGACACAACATACACATTTAAAATGCCAGAAGCAGATGTCGGAGTTAATGTATACTTTGAAAAGAAAGAAGCCGACACTTATTCTATTACAGTTAACCCATCACAAAATGGTTCTGTGACAGCTGATAAACAAACTGCAAAAGCAAACGAAACAGTAACTCTTACTGTAAGTCCAGCAGAAGATTTCAAACTTGAAAATCTAACAGTTACAGATGCAAATGGCAAACCAGTGACAGTTTCAAATAACCAATTCACAATGCCAGCATCAAATGTTACAGTATCAGCAAGCTTTAAGAAAGTTGAGGACCCTACTCCAGAAACTTACAGTGTAACAGTGACTCAACCAACAGAAGGTGGAAAAATTTCTGCAAATCCAACTTCTGCTGCAAAAGATGTTGAAGTAAAATTAACTGCAAGTCCAGAAAAAGGTTATGTATTAGATAAGTTCACAGTAACTTCAAATGGAAAAGAAATTCCAGTTTCTAATGGCAAGTTTAAGATGCCAGCAGGTAATGTAAGTGTAACAGCTACTTTCAAAAAATCAGACGATCCACTTGATAGCTTTGATCCAGACACAACTGGAGATATCTTAATACAAGACTTAGAAAATAATATCAACAAGAAACTAGAAATCACTAACAAAACTGGTGGACTTGGACTTAAGATCTTAAAGAGAGACATCAATGACATTCCTCTTAAAGGAGCAGAGTTCACTATCAAGAAGATGACTGATGAAACTTACGAAAAAGAAGATACAGACTTCACAGCTCCAGTAGGCTTTAAGGAAGCAGCTGATGACTGGAAGATTGAAGTTAAAGATGACGGTGGACGTATTTACGCTGAGTATAAGGGTCCACAAGAAACTACAGCAAGTCTTATCGAAGATAACACAAAAGCAAATGCAGGTAAATCTTTTGACAATGATGGAATTAAGTATTACTCAAGATTGACTTACTTGGACCCAGAAGCTAAGACTTTTGTCCAAAGAATCTATATAGATACTAGAGGATATACAGGCAGTGACCAAATCAATGTACAAATCACTCCTAAGTACAAGAGAGAAGAAATAGACACTCCATCACAACCTCCAGTGACAATAAAAGAAGGTGTAAAGACAGCTTACAGAACAACTTACGAAATCACAAACCCAGAAGCAAACGAAGACGTTAAGAATGGAAAATATGACACAATTCTAAGATCATATGACTTATCTAAGAAGGATATGTCTATGGTAAACACAGCAAGGTGGAGACCATTTGACTGGGGCTTCGACGAAGACCAACTAAACTTAGGCAAGGGTGTCTACATCGTTGACGTTGAAGGATACTATGACACTTCAATTATTGACGGGGTAGTTACTAACGAAGTAAAATATGATGATAATTACAACCTTCTTGATGAAAATGGACAAGTAATTCCTGAAAAAGAACTATTCAAAACAAAAGACCCAGCTAAGAAGGAACCATATAAGAGAACTGATATACCAGAAGAGGACTTAGGTAAGATTGACCTTAAAGTTGATTTCTTTGATGGAAAGAGAGAGTTCAAGCAACTTAAGTTCGATAAAAATGGTAACCCATACTATGAAGCTTTTGATGGTGCATCATTCCAAGGCGGTGCCAAAGCACTTACTGAAGCAAAAGATGTAACCGAAACACCAGGTGCAAAATATGCAAACTTTGTAAGTAGAGAAATCAAAACTGTTGATGGAAAGACTTATAAAACAGGTATAATTGATCCATCAATAGATGTAAAACCAACTTACACTGCTAATACAAGTATAAACATAAAACCTATTTATACTTCAGACAAGGCGACTGAGATACCAAAAGATGGACTAGTAGTTGAAAACGAAAGAGAAAAGTTCAACATCACCTTCTCTAAACACGGACGTGACGATCCAAATGATGATCTTAATAGCCAAACAGTAACAGACAACAGACTTGAAGGCGCAATCTTCAAGCTTCAAAAACAAGTTGCCGGTGGTTATGAAGACGTACCAGGATCCACAGTATCATCAGCATTTAACGGATACTTTGGATTTAGAGGTCTTGAACCAGGTCGTTACAGACTACTTGAAGTTAGACCGCCTAAGGACTATGCACCACTTAAGGGAGCAGTTCTCCAATTTACAATAGCCTATGAAAAAGGCGATATAGATAAAGAAACTGGAGAAATTACCCCAGGTAGAGGTGTCATAACTCTTGAATACGACAATGCCAACGGCATTATCCAATATGCAGGTGAAAACGCAGAAGGTTCAGGTAAGTTAGTAGACTTCGTAACATCTGCTACAGCAAAGAACATGGGTAAAATCATCAACAACAAACCAGGAAAAGGTAAAGTTCAAATCAACAAGAAGGACCTAGATGGAAAACTTGTTGAAGGAGCAGAATTTAAACTTACAAGAACATCTTTGGCGAAAAACGAAGATGGAACTACTCCAGATGATGCAAGCCAAACTGGTACAGTTGATCAAACTGGTAAATTAGTATTTGAAGATCTAATTATTGGTAACTACGAACTTGAAGAGATAAAACCAGGAGACGGTCACCAAAACATTGGACAAAAATGGAGATTTACTGTAGGTGGTCAAGGCTTAGACCCATACTCTGGACCAATCGCAAGAACAGGTCAAGATTTAACAAGTAAGATCACTCTTGAAAGTTCTAAAATGGAAATTATCAAACCAGATAATGATGAAGCAACAGCTACAGCAAATACAATCTATCCTAACTCAGCTCATCTATTGTCATTTGACAATGACTTCAAGATAGCTGATGGAACCGTAATAAAACCTGGAGATTATTTCCAATTAGATATAAGTGGATATACAGACCTTTACGGAATTTACAACAAAGATTTAGTATCAGGACTTGATATATTCGCAGACGGAATTGGTACAATAGCCAAGGCTGAATACGATGACCAAAATAATGTGATAACATACACATTTACTGAGTATGCCAACACTTATGAGCTTACAGACTTTAAGAACAAATTAATATCTCACATTGACAGGTTTGCATTCCAACCTGCAGATGATAAGGCAGTTTATCGAAATGTTCCTGTAGGATTCAAGATGAAAGGCGATAATAAAGAATATCAAAAGATCAATGTTATATTCGATGCAGGAACTCATAAAACTCCTCCAAATGAATACAGAAGTATGCCAAATATATCATCTAAGATAACCTACTTTGATTACAAGACTGGTGAGTTTGAACACATTATCTATGTAAATAGAGATCAAGAAAATATTTATGATGGTACTCTAAAATACACACCAGGAATGGATATTGAAAATGTAAACTTCAATGTTTACAAGGTTAATGACTACTATATAGGACCTAACAATGGAAATAGAGAATATAACAAAAACTATATATTACCTCCATCTTATGCAGTCAACTTTAACGACTTTGTAAACCAAGGTTATATATATTCATTTAGTAGCAAGTATGGAGAAATTACTAAAAAAGATGGTTTAAAATTTACTTTCCCTGAGTCCTACACAGACTACTATGGAAATTATCATGACTTCCTAAGCAAAGATGACACTTATATAATAAGAGTTACTGGTAATATCAAGGGTGAGGACAAGAGTTTCTATGAAGCGACAACTAACCTTGATAGATATAATTACTATGGCGTTCCTTATATGGGTGTTGAAAGACAAGACTATGTCTATGGTTTGTTAAACGAAAATACAGCTAGTGGTAAACTTGAAATAACTGCTATAAACCCAAAAAATGAAATCAACTTTAAGAAAGTTGACCAAGAAGGTAAATCACTAGAGGGTGCAAAATTTGGACTTGTTAAATTCGATAAGAACACTAGCAAGTGGTCAGAAACAGTATTATCTGGATCAGAAAGAACTTCTGGCAAAGATGGTTTAATCCACTACGAAAAACTATCACCTGGAAAATATGCCCTTATAGAAATCCAAGCCCCAACAGGCTACAAGAAGATAGAAGGACATATAGAGGAATTCACAGTAGAAGACAATGGTACAATCACAAGATTAGTTGAAAAACCAAAAGCTGATACGACTGATACAAATGAAAATAGTTCAACTCTTTCAAGAGTGGCAGGAGTATTAAAATCTGCAGCTCAGGCAATAACTGGTAATACTAGTGAAAAAGTAAGTCAAGCAGCTGGAACAGCTCCAATAAATGTTGTAAACTACAAAGACATTGAGTTTATAAAGGTTGATGGAGAAAATCATGAAACCTTCTTACCAGGTGCAGAATTCGAAGTTTGGTATAAAGAAACTGAAGAAGGGAAATATGCACCTTATAAGATTAAAACTACTGGGAATTCAAGCTAGAAAATGGAAAAATCCAAGTGCTTGAAAAAGATTTGACTAAGGCAACTCACAAGACAAGTGCTAAGTCACTAATCACAAGTGAAATAATTTCAGTTGATAAGGATAATGGTACATTCAAACAAAGAATTATTATTAACCCTAACCACACTGAAATGAAAATCCCGTCTTATGAGTCATATATCCGTATTAAGGAAAATGACTGGAAGATAACACCGAAGTTTAAAGAAAACCATACAAATGGTATTGGTGGAGAAGTCAATGTAGCTCTTCTTAAGAAAAATGGAGATAAAACTCTAGAAAGCTTAACAAAAGACGACTTCAATCAATACGATGCAATTAGCTTCCAAAGTGCAGGAGGTATTGTAGGTTCAAGATACGGCCTAAAGGAAATGCTTGGTGAAACGTCTACTACTGATAAACCAATTACAACAACAGATTCAATAGTAATGGAATTTACTGGTAAGCTAGATGACAACAATAAAACAGGCACAGCAGACCAACTATTTGAATTAGTATTTGACACACAAATAGACGACTCCATTGAAGATAAGTTAGACCTAAGCATATTAGCAGGCGATAAGCCACTATATGGAGACTATGACACAACAAAAGCAATAGAGCTTGAAAACCGTAAGGCGCAATATCCATTGACAGGTGCGATGGGTATATTCGGATTCCTAATTGCAGGGGCGATTATTATGACAACATCGTACTACAAGTACAGACGTAAGAGAAGAGAGAGTGCTTTATCATGATTGAATTAAATCAAAAGATGAGGTACCCTCCGTAAAGGGACTAAAAAGAGACAAGGGATGAGGCGACATGCCAAGTCCCTGGTATCTCAATGATGTAATGATGTTTATTCAAGATGAACGAATAATAGTAAACAAGCTAATCTAAGTTCTAATTTAAAGGGCTTGATTATAGAGAGCGGACTGAGAGGTCTTAGAAAAGGCAAAGTCTAAGAATACCCATAAAAGGATATGTTGGACGAAGCCTAAAGTAAAAAAGTTATATTATGAAAAAAAGATTTTTATCACTAATCATAGCATTAGCGATGATGGTTGGCGTATTCACCCCATTGTTGTCAAGTGCTGCTGATGAAAAGGAACCTACTACAGTAAAGGTTAATGTACACAAAATCTTGATAAGTCAAGATGCGCTAGATAAGCATGATTCAAACAAAAAGTATGATCCAACAAAAGGCGTTAATGTTAAAGAATTCTTTGGTGACGACAATGCTAAAGAAATTAACGATGTTTATTTTGTAGCAATCAAAGAAGACGAAACAGGTTATGCTGATTTTGACAAAAAATCAAAAGCTGAACAAGATGCCATTTTAGAGGAAATTCCAGCAGAAAGACAAGGAAAAACAAAAAATGTTAAAGGCACTGATGGTGTAATTCAATTTGACCTTGATAATCCTGGAAACTACAAGATTTATGAAGTAAAACATAAATCAACTTACAAAGGACCAAATGGTGAAGTTTTAACAGGTATGAAAGCAATTCCGGTTGATTTAAAACTTCCAGATCACGCTAGAACAGAAGCTGGTGTACAAGGTGAAATCCACGTATATCCAAAGAACTCTGAAAAGAAGGTACAATTCGACAAGAACTTTGCAAAGGAAAATGGATTAGAAGCAATCACTGACCCTAACACTTTAAAAGATGTTGGAGCGGTAATGGATAATTACAACAAAGAAAAAGCAAATGCAAAAGCTCATATAGATAAAGAAGTTCCTTATGAAGCAAAAGCTGAACTTCCTAAAGGATCAGTATTTACACACTTAGACTTAGCAGATTCTATGGATAAGGGATTACTATATGATGCAGATAAAGGTGTCACAGTTACAGTAACTCCAAAAGTTGAATTAGAAGCAGGTAAAGATTATACAGTAACAACTGTAGGTAATGGATTTAAAGTTCACTTTGAACAAGCTGGTTTAGATAAATTGAATAAAGCAGCAGAAACAAATGATTTATCAATTGAATTCACATATTCTGCAAAAGTTACAGCAGATGCAATAGTTGATAAACCAATGGACAACCACGCTACATTCACTTACAACCACGAACCACCAAAGCCATCAAGTGATAAATTAACACCTGTTGATGAAAAAATCAACGTTGAAAAGACTTGGGCAGATGGCACAGCTCCAACTGACATCATTGTAAAATATGTTTTATTAGATGAAAATGATATGCCAGTTGCTGATGTTACATTTAAGAATGCGACAACTGTTGATGAAACAGATTTAGGTAATGGAATTACTTTTGAACAAACAGGTAACTACAAAGGTACTTTCAAAGGCTTAGAAAAAGACAAAAACTATAAAGTAAAAGAACTTGTAAATGGTTATGAACCAGAATACACAGTAGCAGCTGATACAGCTACAGTAACTGTTAAGAATACTAAGACTCCTGAATCTATCACTCCTACACCTCCACAAGTAACTGTTGGTGGAAAGAAATTCGTTAAGACTAACCAAGATGGAAGTAAGAGATTAGCAGGTGCTGAATTTGCTATTCAAAATAAAAATGGTGGAACAGATAACGATAAATATCTAAAGATCACAGAAAAAGAAGGTACAGCTTATGCAGATGCAGAAAAAGCATATAATGATGCAATTAAAGCAGTTAACGAAGCATTAGCAAAGGGAGAAATCTCAGCTACAAATAAAGTAACAATTGCCGGTCAAGAATATGAATCTAAAGATGCAGCAATGGTTAAAGTTGAAGAATTAAGAGTAGCAAGAGACAAAGCATTTACAGAAGGTAAATTATCTTATACTTGGGTAGATGATATTGAACAAGCTACTAAATTTACTTCAAATGATAAAGGTCAATTCGAAGTTAAAGGTTTAGAATACGGTAATTACAGAGCTGTGGAAACAAAAGCTCCAGCTGGATATGCTCTTCCAACTAATGGTGGAAACTTCACATTTGAAATAGCTAAGGGAACATATACAGGTGAAGGAACTATTGATTACGTAGCAGAATCTAATAAGAACGATGCTATGCAAATCACAAATAATGATGTAACAATCCCACAAACAGGTGGTATTGGTACTATTATCTTCACTGCAATTGGTCTTGCAATAATGGCATCAGCTATTATCGCTATCAAAAAAAGACAAGCAACTGAAGCTAGATAATAATTAAAAGAAGAGAGGAAAAGCAATTTTCCTTCTTCTAAAAGTGCAAATATGTGAGGTATTTGCACTTTTAGAAGAATATAACAATATTAATATAGAACTAAAAATGGAAGGTAATAATATGAAGATTTTAAAAAAGATATTAATGGTTATGGTAATGGTGGCGATGGCTCTTACTAGCAGTTCATTTGCTTCGGGTGATTATTCGATAACTGTGACGGTGGATAAGAAGCTAGGAGAGGCTAGTGGAGATATTTCGTTGTGGAAGGTGTCTGATGAACAAGTGCCATACGATAATAAATCAAGTAAGCTTGATGAACTTAATAAGTTATCTATTGAAGAGTTGAATTCCAAGTATTCCAATCCAACTGTGTTGGCATTTAATGACAATCAAATTGTGTTTAATAAGTTGAGTGCCGGTGCATATTATATGAGGGATACTTCTGGTATCAAAAGGGATAAGGAAATCATTCCTGCTTTAATTAACCTTCCAAATGATATTCAAGGTTATTCCAAAAACGTAGTTATTCATGCGAAGGAATCTTCTAAGAATGTTAGGCTTATTAAGGTGGACAGTAGTGATAATCCATTAAAGGGAGCGGAGTTTGTTCTAATAAAGGTCGTTGATGGCAAGGAAGTTTTAATCAAAAACAAACGAAGCTTAGACGTGAAGTTAAATGATGTTTCAGATAAGGAAGCTGAAAAAGAAGTTAGCGATAAAGAAAAAGCAGAAGACAAAAAAGATGAAAAGTCAGAAGATAAGGACAAGTCAGAACTACTTCCAAAGACTTATGAAAAAGAATACTTGTTTGTTTCGAACGAATCAGGCGAAATTATCGTTAATGAATTGGAAAAAGGAAACTATATATTCAGAGAAGTAAAAGCTCCAGAAGGATATGTTATTAAACAATCAGATCATCCATTTACTATTGATGAAAAATCAGTTGAGCTTAAGATTGTGAATGAAAAAATTGACAAGGACAAGGGCAGACATGATTTCATGAAGACTGATGAAGCGAAGAAGCCTTTGGGTGGTGCGATGTTCAAGGTTATGACTAAGAACAAAGATGGAAAGTTTGAGCCAGTGAAGAAGGACGGCAAGGATTATATTGTAACAAGTGCTGATAATGGTAAGTTTGCTGTTGAAGATATGGATTATGGTAAGTATTACTTGGTTGAGATAAAAGCTCCGGCGGGTTTCATTTTGTTGAGTGAGCCTGTGGAATTTGAAATCAAAAAACAAGCCGATGATAAGACTATTTCCATTGCTTTCATTACTAACAAGAGTGACACTATTACTAGAACTCCAGGCGGGGATATTACACGCGGTGGTAAGATGCCAAAGACTGGGGATATTAGATTTTTCATGAGTATGATTGGCGGTGCGATTATGTTCTTTATTGGTAAGTGGATAATTGCAAAGGACGATAAGTTAATAGGAAAAAATATTAAGTAATTCGAAAAATAGATTTGAGAATATGTAAAAATAAACCCTCATGCTAGGTGGTCTACGATTTTGTGAGATGTGTTATTGGTGTGAGGGTTTGGTTATGTTCGTTATCAAATATTTTT
>QWCK01008183.1_pt1 | contig 10272 bp, 10 predicted proteins | sample 1972571 | NCBI WGS metagenome assembly QWCK01 (sample SAMN09866710, study PRJNA288562) | Human gut metagenome isolate term2_stool, whole genome shotgun sequencing... | isolation source: gut | host: Homo sapiens | place: USA: California | reverse complement strand
CTGGTGGTGGAAGTGGTCAAATCCGGCCCCGCCTGCCACACCGGCGCCGAGAGCTGCTTCTTCAACGAAGTATACGTCTCGCCGGAGCTGAAGCAGTTCAGCTGGCAGGGCCTGTACCAGCTCATCAAGGGCCGCAAGGATAGCCCCAAGGAGGGCAGCTATACCACCTACCTGTTCGAGAAGGGCAAGGAGAAGATCCTGAAAAAGGTGGGCGAAGAGTGCACCGAGGTCATCATTGCGGGCGAAAAAGAGGATAAGGAAGAAACTGTTTACGAGATCAGCGATCTTGCCTACCATGTTCTGGTGCTGATGGTCAGCGCCGGCATCACGGTGGAGGATGTGACCCGTGAACTGGAAAAACGTCACGTCATTGACCACAAGGTCAAACAGGAAAGGATGCAGTGAATTATCTATGGCAGATTATAAGAAGTCCAGTGTCCATTGCCACTCCACCATGTGCGATGGCAAAAATACCTTGCAGGATATGGCAAGTGCTGCGTGTGCGCAGGGCCTGACCACGCTGGGCTTCACCGGCCATAGCTACACCCAGCGCGACCGCGAATACTGCATGAGCCCCAGCCGCACCGCCCAGTACAAGGCTACCATCGCAAAGCTCAAGGCCGAATACAGGGGCAAGGTGGATATCCTGTGCGGCATCGAGTGGGATATTCTGAGCGAGGATAAGCGCACCGGCTACGATTACTGGATCGGCAGCGCACACCACCTGTACGGCAAGAACACCGGCAAGTATTACGAGATCGATTTCCGCCCGCAGGACCTGTGGGACTGCATCAACGATGATTTTGACGCAGACCCCCTTGCCGCTGTGGAAGCCTACTTTGCCGAGGTGGAAAAGGTGGCTGCCCTCAAGCCGGATATTCTGGCCCACATCGACCTCATCAAGAAGCTGAATGCCAACGGCGAGTTCTTCGACGAAGAATCGCCCCGCTACAAGGCCGCTGCTCTCAAGGCACTGCAGGCCGCAAAGGCAAACGACTGCCTGCTGGAAGTGAACACCGGCGGCGTGTACCGCGGCTACCGCAAGGACTTCTACCCCGGCCCGTGGCTGCTGGGCGAGTGGCAGAACTGATTCTCATGATATCAACAGCCTGACCTACGGCTTTGACGAAGCTGCCGCCGCCATCAAGGCTGCAGGCTTTACCAGCGTGCAGGTGCTTACCGGCAGCGGCTTCGAGACGCAGGAACTGTAAAAAATTGGAGATAACCCTCTCCGTCAATGCTTCGCATTGCCACCTCCCCCGAAAGGGGGAGGTTTTGCTGTTTCTTTTACGCAGCATAAAAGCTCCCCCCCTTCGGGGGAGCTGGCGAGCGTCAGCGAGACTGAGAGGGTTGTTTTGCGGTAAAAATAGAACTTTGGAGGAACCCTATGACCCACGCGCAGCCCCAAAAGAAAAGCTTCTTCAACATGAACGTAGACCTGATGCACGGGCCTATTTTAAAAAGCCTGCTGCTGTTCATGCTGCCCATTCTGGTTTCCAACCTGTTCCAGCAGCTCTACAACACGGTGGATACCATGATCGTGGGCAATGTGCTGGGCGATACAGCCCTTGCCGCCATTGGCTCCTGCGGCTCGATCTACGAGCTTTTAGTCGGCTTTGGCATCGGTATCGGCAATGGCCTTGCCATCGTTGCAGCGCGCTCCTACGGCGCGCAGGACGAAGACCTGCTCAAGCGCACGGTGGTGGGGTCGGTCGTCATTGGCCTGATCGCCTCGCTGGTCATTACAACGGCAGGCTTTTTCGGCCTGCATGCCCTGCTGCAGCTGCTGGATACCCCGGCAGAAATTCTGGAAGATGCCTACAGCTACATCATCGTGATCGACCTTGGCGTTGTGGTCATGTTTATGTATAACCTGTGCGCAGGCCTGCTGCGCGCCATTGGCAACAGCGTAATGCCGCTGGTGTTCCTGCTCATCAGCTCGGTGCTGAACGTGGGGCTGGACCTGTGGTTCATTGCCGGGGTTGGCATGGGCGTGCGGGGCGCAGCGGTGGCAACGGTCATTGCACAGGGCATCTCGGTGGTGCTGTGCGTTCTGTACGTGCTGGCAAGGGTGTGCATCCTCATCCCGGAGAAAAAGCATTTCGCCGTGGGCAGTCATCTCTACTGGGAGCTGTTCAGCCAGAGCATCTCCATGGGCCTGATGAGCAGCATCGTGTCTGCGGGTTCGGTGGTGCTGCAGTACGGCATCAACGGGCTTGGCACCCTGACCATTGCGGGGCACACCGCTGCCCGCAAGCTGTTTGCCTTTACGGATATGCCGCTCATCTCCATGGCGAACGCCGGTTCCACCTTCGTTTCCCAGAACCGCGGCGCAAACCAGCCCGACCGTGTGCGCAGGGGAATGCGGCAGATGTATCTGTACTCGGTGGTGGTGATGGTCGCCGCCGTGGTGCTGATGAGCTTTGGTGCTCAGATCGAGCTGGTGGGCAAGGTGATCTTTGTGCTGGTGTTCATCCCGAAATTCCAGTACAATGCGGTCATCCTGTGCGAGCCCATCATCTGGTGCTTCATGACGGCATATCTGGTGGCGGTGTACCTGCACGAGCCCTTTGTCTTCCCGAAAAAATAACCCTCTCAGTTATCGCTGTGCGATGCCAGCTCTCCCGAAAGGGAGAGCTTTTTGCATTTTACGGGAAGCACAAAGAAAGCTCCCCCTTTCGGGGGAGCTGGATGCGAACAAAGTGAGCAGACTGAAAGGGGTTACAGCGCCGAATAGCCAAAGCTGTTCACCAGCGCATCGATGTGCTGGCCGGCCTTGCACAGGGGGCAGTCGCGGCTGTCAAAGCTGGCGTAGTCCGGCAGGCTGGCGGGGTCAAAGATGGAGGTGACCTCATAGCCCATGCACTCATGGGTGGTGGCAAAAATAGCGGAAAGGCCTGCCACGGTGCCGCCGTAGTAGTTCACGGCCTCCACAGCGGCCTGCACGGTGTAGCCGGTGGTGATGGAAGCGGACAGAATGAGCACATGCTTGCCCTTGACCATGGGGGCCAGATTGTCGCGCAGGATGATCTGGCTGCCGGTGGTGTACTCCGGGGTGATCACATAAATGGTCTGGTGGGCGTTCATGTTGGCAAAGCCGTCCTTGGTCAGCTCGTTGGCAAGGCAGGTGCCGATCACCTGCGTGCCGTCCAGACAGAGCACGGTGTCCACAATGGTGCTGTGCTGGTAAGCGGCCACCAGCTCCTTTGCCACGGCCTTGGCCTCGGAAAGGCGGGACTTCTGGGTGGTGACATCGATGTAATAGTTGATATGGCTGTGGCTGGTAGCAAAGTGGCCCTTTGCTACGCGCAGGAACAGGTTACTTTTTTTGGTGGGAAGCTTTACCATATTGATCATCGAAACAACACTCCTTTTCAGGTTTTCCGGGTTGCCCCTCAAATGCAAAAAGCACCGCATCGCTGCGATGCTCCTGCACATTTTTATAACCCTATTGTACCGGAAAAGAAACCTGTGCACAAGGCATAAATCCACTAAAAAACTTTGTGCATTTTACATGATATCGCCCAAAACTTGGATACAAATGGCCCGCATACGCAAAAAGACCCGCACCACAGGGTGCGGGCCTTTAATGCAAAAGTAAAATCAGTCCACAATCGTAACCTTGATGGCATCGGTGATGTCCCAAGTGGCATAGATATCACTGTAGGAATCAGTGATGCTACCGTTTGCGTACATCTTCGGAATGTACAGCACCTGAACCTTGGATGCGCTGGTAAGGTTCTCAATACCGGAAACCTTCAGCGTAGGAGTCACAGTAGTCTTCGCATCGACACTGGCGTTGGAACCACCTACCAAATCAATCGTGACACCGGAGACACCCTGATAATAAGTATGCAGCTTATTGTCAGCATCGGTAACATTTACCTGGAAATGCTGCCGGTTGACCTGCAGGCTCACCTTGGTATAGATCTCAAACTCGCAGGTGAGCGTATCCGGATTATAAGAAGCGCTCTTCAGCGTGGCTTCACAGATGCCGTCGCCCGGCTTCAGGGTGCTGCCGATCGTGCCGACAGGACGGTTCGGGTTGGAGCAGCCGGTCAGCATGCCGGAACCTGCAATGGCAACAGCGGTAAGAGCGGTATATTTCATAAAGTCACGGCGGGAGAATGTATAGGACATGTTCGTTCCTCCTTTAAAAAGCAGATCAGTACGGCCTTGCGGCACTACCTATAAGATAGGCGAAACCGGGCCGGATGTCAATGCCTTTTGGCAAAATAAAATGATGAAATTTTGAGCTGTGACGTTGTTTTGCGACGAAATTTCGTCCTGTGCGGGCCGCGTATCAGGCGCGGGTCACGTCTGCAGCGGTCATGACGAAGGTCATGGTCTTATCCGCTGCAAAGGTGGGCATGTAAGTAACGCTCAGCTGCTGCCAGCCCTTGGGGACCATCAGCATCAGCTGCAGATAGCCGGTACCCTGCGGGGGCAGATTGGTGGAATCCGAGAAGGTCTGAGAGTTGGAGTTGTACAGCGAGATGTTGGCACCGCACTCCACGCTCTGGCCGTCGCAGGAAGCAGAGAAATCGGTAGAAGCTGCTGCCAGTGCGTGGAAGTTTGCATCCACGTTCTCCTGCGGGGGCACGGGATAAGCAGCATTGATCTCGGCCAGATTCTGTGCGCCGATGTTGAAGGTCTGGTTCTTGGTGCGGTTGACCACGGTGACCAGAACAGCAATGTATTCGTAACCGGCCTGTGCAGGTGCGGTATCAATGTTGAACAGGCTGGTCAGCTGAACGCCAAGGCCGTTCCAGTTGCTGACCTTATCACCGACCTTGACATCCACGATGGTGGCGCTGCCATTCTGCTGGCAGCCGCCCAGCAGGCTTGCTGCGCCCAGAGCAGCAACGGATGCGCCGGTGCACTTGAGGAAGGTACGGCGGGAAATGGAGTTGGACATAAAATAAATCCTCCTTTTGATAGGAAAAACCGTATTCCAGAATGTTCTATTCTGTTTATACCCTTTCTGCCCGAAAGATGCAAGGGTTTGGAGGCTGAATTTACAGCTTTTTCACAGGAATATCACCCTTCGTGGGTAAGGCCCTTCACATGTGTTTCGCTGGTTTTGACCAGATTTAACAGGCTGGGCGTATAAAGCGGGAACTCACGGGTCAGGCTTTCTGTGGTCATGGTCAGGCAGGCCGGGTCCTTTACGCCCTCGCCGCCGTTCACATCCTGTCCGTCCAGCAGGGCTTCCACATTGGCTTCGGACATGCGCATCACGGCATCGGAGCAGCCGCGCCAGCGGATGGGATCAATGCTGAACATACTGGCGGCGTTGTGGGGCTCGGCCGAGTACAGCAGGCGGAACATTTTGGCTACGGCCATCATCAGGTAGGCGCTCACCTCGGTGGTAAGGGCCTTGCTGTGGCACTGGCCGATCTTGGCGTACAGCACGTTCAGGCCGTTGGAGATCAGCTTTTTGTTCATGGTGGGCAGCACGCTGCCGTGGTAGATGTTGTCCTTCATCTTGTCCGGGTTCGGAAGGTCTTCTGCCGAGAGCATCATGCCGTTGCGCTCTGCACTGCGGCCCAGAAGATAATCGCAGGAAACATTATAATAGTCTGCCACGCGCACCACAAAGTCCAGGCCGCATTCGCGGATGCCTTTTTCGTAGTGGGACAGCAGCGCCTGCGAGACGCCAAGATCCTCGGCGGCCTGCTTCTGGGTGATGCCGCGTTCCTTGCGCAGCAGCTTGATGATACGGTTGAATTCCATGATTTTTGGCTCCTCAAAGTTCGATATAGGGGGACATCCTTGTTTTTGGTTTACAGCAGGTTGATTATACACAACGGAAAACCTTTTGTAAAGCAAGAAAAGTGACGATATTTTTCGTTGATTTTCGTCATTTTTGTCAAAAGACTTGCTCTGGACACCATATCTATGCTAAACTATAGGTATTAACGCATACATTTTGTGGCGTGCGCGGGGCCGTAGCTGCCGCCAAAGAGCAAAAAATCTGGCAGACGACACGTTTTTCTGCCAGATTTTTTCTCCGCAGCGGGTTTTGCCGCCCGTTCCCGTGCCGCCGCACAGCGATAAAGAGAGGCACTATCCATGAAAACGTTCAAGCTTCATCTCATCCGCCACGGCATGACTGCAGGCAACCTGCAGGGCCTGTACATCGGCAGCGGCACAGACATCCCTCTGTGCGACGAGGGCCGCGCGCAGCTCAATGAGCTGAAAGAGCGGTTCGAGTATCCGCAGGTGGATACCGTGTTCTCCTCCCCGCTGCTGCGCGCGGTGGAAACAGCCAACATCCTGTTCCCGGATGCAAAGCACACCTTTACCGTGCACGACCTGCGGGAGGCCGGCTTTGGCAAGTTTGAGAACAAGCCGGTCAAGGAGCTGGTGCACGACGAGGACTTTAAAAAGTGGATCACCCCCGGCTCCGGCTATATGCCCGAAGGCGCAGAGCCTACCGACCAGTTCCACGCCCGCTGCGCCGAAAGCCTGATGAAGCTGTTTGAGTATATGATCCGCATGGATGTGACCGAAGCAGCCTGTGTGACCCATGGCGGCGTGATCATGAGCATGCTCAGCCAGCGCGCCGTGCCCACCCGCCGCCCGGAGCAGTGGATGGCAGACCCCGGCTGCGGCTACACGGTGCAGACCGATGTGCAGCTGTGGATGCGGGACCGTCTGGTGGAAGCCATCGACATCGTGCCCTTTGGCTATGCCGATACTCTGCGCGGTCAGGCTGAGACCGAGGAAAACGAAGCCTTTGAATAAGGATTCGGTTACAGTTTCGGCCCATCCCTTGACAGAAGCGGCGCAATCCTTTATTGTATAAGGAAACGATTATTTTAGGAGGAAGTTCCATGTCCCAGTCCATTTCCCGCCGGTCATTCCTGAAATGTGCCGGCTCCGGTGCGGTCAGCCTTGCGGCAGCGCTGCTCACCGGCGTACCTGCAGCGGCACAGCAGCCGCGTCTTGCAGGCGAACCTGCCCTGCTGGACGGCAAAGCTGCCGTGGAGCTGCTGGGCTATGCCCCTGCGCAGGAAATGGGCAATGTGCTGGTGTACCTCTCGGTGGAAAACCTCTCCGCATCCACCCTGCCGGTGGGCGCAAGCTATCTGCAGAGCCGTGAGGTGTGCACGCTTGGCGACCTGTACAGTATGGGCACCGGCGTTACCGCTGTGTGCGATGGCAAGCCGGTGCGCTGCGGCAGCTTTGCTGCGCCGCTCTACGGCGAGAACGCGGCGGATGCTTCGGTGTTCACCCTGAACCTGACGGCAGGCCGCGGCGCGTTGCTGCACTGCTTCTGCGCAGTGCCGGACAACTGGCAGACGCTGGAGCTGACCTATCACCCGGATTTCGCGGCGGGCCGCAGCGTGACCTTTACGGTCAACCGCAGCACTGACCACGCTGTGCTGGGCGTGGTGCCCACCTCTCCTGCCGAGGTCGGCAGCGTGGTGGATCTGTAAAATACCATTCAAAATACACAAAGGCCCTTGCACAGGAAAACTGCGCAGGGGCCTTTGAATTTGTTTTGTCAATTCAGCACATTCTGCCCGGCGGAATCCAATACCGTCAGCTCCTGCCCGGTCACGCTGGAGACCAGCGCAATGTAGCTGCGTCCGGTGCGGATGGTCAGCGGCCTGCCGTCGGCATCATAAAAGGCAAAGGTGGAGTCTGTGCCCTGCGTCCATGTGATGTGCCACAGCTGGCTGCCGTTCAGCCAGACACCGCCGCCAAGGGACAGGTCGTAGTCCAGCGTGGTGCCGTCGTCCCGCAGGCTGGAAGCGGAGTAAAGGACCAGCAGATTGTCGAATTGCGCCTGCGCGCCGGTGTTGGCATCCAGCTGGGCGGTGCCGTCGGCACGGAGCATCCCGTAGGTGCCGCTGGCCGCATCGTAGGCAAAGCCGGTGGTGCTTTGGGGCGCAAAGTTGATCTGCACCTGTTCGGCATCCCGGGAACCGGGCTCCGGCAGACGGGGCTCTTTGGCCTGCGGCAGCAGGGCGGGCAGAGCGGAAATGGCAGAACTGTCCTCGGCAGTGCTGGCCGAGGAGGAAGCGCTGCTGCCGTGGTCGCCCAATGCGCCGGAAAGGTTCAGGCTGCCCAGCACGGAAGCGACCTCCCCGCCGCTGGTATGCCACAGCGGCGCGCCGCTCCAGACATCATCGCAGGAAAAGGCGTTGCGGCCCACTTCCAGCGCGTCCACGGCCCGCAGGTTATAATAATCCAGATAGTTGCGGGCAAACTGCCCTGCACCCCGCTGGATGGGCAGTACTTCCTGCCCGCTGAGCAGCCGCCAGTAAAGATCCTGCCCAAGGGTCACTGGGCCGACGGTTGGCATGGCCGATACCGAAGGATAAGCCAAGCACAGGCTGGTGGGCTGGCCGCTCTCGGTCAGGGCTTCCAGCACCACCGATGCGCTGCCAATGCCCCACTGTGTGGTGCTGGAAGCGGCGTTGTCGATCACAACGGCGGCGGTGCGTTCGCCGGGATACTGCAGCTCCTGCCCGGTCAGCGGGTCGGTGGGCGCTGCACTGTCCGGGGCAGTGGTGCCGGACAGCGCACACCCGCACAGCAGGGCTGTGCACAGCACCGCCGTGCCAAGGGCCAGATTCCAGATGCGTTTCATGCGGTTCCCTCGTTACTGATAGCTGAAGTTGGACCACTCGTCGTCGTCCACGATGGCAAGATAGGTCTTGCCGCGGTTGAAAAGCATCTGCGCACCGGTCTTGTCGTAGACCAGCAGCGGATGCTCAGGCGAAGCCTTTTCCCAGCGGACATGCTGTACAGCGCCGCGGCTGAAATAATAGGCATCGCCGCCGGAGATGTAGCTTACCTGCTGCACATCGCCGGAGTCGCCGGAATAGCGCTCGATGGGAGCAAAGCAGACCAGCAGGTTGTCAAAGCTCAGCTGCTTTGCATTCAGCTCGTCCACGGTGTTTTCAAACTTGCCGGAGATGCGGCTGTACATCTGCATTTTATAGGTGCGGGACTGCGGATCATAGCGGAAGCTGGTCTTGTAGTGGTCCGAGTGGGTGATGCTGACCGTCCTGCCGGAGGAAGCACCCTGCATGGCATTCTCCTCGCCGGTGCGGTAGTCCGCAAAGCGGAAGAAGGTGGTGTCGTAATCGTATTTCAGGCCGATGCCCGCGTTGGAAGCGGCCTGCCGGATCTCCTTGCCGGAGGTGAACTCGGTGTGTTCATAGGCCACATCCCGGCCCCGGCTGTCGCGGTGAGCCACATGCGGATGGGTGGGAGTATTAAAGTAGCTCTTGCCGCCGATGTTCAGGCCGGAATAGTTGTATACGCTGATGAATTTGGTGCAGGCGGCGCTCTCACCGTCGTGGTAGTACAGCGCCTGATAGGGCATCAGCAGCTGCAGGAACTGGTCGCGGCCAGAGCGCAGCGGGCCGATCTCCGGGATGGAGTCGGCATCGTGGAACACCGCGCAGAAGCGGGTGATGCCGCCCTCCACCTTGCACTCGATCAGCAGATCGGCAGAGGAAAGGCCGCGCTGCGGACGGGCGTTCTGACGGGAGGTGTTGGAGATGTTGTTGACCATCACGCCCACGATACGGCCATTGCTGCGCTTGGCCTCACCGGTCAGCGGGTCGGCATCGTAAGCGGGCAGTGCGGCAAGACTGGCAGCGGGCTGCTCGCCTGCTGCCAGCGAGGAAGCAACCATGTCCTCCGAGGATGCAGCAGAAGAAGCTGCGCCGGAAGAACTGATGCCCAGTGTCTGCTGGAGCCAGCTGGAAAAATTGCTGCCCAGAATGGCACTGCCGGAAGCACTGCAGCTGGAAAGCGCCAGCGAAGCGGCAGCGGCACCGGTCAAGCGAAGAACAGTACGGCGAGTGATCTTCATAGGAAAAACCTCCTGCAAAAAACGTATCGGCGCGGCCCGGCAGAATGCCAAAGCCGGGAAAAAGTTTGCGGGTGCAGCGCGGCGGGGCGCACACTGCTGGGCAGTAAAACGCAGCGCACTGCAGACGGATTTGATTTGATTGTAACGATTCTTGCCGGGTTTGTAAAGAGGAAGTTATCGGGATGAAGCCCCTTCCGCTGCCGACACCGGAGCATCTTCGATCTGCTGCGCGGATGAAAAGCGGAGGCCCACACCGATGCAGGAGCTTTTTGCGCCTTTTTGCCCGGGAACCCTTGCATTTTTGCGCAAGTTGTGGTAATATTATTCGGCAGTATGTTCACTGCGGAAATATGCGCTCGTAGCTCAGCCGGTAGAGCATCTGACTTTTAATCAGAGGGCCAGGGATTCGAGTTCCCTCGAGCGCACCAAAA
>QWCK01006603.1_pt1 | contig 10274 bp, 9 predicted proteins | sample 1972571 | NCBI WGS metagenome assembly QWCK01 (sample SAMN09866710, study PRJNA288562) | Human gut metagenome isolate term2_stool, whole genome shotgun sequencing... | isolation source: gut | host: Homo sapiens | place: USA: California | reverse complement strand
CAATGTTATAGTAATCTATAGCAATTCCACCATACAGAAAGGATTCCATATGTCATTAAACAAACATAAAATTATTCCTTTAATTGAATCTTATTACCATACATTCACTCCGCTGGAAAGAACAATCGCCGATTTCTTTATTCATAATACTGAAGAGCAGGATTTTTCTTCCAGAAATATTTCCGGGCTTCTTTATGTATCTGAAGCTTCACTTTCACGTTTCGCCCAGAAATGTGGTTTTCACGGATACAGAGAATTTATTTATGAGTATAAGCAGAGACTGGCACCAGGTCCCGAAGAAAATATTCCGAATTTTGAAGTATCGGAATTTAATACTTATCAGGAACTTCTGAATAAATCTAACGCTCTGCTGGACAAAGCGCAGATCACACGGATCACAAATCTGCTGGTTTCCAAACCTCGTGTTTATGTTTACGGAAGAGGCAGTTCCGGTCTCGTAGCTCAGGAGATGAAGCTTCGTTTCATGCGTATCGGACTGAATATCGAAGCAGTTACAGACAGTCATATTATGAAGGTGAATTCTGTTATTCTGGATGAGAACTGTCTGGTCATCGGTATCAGTGTCAGCGGACAGACGGATGATATTATCTCTTCTCTGGGATGTACTTTATGCTCACTATCTGCAGATTGACAGGAGCAAAAAAGAAGCTCTGCATGAATATACGATACAGACACTTCAGCCATTTCTGATTAAATAATTCTGATATGCAGGAAACATTCCCGACACTATCCACTGCCAAAATAGCCATAGAAAATCCCTCTTAAGAAGATTTTGGTTATTTACCTTGTCTACTTAAGAGGGATTATTTTTATTTACTGTCTTTTACAAGACGGATCACATTCCATGATGCTTTATGCAGCATACTTGTCAATTCCCCATTGTCCATTGTTGTCTGCTGTGTTGTCTTTGGTTTTACATTTTCCTGTCCGAAAGCATTGACTACCTTCAGGTCATCGCTTTCAAGTACGATATGCTCAGCAACTCTGTAGCCTTCGAAGCTTCTTACATCTGTATTAAGAACAACATCCTCTTTCAGATTTCTGTTTACTGCAAAGACAGTAACTTCTTCTTTCTCTTCATTGTAAACAGCAACTGCTTCAATATCTGTGATGCTTCCGTGTCCGCTTGTCTCATGCTCTGTGGAAGAGATCACCGGCTGGAGTGCAACACCGCGGCCATATTTGGAGGCATGCATAAACGGATAGAAAATTGTCTGTTTCCAGGAACCGCCACCGTTCGGGTCTGTCATAATCGGAGCGATAACGTTGATGAGCTGTGCAAGGCATGCTACTTTTACTCTGTCAGAATGACGGATCAGAACGATCAGCATCAGACCTACCAACAGGGCATCTTCGAAGTTGTAGATATCCTCAAGAAGCGGCGGTGCCACCTGCCATGGATGGTTTTCTGTGATATCATTATCAACAGCGTTGGAATGATACCATACATTCCACTCATCAAAGCTGAGGTACATATTCTTTTTGCTGCGTTTTTTTGCTTTTACATAATCGCAGGTTGCGATAATGGTGCGGATAAATTCGTCCATATCATCGGACTTTGCGAGGAAGTCATTGCTGTCATCAGAACGGTTTCCATAATATGTATGAAGAGATAAATAATCTACATAATCATATGTGTGGCTCAGTACATGGTCTTCCCAGAGTGCAAAGGTCGGCATCTCCTGATTGGAGCTTCCGCATACAACAAACTCAATAGACGGGTCAATAAGCTTCATTGCTTTGGCTGTCTCTTCTGCCAGTCTTCCATACTCATCCATAGTCTTGTGACCGATCTGCCATGGACCGTCCATTTCATTCCCAAGGCACCAGGTTTTGAATCCGTATGGATCCTTCTGTCCGTGTTTGATACGGAGATCACTGTATTTGGTTCCACCTGGATGATTGCAGTATTCCAGAAGGTTGCAGGCATCTGTGATTCCTCTTGTTCCCAGATTGACCGCCATCATAACCTCTGAGTTGGCTGCATCTGCCCATTTCTTAAATTCATGGAGTCCTACCTCGTTCTTTTCCAGGCTTCTCCATGCAAGCTCCAGTCTGTGAGGTCTTTCCTCAACCGGTCCTACACTGTCTTCCCAGTAAAAGTTAGATACAAAGTTTCCGCCCGGATAACGTACGATCGGCACGTCCAGCTCTTTTACCAGATCAATGACATCCTTACGGAATCCGTCAGCATTGGAAAGTGGATGTCCTGGCTGATAAATTCCATCGTATACAGCTCTTCCCAGATGTTCAATAAAGGAACCATAAATTCTTTTGTCGATCTTGGAAATGGAAAATGCTTTGTCCACTACCATTTTTGCCTGTTTCGCCATAATGTTTTTTGAACCTCCGTTCTTAGTAATTGGTTTGAAAAATTAGTTTATCATTATATTATTTGAGCTGCCTCATAAGTAATGTTAAATGATCACCAGTTACAGTAACATTAATTTCAAAACTCAATGGGACAGCTCATTTTTTATCATATCAGTAAATTATGATTCAAATACTTACAACTTTTGATCAACCCTTAACAGCACCAGATGTCATACCATCGATCAGGTATCTCTGGAAGATCAGGTAGATGATCAGGATTGGAAGGATACCGAACATGGAACCTGCGATCAGAAGGTTGTAGTTATTTCCATAAGGTGTAAGCAGTGTATTCAGACCGATCTGCAGTGTAAATTTGCTTGTATCACGGAATACCAGCATCGGCCATAACATGTTGTTCCAGGAACCCATTGCACAGAGGATTGCCATGGAAGCAAATGCAGGTTTTGTGATCGGCATCATAATCTTAACACTGATACCATACTCTGTGCATCCGTCGATTCTACCTGCATCCAGAAGCTCTTTCGGAAGACTCTGCATGTACTGTTTAAAGAAGAAAATCGTCGACGCACCACATAGTCCGGGGAGAATAACACCGGCTCTTGTATTGATGATCCCAAGAGATGTAACTTCGTTATACAGAGGAAGCATCAGGATTTCAAAAGGAACACACATAGTTGCGATTACCAGGAAGAATAAAAATCCCTGAAGTTTAAATTTGTACATGGTCAGACCGTATGCGATGAAGTAGCATACCAGCAGTGTCAGAACTACTGTAATCAGTGTCAGGATCAGACTGTTTTTATACCACATAAAATATTTTCGGGAATCCTCATTTCCGGAAAACAGGTATTTGTAGTTATCCAGATGCATCTTGGAAAAATCAAGATTCAGGGACATACCTTTCATAACCACTTCACGGCCTTCCTGGAAGGAAGCGAAGAAACCTGCAAGAAGCGGAAATGCGATCAGCACACAGAGGATAGCGAAAAGCCCTGTGGATAATACAGACGCAACTTTATGATTTGATTCCATTGTCTTTGGCTGAGCTGCTGTTTTTGCCATATCACTTTTCCTCCTTCTTGAATGTTCCTGTTGCCACAAGCTGGACAACATTGATAGCCAGGGCAATGACCAGAAGTACCATACCTACGGCACACGCATAACCCATATCGTTTTTCTCAATACCACGTTTATACAGATATCCTACGATAGTAAGACCAATGTTCTTCGGTGATGAGTTACCATTCCACAACATGAAACTCTCAAGGAACATGGACAGACCGGCATATACGGAAATTGTAATAACATAGATAGTTGTCGGTTTCAGAAGCGGCAATGTCACGTACCAGAATTTCTGTTTTGCATTGGCACCGTCGATGTCTGCTGATTCATAAAGAGATGTATCAATACTCTTTAAACCGGAAATAAAGTACAACATATTAACACCTGTCCATCTCCACATACAGAGTAATAACAAAGCTATCCATCCGGTAGTCTTTTCTTTCAGCCATGGGATACTGGCATTTCCAAGCAAATGCATTAACTGGTTCATCTGTCCGTTATCACCTTCTGAGAACATCAGTCGGAATAACATACCGGAAATAACTACAGATGTAAGTGCCGGAATGTACATGATCACTTTCCATACACCTTTGGCTTTGGTAAGACGGCTTTCCATCAGTACTGCAAGCATCATCGGGATCGGAATCAGCAGGAGCAGTGTCAGAAGCATGTATTCCACACTGTTAAATACAGCTGTCTTGAAGAACTTATCGGAAGCCAGTTTCTGATAATGCTTCAGACCAACCCACTGAGAACCGCCAAATGAAATATCCTGAAAACTCATTACAATACCACTGATGAGCGGATATAACCAGAATACCAGAAGGCTGATAACAAACGGAATTACGAATACGTAGGGTGCCACCTTCTGAGAATAGAGCATCTTTTTCACTTTATTCACAATGAATTCCTCCTCTTCTAAAAATAGCAGTAACTTTTCAGCATCATATGGAATCATGGTTTACTGAACAGTTACAGATAATTTCTTTTTTTCTTATTACCATTATCCTGAAAAGAAATCAGACTCCACATCCTGTGAAAATCTCATTTCTCACCAGGATAACAGTAAAGGAGGTCAGGGAATGCGTTTCCCTGGCCTCCCATATCATTTCGGTCACTGCAGTAACCGTTCATTATTCACTTGATCAGTGAACTATTATCATCTTATTATTCACATTCGAAATCAAGATAATCCTGTGCATCCTGAAGCGCTTCATCTACATCCATGCCATCCTCTAATACATTGTTCAGAGTTGTTGTACACATGTAATCGTTCAGTGTCGGAGAGTTCTTTGTTGTGTAAATAGTTCCGATTGCATCGTTTTCAGCAAGTTCATTCAGAACTTCGTATGGTTTTACACGGAAGAATGTGTTATAAGTATTGGATTCATCATATGCGAAATCTTCGTCAGACCATAATGCTGTGTTGCAGACGTCAAATCCAAGTTCGTTCCAGATCAGGTTTTCACCTTCTTCAGAGCATTTAGCCCATGCAAGCCATTCAGCTGCAAGTTCAGGATTCTCACACTGATTTGTTACAACAGTACCTGTACCACCGATACCAACGGAGCATTTCTGTCCTTCTTCAAATACAGGGCATGTTGTGATGTCATATTTGCCTTCCATCTCCGGCATGTAATCTTTGAAACGGCTCATGTACCACATAGCTTTCGGGAAGGAAGCAATTTTACCTTCCATGATGTTGGAGAAACCAGCTTCAAGGTCAACATGTCCGTCTGTGGATACCATTGCGATTCCATCGTTTAACCAGTTCTGCTGCATTGTGAGCATTTCTTTTACAGAATCAAGCTGTACGTTTACAGTTCCGTCCGGACCGCCTGTCCAGTCTTCACCATTCTCAGCCATTGCAAGCCACATCCAGTCAACACCGCCTGTATCAACAGAAGTTAAGTACACTTCACCGTTGGAAGCTTCTTTTAATTCTTCACCAAGTTTTGTATAATCATCCCATGTCTTTACAGATTTGTAATCTAATCCATAAGATTCAAGAAGATCTGCGTTCCAGTACATAACAGTTGCACCTACATGGAAAGGAACACCAAGTCTTGTTCCGTCAGCTTTGGAATAAACATCAAGTCTTGACTGCACCATTGTATCTTCATAAGGAGCAAGTGCATCATTCATGGAATACAGAGGGCTGTCATCACCGGAATAGTTCGGGAACTGTCCGATCTCGATATCGCAGAGGTCAGGAGCACCGGATCCTGCCTGTAAGGACATCATTAATTTGTTATGCATATCAGAGTATGGATATGTACTGAATGTAATCTGGATCTGTTTGTCCGGATTCTCTTCATTCCACTTATCTACCATCTGACCATAAAACTCATTATGCAGGTCTACGAATGACCACATCTCGAATTTTGTTCCATCATCAGGACCTACGGTTGTTACTGCTGTAGGCTCTCCTTCAGCCGGTTCTTCGCTCTCAGCAGCTTCCTCTGTTGTGTCTTCTTCTGCAAAGACATTCACTGCCATGCTCATACTGGACACTGCCATAGCCGCAGTCATAAGTAACGCGAACAATTTTCTTCTCTTCATAAAAAGATCCTCCTTTTTTGCATTTCTTTGCGCTCTTCCGGTTTCAATGATGCCATTGTACAAACCCCATAATCATTTCGTATTTTTTTAAAATATATAGTCCATCTTTTTGTTATGGTCATTTTGCACAACTTTTTTATTTTCAGCTCCGGTTTATGTTGATATTATATAATTCTTTCCTGTAAATGTCAATATATTTTTGATTTATTTTTATTATTTTAGTTTTATCTAAAATAAATGCCCGTTATTTATTCATCAATCTATCTATTTTTTTGCTATTTCCCTATATTTTTTTAACCAATTTTATGGTAAAATAACTAATCAAAACGTATTTTTCTAAAAATTCTTATTTAGTGTTATATACCTGTAAATACAGTCAAAAGGAGGTTTTTACATGAAATCCTGTTCTGTTTCCGATGGTCTTGCCATCTTCAAAGCTCTCGGTTCCCCTGTCCGTGTACAAATTTTGCGTCTGATCCAAGAAAGAGAAGGTCTGAATATTAAACAAATTGCACAAAACCTGAAAATTCCCGTTACAACCCTGTCCCCTCACCTTAATCTTCTGGCCGAAGCCGGGCTGATAGAATTCAGGGATGAATCTCTCTCACACGGAACACAGAAACGCTGCTATTTTATAAAAGACTGGGATCAGCTTCTGGTAAATATGGCGCTTTACGGTCCTGATCTGCAGACTTACAGTGCAGAAATCGGCGTGGGACATTTTTCTGATTTCTCGGTAACTCCCACCTGTGGTATGGCAACTTCTACTTCTTTTGTGGGACAGTTGGATCAGCCACGGTATTTCATACACCCAGGCAGCCGCCAGGCAAGGATCGTCTGGTTCACCACCGGATATCTGGAGTATATACTGCCCAATTTCATCCCTGATCACAGCGTGATTGAAGAACTGACAGTTTCCTTTGAGATCAGTTCCGAAGCCCCCCGATTCTGTAATGTGTGGCCTTCTGATATTACCTTTTCCCTGAACGGTGTAATCCTTGGCACCTGGACCAGCCCTGGTGATTATGGGGACCGCAGAGGGAAATACAATCCTTCCTGGTGGTTTTCTTTTCTGAATCAGTATGGTTTGCTGAAAAAACTGACGATCACCCCTGAAGGCACTTTTCTGGACACAGAAAAGCTGTCCGATGTTTCCACCAGACAGCTTGCACTCACTGATCAGTCCGTTATGAAATTGCGCTTTTCTGTTCTTCCGGGCGCCGAACATCCCGGCGGGTGTACTCTTTTTGGTGCAGGTTTCGGAGATTATAACCAGCATATACGGATTACCATCGGTTATCATCCCGAAAACATCTGATTTCTCCGCCTGACTTCAGATTTATATACTGCCCCGAATACTCCCACAGCCATTTATGGCAACAGATATTTCACACCCCATATAGTTTCATTATTGTCACCCTTAGCGCTGAAGCACATCGTATCATTGCCTGCCTCATCGGTCATTTCCAGGACAACTCCTGTATAAGTATTTTCACCGAGAGTCACATCAATATATGGTGTGCCTTCTTCTGCTTCCCATTTGCCTTCCAGTTCTTCTCCGGTAACTGTTCCGTCTGCATTAAGTTGAATCCTCTGCGGTTTATGTACCCTGTCCGAAATATCCGTACCATGATTTACCAGATAAAAAGTACCCTGGATTTCATCTCCGGAATATCCATCCTCTTTCAACGTCTCGCCGTCTGTGGCAAATGGCGCAGCAACCAGCCATCCGTCTTTTGTGCGGAACAACTGATGTACACGAGGCTCATGAAGTTCTCCGGTTTTAGCAAAACGCTGATGATAAACCAGGTATAATTTACCATCTTCATCTTCAAATGCAGTCTGTCCGCCTGGTGCCATATAGGTCTGGGTAAGACTTGGAAATGTATAATTTCCCATCATTTTCAGTCCATGATCTTTATGCTCCACAAATAAATACATATCCTTCCCTGCTGCATCTGTATAAGTTCCGTCCACAGTGTCACAGCGGAAGAGACGCATCTGATAACCTCCTTTTGCCTGCAGATTTCCATAGGACAAAAACAGATAATAATATCCACTGGTCTCATCATACATAATATGCGGACCTTCGATGGAGTTGTGATAACCACCGAGAAGTTTCTTGCCATAATAGCTGTCCACATGATTTTCCTCGTCTGCTTCCGGATAAATCGGATAGCCGGTCTCTTCATCAATCTCAATCAGAAAAATACCGCCGGACCAGGAGCCATAAACCATCCACATACGCCCGTCTTTATCATAAAAAACATCCGGGTCAATACAGTTTGGCCAGTTATTATTGTCATAAGACGCTGCTGTATATGGCCTTGGGTCTGTTCCCATCAGTTCTTCGATATTACTTTCCTTAACATCATGATAGCTATAACCAGAGTACAGGAATGTGTCCTCATAGTGATACGGACCTTCAATATCATCTGCTGTTGCAAAGCAGATATTGGATTTCACATAAGAAGATGTGGTGCAGAAATACATCACATATTTTCCCATTTTTTTGTTATAGATGACATCCGGTGCCCACACGGAATAACCACCTTCCTCGTTCTTTCCTACATAAGTAAACGCTGCCGGATCGCCGTCTTCTTCTCCGTCAAAAAGATTGTCAAACAGCTTATTCTCTGCATTGACCCCGGAGGAAAAACCGGTCCAGTTTCTCAGATCTGCAGACTTCGCAGATTCCATATGGGAGCCAAAGATATAGTAAGTGTCATTGTCTTTGATGACAGATGGATCATGCACGGAAGCTCCGGCAGTAAAGCCACCTTTCTTAATCTTGCTCTCAATATCATCTGCGCCTGCTGTTTCTTTTTCGTTTGCCGCATCTGTTGTCTCTGCTGTGCCATCAGCAGCTTCCGCAGCATATATACTCTGTGCTCCGAGAAGCATCATTCCTGTCAGCCCCAGGATCATTCCCCATTTTTTTCTCATACCAGCTCTCCTGTTCTCCAAATATTATTCTCTCTCAGATTACGTTAATCTTCGTAAGAAAATATCGGTGCGCCTGTTTTTTCATCCCAGCGGATTTTCATCAGCATGGCATGACGGTTTGGATTGTACAGCGGATTCCCTTCAATCTCTGCTTCTGTTCTCGCATGATAAACCATGACCGGATTTCCTTCTTCGTCTTCAGTGAAGGAATTATGCCCCGGTCCATAGATTCCTCTGGACTCATCTGTACGAAGAACCGGATAACGTTCTTTTGTCCAGGATTTCGGGTCAAGAAGATCAGAATCTTCATCTGCTGTAAGCATTCCCATGCAGTATGCAGCACCTGTCTCAGATGCAGAATAGGTAAGATAAATCCTGCCGTCATGATGAATAACTGCCGGTCCTTCATTCACCCAGAAACCAACTCTTTCCCAGTCATAATCCGGTGAAGTGAGAAGTACCTGAACGGTTTTCAGTTTATACGGAGTTTCCATTTCGCCAATATAAAGGTTGGAAATCTGCTTGCCGACCCCTACCTTCTCAGCCCATACATAGTAATGTTTTCCTTTGTTTTCAAATACTGTTGCATCCAGAGAGAAAGCTTCAAAAGAAAATTCATCTGCATCCGCACGTCCCATTTTGCCTTTCTCTGTCCAGGCTCCTGTAAGCGGATCTGTATCTGCACATTCCAGCACATAAGGGCGGATTGCCCAGATATCATCTTTATCTCCGCCCGCAAAATAGATGTACCATTTTCCGTCCAGATAATGAAGCTCCGGCGCCCAGATATGTTCGCTCATGATTCCTTCTTTGTGTTTCTCCCAGACTGTCACTTCTTCCGCATCTTTCAGTCCTGCCAGAGTTTCGCTTCTTCTCAGTACAATCCGGTCATAGGCCGGTATGGATGCTGTAAAATAATAGTTTCCGTCTGTGTGGCGATAAACATATGGATCTGCTCTCTGCAGAATCCATGGCTCATTATACTTAAGTTCTTCACTCATTGTGTGTCCCCCTGTCTGTTTTTATTTTAGATTTATATAAATTATTTTTTATGTATTTAAAATTGTACTGCATTTTTCAGAAAATATCAACTATATTTTTTTCTTTTCGTTGCACATTTTTTGCAGATTCGTTATAATCTACCGTAAACGCTGTAAAATCATTTTTAACAGAAAGGGAAATCCGTTATGTTATATATTAAAAGTCTGGAGCAGGCGGTCCCTGTCTTCAAAGCTCTTGGTTCTGACATTCGCATACGGCTGATCCAGACTCTCCTTGAGCATCAGGAAATGAATATGAATGAACTGGCTTCCAGTCTGGGGATTACCAACGGTGCCCTGACCAGCCAT
>QWCK01006172.1_pt1 | contig 10274 bp, 8 predicted proteins | sample 1972571 | NCBI WGS metagenome assembly QWCK01 (sample SAMN09866710, study PRJNA288562) | Human gut metagenome isolate term2_stool, whole genome shotgun sequencing... | isolation source: gut | host: Homo sapiens | place: USA: California | reverse complement strand
TTTTATGGTTGCGGCAGCTATGACCGGGGGAGATGTACTTGTTGAAAATGTAATATCATCTCACATGAAGCCTGTAATTGCCAAGCTAATTGAGTCAGGCGCAGAAGTAATAGAAGATGAAGAAAGTGTTAGAGTAATTGGCGGAAAAGATCTTAAGCCTATTAAGATAAAGACCTTACCCTATCCGGGATTTCCCACAGATATGCAGGCACAGTTTATGGCCCTTATGACAAAATTAAAGGGTGAAAACATTGTACTTGAAACTGTATTTGAAAACAGATTTATGCACGCAAATGAACTTGTTAAAATGGGTGCAAATATTAAGTGCGAAGACAGAGAAGCCGTTATTATCGGGGGAACGCCTTTAAAGGGAGCCAAGGTCAAGGCCACGGATTTACGTGCAGGTGCCGCTCTTATATTGGCAGGACTAACCGCCCAAGGCACTACTGAAATTGGAGATATTTTCCATATTGACAGAGGTTATGAAGACATTGAAATGAAATTCAGAAACTTAGGTGCCAATATTGAGAGAGTAACGACAGGAGAATAAATGAATAAGAAAATAATTGTTAGTTTGTTGTTGGTATTTACACTGGTACTTACAGCTTGCGGCGGCGGAGGCGAAAAAGCTCAAGGAGCAAAAGACGACTTTGTAATTGCAGTTCAAGCAGATGCCACAAGCATGGATCCCAATGTATTTAACGACGACTATTCGGATCTTGCCATGAGACAAGTCTATGAAACTTTACTTGCAAAAGATGAAGAAGGAAAGATTTACAACTTATTGGCAGAAAATGTGGAAGAAAAAGACGGGGGACTTACCTATACAATTACAATAAGAGAGGGAGTTAAATTCCACTCAGGTAAGGACCTTACAATAGATGATGTTATTTGGAACTTTGAAAGAGTTATTCAAAACGAAAAATCTGCCAATGTTTACAAAAACATTATTCCAGATTCTTTAAAGAAAATTGAAGACAATAAAATGGAATTAAAACTTGAACAACCTCAAGGCTCATTTATGGAAGTTCTTACAAGCCCATACTTGGCAATTATGCCAAAGGATGTTCAAAATGACATTGACGTAAATACTGAAGAGGACGGCACGGGACCATTTAAGATGGTAAGCTGGGAACCTCAAAACGAAATGAAGTTCGAAAGATTTGATGACTATTGGGGAGACAAGCCGACATTTAAGAACTTAACCTTCAGAATTATACCTGAAGCTACAAACAGAACCGTTGAGCTTGAAAGCGGCGGAGTGGACATGGCATTTAACATTGCTCCAAATGACATTAAAAAGGTTGAAGAAAATGAAGACCTTCAAATTTTCAGAAAGGGTAACTACGCAGTTCACTTTATCCAATTTAATATATCAAAGGCTCCTTTTAACAACATAAAGGCGAGAGAAGCCGTTTCCTATGCATTGGACTTAAATGACATAGTAAATTCCGTTTACATGGGAGTTGGAGAAATTGCAACAAGTCCTATTTCACCGAGAGCAAAGTATTCAATTGCAAGTGAAATAGAACCTAAGACGAGAGACATAGAAAAGGCCAAGGCTCTCTTAGCCGAAGCGGGAGTACCGGAAGGCACGGAAATTTTATTCTATGTGAACGACAACCAACAACGTCAAGACGTTGCCACTATAGTTCAAGCGCAACTTAAAGAAGTTGGCCTTAATGTCAAGGTGGAAAAGTTTGAGTGGGGAGCATACATGGACACTCTCAGAAGAAAAGAAGAGAACATGTATATTATGAGCTGGTCTCCATCCATTGTGGACCCGGATCAATACCTATACTCACCATTCCATTCAGACAAAGCAGGTCAAGGACCTAACTTCGGCATGTATCAAAACCCTGAAGTTGATGCCTTGATCAACGAAGGACTTTTGACCGTAGATGATGGAAAGAGAGCGGAAATTTATAGAAAAGCTCAGGAAATAATTTTAAATGACATACCTCGCATTGACATTTGGTATGGAGAACAAGTTTACGGTGCAAACAAGATTGTAAACAATTTCAAAATGTTACCTGAATATGCACAAGTCTTTAAGACGGTAACCTTTGGAGAATAAAAATCGGCCGGTTTTCCGGTCTTTTTTTATAAGAGGTGTTTTATGTTTAAATACATTGTAAAGAGAATACTATATTTAATACCCACTATAATAGGCGTAAGCTTTATAGTCTTTTTGCTGCTCTACCTGTCTCCCGGCGATGCCGCAATATACAAAGCGGGTCCCGAGGCAAGTGATGCGGAGGTACAAGTCCTTAGAGAAAGTATGGGACTTGCAGATCCCTTTCCCGTACAGTACGGAAGGTTTTTAAAGGGATTTGTAACTGAGTTTGACTTGGGAGACTCCTATGTCACGGGAAGAAGTGTTTCCAAAACTCTTTTAAAAGTATTTCCCAACACTTTAAAGCTCACACTCTTTGCCCTTTCAATTACAATTGTATTGGGCATCGGCTTCGGAATTATTTCCGCTTTAAAAAAGAACACCCTTACGGACATGATTATTATGGTGGCGGGCCTTGTTGGTCTTGCCATGCCAATATTTTGGACGGGGCTTTTACTTATTTTACTTTTCTCCGTAAAATTGAAAGCCCTGCCTTCATCGGGATTTTCTTCCTTTAGGCACATGATACTGCCGGGCTTTGCCTTGGGACTTCAGTCCACGGCAATTATTATGAGAATGACCAGGTCCTCAATGCTTGAGGTTTTAAACTCGGACTACATTAAGACTGCAAGGGCAAAGGGACTAAAGAGCAGCCGCGTGATTTTAATTCACGCTTTAAAGAACGCAATGATACCTGTAATTACTTCCCTGGGACTTCAAGCGGGAAGTTTACTCGGCGGCTCCGTACTTACAGAGACGATTTTTTCTATTAACGGTATTGGAAGAATGATGGTTGATGCAATTAAGACGAGAGACTATCCCATAGTCTTAGGCGGCGTTATCTTTATTGCCATATCCTATGCGGTTATTTCAATTATTGTGGACATACTTTATACCTTGTTTGATCCCAAGATGAGAGTAAAGGGGTGAGTCTGTGAAGAGGTTTAATGATTTTATAAAGAGATTTGCCAAAAATAAATTGGCTCTTATCGGTATCATAGTTTTAGCTGTAATTATTTTGGCGGCAATTTTTGCCCCGATACTTACAAAGTACGACTACTACACCCAAAATTTAGACGAAAAGTTTTTAACTCCATCCAAGGCTCACTTAATGGGCACGGACAAATTCGGAAGAGATATTTTCACACGAATTTTGTATGGCGCAAGAGTTTCCCTTAAAATCGGATTTATTTCCATGGCAGTAGCCACGGTGGCAGGTATTGTCATCGGACTTATCTGCGGCTTTTACGGCGGAGCTTTGGACAATATTCTCATGAGAATTATGGACATAATGCTTTCCATACCCGGCCTTGTACTTGCAATTGCCATTGCGGCATCCTTAGGCGGCGGCATGAAGAGCCTTATTATTGCCGTGTCCGTATCTTCGATCCCCGGCTATGCAAGGATTGTTAGAGGTCAGGTAATGAGTGTTAAGGGCAAGGAATTTGTGGAAGCCTCGAGAGTATTGGGGGCAAGTAACACGTCCCTTATGTTTAAGGAAATTTTGCCAAACTGCTTGGCTCCCGTCATAGTTCAAATGACTTTGGGAGTAGGCTATGCAATTTTATCTGCTGCAAGCCTTTCCTTTATAGGCATGGGAATTGAACCGCCAATGCCTGAATGGGGACAAATGCTTTCGGAAGGCAGAGAATTTATCAGAGACTATCCTCACATTACAATGTTTCCCGGCATTTCTATTGCCCTTACAATTTTGGCTTTAAACATTGTGGGAGACGGACTTAGGGATGCTCTTGATCCGAAATTAGGGAGGTAGAGATGTTACTTAAAATAAATGATCTACACACATACTTTAAAAGTCCCAAGGGAATTATAAAGGCTGTAAACGGCGTCTCCTTTCACATAGCGGAAGGAGAGACTGTGGCTGTAGTGGGCGAGTCCGGCTGCGGCAAAAGTGTTACGGCAAGTACTCTTATGGGAATTTTAGATAAAAAAACTTCCATTGTGGATGGAGAAATTTTATTTGAAGGGAAGGACCTTTTAAAACTTACTCCGGAAGAGATGCGAAAAATAAGAGGGAAGGACATTTCCATGATCTTTCAAGAGCCAATGACATCTTTAAACCCGGCTCTTAAAATCGGCTACCAGGTAAGTGAAGTTTTCAGAACTCACTTTGACATGGACAAAAAGACGGCAAAGGAAAAGTCCATTGAAATGTTAAAGAGAGTGAAGCTGCCTCGCGCTGAAAAAATTTATAACTCATATCCTCACGAGCTTTCAGGAGGACAATGTCAAAGGGTTATGATTGCCATGGCACTTTCATCGGAGCCCAAGCTTTTAATAGCAGATGAACCGACAACGGCCCTTGACGTGACAATACAGGCAAGAGTCCTGGAACTTATGAGAGAGCTTAAAGAGGAATTTAACACTTCCATTATGTTTATCACACACGACTTCGGAGTTGTGGCGGAGATGGCTGATGAAGTTGTAGTAATGTATGCAGGCAGGGCGGTGGAAAAGGGAAGGACGGAAGAAATTTTTACAAATCCCCTTCACCCGTACACCAAGGCTCTTTTAAAGGCAAGGCCGAAGCTTGGAGAGGCGGAAGAAAATCTCTACAACATTGAAGGCTCGGTGCCCAACCCCATCGACTTAAAGGACTCGTGTTACTTTGCAGACAGGTGCAAGGAATGTATGGAAATTTGCGGGAGAAAAAATCCTGTGGAAATAAATAAAAACGGCCACTATGTCAGCTGCTTTTTGTACGGAGGTAGAGATGAGTAAAATTTTACAAGTAAATAATCTTACAAAAAAATTCATTTCAAAAAAATCTTCCGTAACGGCTGTGGACGATGTGAGATTTTACCTAAATGAAGGAGAGTCCATAGGCTTTGTAGGAGAGTCGGGCTGCGGCAAAAGCACCCTTGCCAGATGTATTGTAAAGCTTTACGACGACATGGAAGGGGAAATTTTATACAGGGACAGGGACGTCTTAAAGATGAGTCAGAAGGAGTTACAGGACTACAGAAAAGACGTGCAAATGATATTTCAAGACCCCTACTCGTCAATTAATCCTCGCAAAAAAGCGGGAGAAATAATCGGCGAAGGTCTTATAAATTTAGGGGGAAGGTCAAAGAGGGACATTAAGGAGGAGGTCACTCAGGTCATGAAGATCACGGGACTGTCCGAGTATCACTATGACAGATATCCTCACGAGTTTTCAGGAGGCCAAAGGCAGAGAATCGGAGTGGCGAGAGCCTTGGCACTTAGTCCCAAGCTTTTAATTGCGGACGAACCAACTTCGGCTCTTGATGTGAGTATTCAAGCCCAAATTATAAATCTCCTCTTGGAGCTTAAAGAGAAGTATAAAATTTCCATGATCTTTATCACTCACGACATGGCCGTTGTGGAACACGTGGCGGACAAAATCGCAGTAATGTACATGGGAGAGATTGTAGAGTTTCAAAAGACGGAAAATATTTTCAAAAATCCCATGCACCCTTATACCAAAGCACTTCTTTCAGCGGTTCCCAAAAATTATCCGGGAGAAGAAAAAAATAAAATTGTCTTGGAAGAAGAGGAACAGGAGTATTCAGGCACCGGCTGTAAGTTTTACAACAGATGCTTTATGAGAGACGAAGATTGCTGCAAGATGAAGATAGATTTAAAAGAGAAGGGCGACGATATTTTTGTCAGATGTAAAAATATCTAAGAAAAAGATTAAAAAAGATAATAATGTAAACTTTGCAGTTAGAGCCATTATAATTTTCGGAATTATTTCTCTACTTGGAGACATGGTCTACGAGTCTGCAAGGGGAGCCAACTCTCAATACTTTGAATTAATAGGCATAAGCGCCGCAAAGGTGGGCCTTGTCTTCGGCATCGGAGAGTTCTTGGGATATTTTTTAAGACTTATATCGGGAGTTATTTCAGACAAGAGCAAGAAGCCTTGGGCCTTTATGTTTATAGGCTACGGTATGCTCTTTTTTGTGCCCTTAATGGGCTTTACTCAAAATTGGAACGTGCTCTTTGTTTTGATTTTAATGGAGAGAATCGGAAAGGCCATAAGAAATCCTTCCAAGGACACGGTGCTCTCAGCCATAAGTGAAAATCAAGTGGGTGTGGGCTTTGCCTTCGGACTTCAGGAAGCTCTTGACCAGGTTGGTGCTTTCTTGGGGCCTTTGATCTTTACGGCGGTATTTTATTTCACAGGCAAAAATACTTTGGCGGAATACAGCTTAGGTTATAAATTTTTATTCATACCCTTTGTACTTCTCATGTTGTTTTTATACTACAGCTACAGAGTTATCAGTAAGGGCAACTTATTAGGCGAGGAATACGGCAGAGAGTTTAAGTCGGAGAAACTTAAGCCAATATTTTGGATGTACATGGCATTTACATTTTTTGCCACCTTGGGATTTTTAAACTTTTCAACCTTGGGCTACCACATGAAGTCGCAAAACATTCTCACAGACGGAAAGATCACTTTAATTTATTCCGTGGCAATGATTGTAGATGCTCTTACGGCTTTGATAGTTGGAAGGCTTTACGACAAGTTAAAAGAAAAGTCCGGGAAGAAAGGCGGCGGCATTTTAGTCTTGGGAGCAATACCTGTGGTGACACTCCTCCTTCCTTTCTTCGGCCTTACAATGTCTAAGAGTTTGATTATAGTTAGTATGATAATTTTCGGAATTATTATGGGAACTCACGAGACTATAATGAGATCCGCCATTGCGGACATAACTCCCTTTGACAAGAGAGGCACCGGCTACGGCGTCTTCAACACGGGCTACGGTCTTGCGCTCTTCTTGGGAGCGACAATCACGGGATACTTATACGACAAAAATTTAAACTCCGTAATTTTAATAATGACTGTGGTGTGCGAAATAATTGCCGCAATAATTTTTATAAAAATGAAAAGAGAAATACAAAAATAATGTCGACCTTCGGGTCGATTTTTTTGTGCGAATTGCGGAAATAAAAAACCCTCGACGATGCGAGGGATTATTCAAAGTCCATCCACTCTTCCATGAGAGCGTCCAACTTCTCCTGAACTTCAGTTCTATTTCTTGAAATTTCTTCCACCCTTTCATAGTCGTCGTAAAGGGCAGGGTCCAACAGTTCTTCGTCTATCTTCTTAAGCTCCTCTTCCAAGGAGTGAATTTCATCTTCCAAATTTTGAAGCTGTCTCTTCTTCTCTCTCTTTAACTCACGCTCTTCTCTTTGATTTTTCTTCTCTCTGTTCTTCTCCGTCTTTGAAATATATTCTTCCTCGTCTTCTTCGTCGGTCTCAGAGATTTTTTCCAAGTAGTAGTCGTAGTTGCCCAGGTACTCGGAAATTTTTTCCTCGTCCATGGCAAAAATTTTGTTTGCAATGCGATTTAAAAAATATCTGTCATGAGATATGGCAAGTATTGTCCCTTCAAAGTCCGTAAGGGCAGACTCCAATGCTTCCTTTGAGTCGATGTCCAAGTGGTTTGTCGGCTCGTCAAGTAGGAGGAGATTGCCGCCTTTAAGCATGAGCTTTAAGAGAGAAAGGCGTGCCTTTTCGCCGCCGCTTAAATCTCCCACAATTTTAAAAATGTCGTCTCCCACAAAGTTAAACTTGGCAAGATAGGAACGGACTTGAAAGTGATTGAACTTAGGGTATGCGTCCCAAAGTTCTTCCATAACCGTGCTCTCTAAATTAAGGTCCGAAAGCTCCTGGTCAAAGTAGGAGATGTCAAGGTTGCTGCCGTAGACCACTTCTCCCTCGTCAGGCTCTACTTCCTTCATAATAATTTTAAACAACGTACTTTTGCCAAGGCCGTTGGGACCGATAAGACCTATGCGGTCGTTTTTGTATATGTCAAAGGAAATATTTTGAAACAAGGTGCGGCTGTAGGACTTCTTTAAATTCTTTGCGCTAAGGACATTAAAGCCTGTGGTGAGCTTCGGGGTAAAGGTGATCTTTGCCGCTTGTGACTTTTCAAGGACCGGGTCGGTCTTCTTCATCTTGTCCAAAAGTTTTTCGCGGCTCTGCGCCTGCTTTATGTATCTGGCGTTGCCGTAGTTTTTAAACCGTCTGATAATTTCTTCCTGTCTCTTAATGTCCCTTTGCTGATTTTCGTATTGCTTCTTTCTGACTTCAAGTTCTTTTTTGCGCAGCTTATAAAACTGTGAGTAGTTGCCTTTATATATTTCCACCTTGCCATTTTCCAAGAGAAAGATTTTATTTACCACGGCATCTAAAAAATATCTGTCGTGGGAAATTAAAAGGAGAGTGCCTTGAAAGTCCTTTAAATATTTTTCCAAAAAACTTACGGCGTCCAAGTCCAAGTGGTTGGTAGGCTCGTCTAAAAAAAGTATGTCCGGGTTGTTTAACAATACCTTGCCAAGGAGCAGGCGTGACTTTTCGCCGCCGCTTAAATTCGCCGGGTCAAGGTCATATTGGTCTTCGGTAAAGCCCAAGCCCTTTAACATACCTTCCACCTGTGACTTCACTGAGTAGCCATTTAAGCTGTGAAACTTTTCTTGCAGGTGAGCATACCTTTCCAAAAGCTCGGACAGGTTCTCAGGCGCTTTTGAAATTTCTTCCTCCATAGCTCGCATGTCTTCTTCCATTTGCAAAATGTCTTTAAAGGGGCTTAGCATCTCTTCGTAAAGAGTTGTTTCAAAAAATTTCGGACTTTGTTCCAAGTAGCCGAACTTAAGTCCTTTGGAGTAGTGAATTTCACCTGAAGACATTTCAAGTTCACCTATTAGTATGCGAAGAAGGGTGGTCTTTCCCGAGCCGTTGCTCCCGATTAGACCTACCTTGTCCTTTTCTTCAATTAAAAAGCTTACGCCTTGTAAAATATTTATATTTGAAAAATCTTTTGTGATTTGCGATGCACTTAGTATGGGCATAAATACCTCCATGAAAATTTTACCAAAATTCACAAAGTTTTTAAACTTTTGGTATAATATAAACAAATATTATCAATGTAGGAGGTTTAGTGTGAAAGAATCAAAGAAAATATCCGAGACGGTTATCAGAAGACTGCCGGTATATTATAGATACTTGGAAGAAGAATCGGAAAGAGGACAAGTGCGTATTTCTTCCAAAGGTTTAAGTGAGAAGACAGGCTTTACCGCATCTCAAATCAGACAGGACTTAAATAACTTCGGCGGCTTCGGCCAACAGGGTTACGGCTACAATGTTGAAGTTCTAAAAGATGAAATTGCAAAGATTATCGGCATAAACAAAAGTCGCAAGGCCGTAGTCATAGGCTCAGGCTCCTTAGGCGGCGCCATTTCAAAATACAAGGGCTTTAAAAATTCAGGCCTTGAAGTTAAATCTCTATTTGATACAAATCCCGCCAAGGTAGGCACATCTGTGGAAGGCATTGCCGTTAGAGATATGAGTGAGTTTAAAGAATATGTAAAGAAAAACAAAATTGACGTGGGAATTATTGCAACTCCTGCAGCTTGCGCACAGGAAATTACAGACACATTGGTTGAATTGGGAGTAAAAGGCATCTGGAACTTTGCACCCTTGGACTTGGAAGTGCCGGAAGGTGTAATACTTGAAAGCGTAAGACTTAACGACTCACTCCTCACACTTTTTTACTACATAAATCATAAATAAGAAAAACCCTCTTGCATATTATTGCAGAGGGTAATTTTTATATCATCTCAAAGTATTCACTTAAGTCATCGGCTTCGGAAAAGTTCGGGTCCATGTGTGTTAAGAAGTGCCAGTCATCCGTGCCCTTCTTCTTGTAGAGTATGGCCTCGCCGTCTTCAGAGCCGAAGTAGGATCTCGTGACGTCGTAATTTTTTTCTTCCAAATATTTTTTACTCGTCTCAAAATTTCTCTCGCGACTTTCAATATACTTTTTCACGTCGGTATTTTCAATGGCATATGCGTCCACCAGTGTGGCACCTTCCACCATGCCCTTGCCTTCTTCGGAGAGGTTTGGAATTTCCTTCCAATATATTTCCACGTCCCCCTCTTCCGTAAACATAAACTTGGTAATGGGGACAATGTTGTTTTTGTGTTTAAGCTCCAAGTAGTCCGGGATAGATTTAATGTCAATGGTTTCGTAAGTGAAGCCGTCAATTTCTTCCAATTTATATCCCTTTAACTTGGAAATAAATTCGCGACCTTCTTCAACTGTTTCAAACACTCCCACTTCCGTGCTCATGCCTTCTTGATATAATTCTAAAATATACATTT
>QWCK01006169.1_pt1 | contig 10276 bp, 6 predicted proteins | sample 1972571 | NCBI WGS metagenome assembly QWCK01 (sample SAMN09866710, study PRJNA288562) | Human gut metagenome isolate term2_stool, whole genome shotgun sequencing... | isolation source: gut | host: Homo sapiens | place: USA: California | reverse complement strand
TAACGACAAGTCCACATCTATATCTACGCAGATGGATAGCTTGATTCCTGCAAGTAAGATTAGTAACCTTACACAAGGTATGTTCGTTGGGGCTGTCTCTGACAATTTCGATGAACGCATCGATCAGAAAATCTTCCACGCTGAAATCGTGGTGGATGTTGCCAAGGTCTCTGCTGAAACGAAAGCTTACCAGCCTATCCCCATCATAGCGGACTTCACAAACAAAAATGGCTCCGATAATCTCAAAGAGACTATTGAAGCCAACTATCGCCAAGTCAAGCAAGAGGTGCTATCCCTCGTAGACTCTGAGACTGCTCGTATCAAAGCTGACCCAACACTCTCTCACCTGATAAAGGAGTAGTTTATCCACAGATACAGTTCCAAAAGGAAAACCACATAGCCTGGACTTTAGGACATTTGAGAACAAAGCCTAGAGCCAAACAGAATACTAAAAAGATGATGGTAACCTTGAAGCTACTCGGAAGTTTGTCTTTCCACCAGGTAAGACCAAGTTGCTTCTCTATCCATATATGTTCATGCCTCTTTTGTGAAAACATTTTAAAGTGAGCAAGCCAACCAGCGAAAATCAACTGTTTGGTTTCTGCTTGAGAATAGAATTCGTTCAAAATTTCATGATACTTCTCAGGAAAATCTCTATCCTTAATTTCTTCATTATCCTCACATTGATGGTATATCGCCTTCAATTCACTTAGTCGTTTGGTATCTTCTGTACCTCGTTGTGCATAGCTGTCTATCGTATTGGTGAACTGTTCAATGTAAATCCCTATAACTCCAAGTAATAGTAGGCAAGTTGCGACAAATTTTGTACCAAAAAACTCAGGATAAATAAGAGAAAGTATGCCACCTATAAGCGAGAAAAATGAGATATACTTAGTTGTTTTGGTATAGATGTCATATGTAGCGAAATTTATATTCGCAGAATAGCTTATATTGTATCCCTTCTGGGCAATTTGATTAAGTAGTTCTTCTCTATTCATTGTCGTATTATTCGTTATGAGAGATTGGTACGCTGATTCTATCTCGAGCTACAACCACGTTCTCTTTAAGTATATAGCACTCTACATAATGGTCACCAAAGAAATCTGATGACTCTCTTCTTCTGGTCTGATCCTTATTCGACGAAATAATTTCACCACGGATACAATTCCGTCGCTCAGCTTCTTCTCCTATGTTCAAAACTTTCCATTTAACATCATATGGTTTAGGAACATTTGTGGTTTCTATGTAGAAGTCCAAGCTCCGAACTCTAAGGACCCTTTCGTGGCTTGAGAGTATTTCTCTCAGCAGCCTCGGTCTATATCCGTCTCGCACTACTATACAATTAATAGATAAGTCATATTTAATATTGACTGGATAGAAATCTTCAATAAACTCTTCCGTGTCAGAGAAACTATTTCTTTGAAGAGAGGTATCTGCCTTGGGAAAGTCCTTCCCGAATACATTTCGCCAGTGATCGTGTCTTGCTCTTGAGGATGTTGTTTCTTGAGCCATTTTACACTCTTTGTAGGCCTTCTTGGCTTTTGCTTGAAAAGGCCTTTTGACCTTAACCTGCTGATTACTTCCTAATGCCAAATAGTACTCTTGTTTAGGTTCATCCTTCAGATATTGAAAGAAAGCGATAGCTAAGCCGTCAAATGAGGAAAGAGTACAATCGTCAAATTCCTTGTGGGAAGTGCAGAAATTATAAGCTAACGTGTCAATCAGTAATCCGCCCATTGAAAGCCCTACATTATTTTTCCAAGCTCTTAGCATTTTACATAATAGCCTATGGTGAGTTCCATGATTTTTTCGGAACTCGGTCATTGCTTTTTGCTCATGTTTTGGCTTTGTGAGTTTATAGCTTCCTCCATCCTTTGTGGTAGGATACTTATATGAATCCACAGAGTCATTTTCTTCTTGATATACGAAGACAGGCTGTATTTCAAACCTAAAATCCGTGAAGTCTACAACTACTACAAGAGTGTCTTTTCGGATGTTTGTATTAGGGTATCTCTCTATCAAAGCCTCTTTTACCTCAGAGAGGAGACCACTTGGGTCGTCTCTGTATCTTTCCCATAAGCTGTCAGGCATAATATAAAGCATATCCAAATCCGATATGCCTTTAACCCCTGTATAGCGACCATAAGAGCCGACTTGGAGACAGTATGCACTCTCCGAGTCTGTCTCTCTAAATCTTTGGTTTAGTTTTTTGGTTATCTCTCTATAGCGATTGCTTATCTTTTTAGCTCTTTCAGTGCTCACTTTTATGTTGTCTAAAAAAGCTTCAAATGCGGCTGGTACTGTCATTCAAGTTGATTTGGTTTAATTAGTTTGCCTTGCTTAATTCACAGACATACTTAAAGCTAAAAGTTGGCTCAATATCAAGGTGAGAAACGAGAAGATAAGTCCAAGGTTTGCCTCCATGCTGGGTGGTGTATTCAGTTGCTAAATGGCAATATCTTTTCGCCGCTTTAGCTTTGGATTGCACTTCTTCGTTAGTTAGGTCCTTTTCAGATTTCGTTTCTACCAAATAGATACTATCCGATGTCTCCACTACAAAGTCTGGTTCGTACCTACGACTGTTTCTTCCCCAGTGGATATTGAACTGTAAGGCAGAAGGGCGTAACCAAGTAAGCACCTCCTCATCTTGCTCTAATATCTGAGCTAAGTTTCGCTCGGTGCCACTGTCGAAACCGTAACATTCGTGGCAAGCTTTAGTGAAGCCGTGAAAGATAAAACGACGAATTTGATGAAGTGAGGGAATCTCTTCATACAGTGTTTTACGTGGGTATCCCGCTCGTTCTCCAAGATGAACAGGCTCAATCTTAACGAAGGGTAATACTTTTGTATCTCCATAACTTATTACCTCCTGAATAAAGTGCTCTCGTATTTGTTCATACAAACGTGAGGCAATGAGCTGACTATTTTGATCAAGCGTGTGAATAGCCGTCTGGTCATCTACACTATTAGAGCGAACGTATTTCATAACTTGGTTCAGTACATCCACCAATTTGTCTCTCATCTCTGAGTAGTCTATTTCAGGCTCATCGAGCAGATGCATCAAAAGTTTGCTCTTCACATTGCCCGAGCGCCCGCTATCCATTACGTCAAGTAATTCCTGCTTGTTGTCCACAAGGTCTTGTCGTACGATACGCTCTTTACGTGCCATAAAATCAAACAGCCCCTTTGTAAAATCCACCTCAAAGGGCTCTAACTCGTAGCGTATCTCCTGAGGCAAGATACTGATACGTGGAATTTCAATGAGGTTACGTTTGAAGCGTGTGATCGTTTCTCTCACAAAATCCAGGCTAAGTTCCTCTTGCACCAAAGGTGTAAATATGGAGTTAGTTTTGGCTACAGCCTCTTTGGCCTTAGTTACAAGTACTTCTAACTTAGATTCATTACTTGCAATCTCCTCTATTGAGGCCGACTGCGTCTCTATGGCAACTTCGCTTAATACTGCTTGGATTGCTTCCGTAGCATCACAAAGCGTCTGAGCTTTTTCTTTCTCTTCTTTTGATTGGGCTGTCTGAAGTTGATTGCGATATTGATCCATAGGCTCGCTCACTTTAGGTGGAATCGTTACGATATTCACCTGTTCGTGATCAAGATCATCAGCATTTAACTCCACATACCGACAACGTCGCAAAATACTATCCTCTTCATTGGCTGCCTCCACAATTTTTTGAAAGTTATCATGAGCTATGATAGTGAGTTTGTCAATATGCTCTTCTCCTGTGCGCTTGCCACCAAAAGGGAGACGTAATCCCCTGCCTATGGTTTGCTCAATGAGGGTGTGTGCATTGGCTGCTCTTAAAGGTATAATAGTGTAGAGGTTCTTTACGTCCCATCCCTCACCCAGCATATTTACGTGTACGACTATTTCAATAGGATTGCCCTCTTCTTCAATGGTGAGGAATAGCTGTGCGAGTTCATCTTCCCCCTTGGTTGAACTATCTATTTGCAACACCTTGCCCTTATATCGTCCTCCATAGAAACTATCGCTTACCAAGTATTCAGCCGTTTCTTGGGCGTGCTCAATGTTTCGGCAAGCAACAAGCACAAAGGGCTTTATATGGGGTTTCTCATAAGTACGTGCATATAGTTCCAAACTTGCCATCGTGTGTTGATGTACCGACAGTCCGTCTTCAAGTTTGATACGTTCAACTTCGGCTGGCGTAAGCCCATCATCTCGGAAATCGGCTCGTTTTGCAATGGTAGGTATCTTAACGTACAGACCCTCTTGCAGAGCTTCCGCCAGGTTGTATTCGTATATGATATTGCCCACTGGCTTATTGTTTCTTAGAGGTGTGGCAGTCATCTCCAACCCGAGTATCGGAAACAGCTCGTCTATAGCGACTCTCGAAGCATCAGCATAGTATCTATGGGCTTCATCCATTAGAACTACAAGGTCTGGTAGCGAAGCCAGATAATTGTAATAACTAGTGCCGAGATACTCTGAAAGGCGTTTCATACGGGGCTGAGAAACAATGCCCTTTTTTCTCGTCTCCTTATTGTCAGAATTGAATTTTGATATATTAAAAATGTTGATTTCGATGTCGTCAAATTCAAAGAGCTTACTTGTACCCATCGAGTGTCGTATCGATAGATAGTTCTCTCCTGTAATGACTACCGGAGGATTGGTTACATACTCTGCGAGTCCCTTGAAAACATACTTATCGTACCCGGGATCTCCAAAGTCACGCAGTAGTTTATTGTATAGGGTAAGGTTAGGCGCAAGAATGAAGAAATGTCGGATTCCATGTACCTGATGCAGATAGTATATTGAGGCTGCCATCAAGCGAGTTTTGCCGATTCCAGTGGCTATGGAACATGTGAGTGAAGGAAATTCTCTTCCAAAGTGCTTAAAAGTAGGAACCACCCCTTGCACTTGCTCCAATGCCTCCGCCAGAAATGTATCTCTTTCAATTGAATCAATAGGCGGTTTCTGCAAACTCAGTTTACTGGTAATTTCTGAGATTACCTCTAAACATTTAACTAAAGGCGGACGCATGGAGAGTCGTGCGGAAACCTGCTGGAGTGTTTCTTTTCTATCCTTCTTATTCATCGTCTTCATCGTCTTGATCAGCTACTTCTGGCAGAGTAATAATATTGAGGTTGTAGTTTTTCTCGGGGTCAAAGACACAGCGCCCGAGAAGCATTCGCGGGATGCGCTTCACCGTGATTCGAGGAAAGCGATTGACCAGCCCAGCACTGTGCGAAGCACAACAGATAAGAATAGTCTCATCCTCTCCAAGGAGGGAATCTATATACTCCATCGTCTCAATGGTGAGGTGCTGTGTAGTGGTGTAAATAAAGTCGTGCTCTGTACTGTACCCTTGCTTCCAAAAAACGTCTGGGTCAGGAGCATAGCAAAACCCTTCGTGCATAGCCATAGCTGCAGCGAGCATATCTGCGTTGTACTCGGGGTTGATGATGGGTATACCCTCGTTGTCGGTCTTGATGAGTGTAGGAGCAAGTTCATAAAATCGAAAGCCACCTCCACTTGTCCAGCTGGTTGCAGAAGTTACTCCTCCTTTGTCTGTCCCATCGATTACCTTTTTGAGACGAGGTACGCAATGCGTATAGGCATGGTTTCCCAGCTCAATCCCTATATATCGTCTGTCCATTTTGTGTGCCACGGCTGCCGTAGTACCAGAGCCAAGGAAGCTGTCCAAGACCAGGTCGCCGGGAGCTGTCGTCATATTAAATATTTGACATATTAATTGTTCTGGTTTTTTTCCATTAGGAAATGATACTCCTCCCTCCTTTGTGAGATTCTTCATCCAAGAATTCATGTCCCAATATGTTCCTAGAAGATTCTTCTTGTATAGATTCCCATCTATGATCTCTGCTGTATCTTTCAACCAAACAAACAAATTACATACATCATCTTTATAGAATTGTTCATAAACCTCTCCTTTATTTCTTCCAGTTTTAGGAACATATTCAATTGAAAGAATCGGTGCTGAAATATTTTCTTTCTTTCTATAATCCATCACCCTGTTTCTTATAGAGGATTGCGAATTGGTTGTTCTGAAGATTCGAAGTGCATACTTTTTATATGCCTCTTTAAGAGATAATCCATCCTTTTTTGCCAGAGATTTGATGGAGCTTATGACTACATTATCTCTTCGATAGATGTTAATCTCATTGCCATCTCCGTCTGAAGTAGATCCTATGTGTATCTTATCTCCCGAATAAACTAGTACGGATGTGTATTTCCAACTTTTTCCTTTATCACTATATTGCTGTATAAGGTCAGAGATTTCAATATACTCGTAGGGTCCATTAAATAATGGAAGAACAGAGTAATTCTTAGAATAAACTAGGATATACTCGCAGTTTTTTTTCATTTTCTTATCCTCTCCACCGCCAGATGCTCCTGCAATATTTTTCATGTTTACAGAAAGCATATTGATGAAATTTTCTCTCCCAAATACCTCATCACAAAGTATTTTTAGATACGCTTGTTCTTCATCATCAATTTGAATCCATATACTTCCTTGCTCATGTAGTAGTACCCGTAATAGTTCCAGTCGTTGCTTCATCAGCGAGAGCCAAATGGAATGCTCCACATTGTCATCGTAATGTTCAAAAGCCGAACCTGTATTGTAGGGCGGGTCGATGTAGATGCACTTGACCTTTCCAGCATAGCCAGAAGCGACAAGCGATTTAAGGGCGAGGAGGTTGTCTCCATGGATGAGGAGGTTGCCCGTGGAGGGGGCACCATAACTATATTGAGGATTCTCAATCAGAATGCGTGGCTCGAGGACATCCTCTTCGCCTTTGCCTATCCAAGTGAGTTCAAGTTTTTGATTCATATTTATCCGTGGTTTCTTTATTTGTTCTGCCATTTAGATGTTGTTGTTAAACCATCTTCCACCTTAAAGTGAAGAGGTTTTGTTTCTCCGAACGCAAGGAAAGCAACTGTTCTAGATTGTCAGTAAGCTGGTCTTTCTGCTCTTCAATACGATCATGCTCTGCAAACAGATCTGCCCGTTTACGCTTGAGTAAAGCTTCGCTTGCTTTGATTTCGTGTTGTGCGACCAAACGGGCTTCAATACTGTCAGCTCTGCGTGCCTCGCTCTTCATTAGGCGAATAGTTTGGTTCAAATCCTGTATTTCTCGCTCCAATCCCAGTTTCATATCCTCGGCCCACGTGTCGAGTTTATCCACCTGTTCGTCAAAAAGATTCAACGCTTCTTTTTTGGTTTGCTCGGTGATTTCATTGATTTGGCTATTCTTGATCTGCTCTAATTGTTCTACAACCTTTTCAGGGAAAATAGTGTCTGTAAGCTTCACACTACTCGGGATTGACCAAATATGTTCGATAAGTTCGGGTTCTATCACATCGCCCTGCTCTGTTATCATAGCCACAGCCCAATAGTCGATGGTCTCGGCGGTTTCCATCGAAAGTAGATCCACTGAAATATATCCTTCTAGCCCTACGAGTTCAGACAGAGGAGTTATTCGTTTCCCTGAATTGCTGTAATCCAAGATTAGTGTATCATTAGGAGTTACTTCAATGTTCTTTGCCTCTGTGATAACGTATTGAGCCAAGGGATGGTTGGCTCGATAAAGTTCCCCTCCCTGTTGCTTACTCTCACTTTTTTTAATTTCATTTGAAGTGTCGAGCATATAGTATGGTCCAGTATGTGATATGCCATTAATGGGCTCTTGTAACAGAAAACTGTAATTAGACGATGAGAAAGTCGCTTTTTTACGTAAGACATACTGTGTAAGCATCCAAAGTCTCTCTTCATAACGACGCAATAATCGACGACTGTTGTCTTCGCTGTCACGCAAACGAGCACGAACTTCATCGTCAAAGTTTTCTAAAAGAGCCGTGCGTGTTTGTTGCATACGTTCATCTATCTCAGGGCTTAGTTCTGCTTTGAGCTGGTCAAAAGCAGTTTGTATCTCATCTTCTGTTCGGCAAGTCTGGTATATATGGGCAATGCGTTGCTCGAAATCAGTCCCCGAACTGATGCTTCCCAGCACTTCATCGCTCGCACCGAATACTCCATCAAAGAGGCGAAATTTTTCGTCTAAGAGTTCATAAACACGACGATCGGCAGCATTACTCTTGTTAAGGAAGTTAATGACTACCACGTCGTGTCGCTGCCCATAACGATGGCAACGTCCTATGCGTTGTTCAATGCGTTGTGGATTCCAAGGCAGATCATAATTAACCACAAGAGAGCAGAACTGGAGATTGATGCCCTCGGCAGCCGCTTCAGTAGCTATCATAATCGTGGCATGATTACGGAATTCATCGACCAAAGCCGCACGCATATCTGCCTCCTTGACACCAGTTACCAATCCGGTATCTTTATTCGCTTCTTTCCACTTACGCAGTATCTCTGAGCTTCGAGTGTCGTTATTCATTCCACTAAAAGTCATCACTTGTCCTTCGTATCCCCTCTCGCTAAGCAGACGGAAGAGAAACTCTTGGGTACGACGACTCTCGGTAAAAATGAGGGCTTTACGGTTAGCCCCTAACTCTGAAAGTTTTTTGAAGCCACTCTCTAAGGCTATAAGAAGCTGTTCCGCTTTGCTGTTACTAGAGATGCTCTCTGCCAAATTCAAACAGCGTTGTAACCACGCCCTTTCTTCACCCAATAGTTCTAACTCGGTTGGGCTGATAGAATTTTCTCTTTTTTCCCAAGCTTCTTCTATCTCGGGTATTTCATCTATCATATCATCCCAATTCTCGTAGTCAGCAAATTCCAACGAGTTGTCTTCTGCAGCCATCTGTGAGTCTATTCGCTGTATTATGGTTTGTAGTGTTCCTCCAATTGCGTAGGAAGAAGAAGCTAAGAGTTTGCGCAAAACGAGAGTAGTTAAAGTGCGCTGGCTACTACGAATAGAAACAAGATGATCCCTTTGCAAAAACTCGGTGACGAGGTTATATAATTCCGTTTCTTCCGCATTAGGGTAGAATTCATGAAGCATAGGAATACGAGAGGTATACCTGATATACTCCAATACTTGACGACGTAGTGTGCGATGACAAAGGGGGGCGAGCCTATTTCGAAGATGTGCGAAGTCTATTTCAGATAAATTACCACTATAGCGAGACTTAAAGCTCTTCAAATCACCAAAAGCATATTCGTCTATAAAACTCGTAAGTCCATAGAGTTCGAGCAAACTATTTTGTAGCGGAGTGGCTGTAAGAAGTATTTTCTTTTTTTCTGCAAGAGCACTCCTTAAAATATTGCCTGTTTGATTATCGGGACGGTAAACATTGCGTAGTCGATGTGCTTCGTCCAAGACAACAAGATCCAATTGAGCTAATCGCAAATATCGTTCTTGACGCCGGGCAAAATCATAGGAGCAAACCACTATTCGATCTGTCTCAAAAGGATTGACACCATCCTTATTTGCTAAAAATTGAGTCATCACCTTTTTGTCTAAGATGAATGCTGGAAGATAAAATTTATCTTCTAATTCTTCCACCCACTGTTTGCGAAGGTTGGCAGGAGCTATGATAACTAATCGCCTTTTGCGTTCTGCCCATTTTTGCGAAAGGATGATGCCAGCTTCTATTGTTTTACCAAGACCAACTTCATCCGCAAGAATTGCTCCTCCCGATAGTGGAGAACGAAAAGCAAATAAAGCACTTTCGATTTGATGGGGATTCAAATCCACACGGGCGTCTTGCAATGTCTGAGTGAATGAATCAAGATCGGAACTTGCCCTCCTGCGAACTAGATCTGTAGCTATATACTTAGCCTGTGGCCAAGATATTTTGGGTTGCTTCATGTTGAGATGATTTTACCTTGACTCTTTAGTTGACACAATTAACTCTCGAACGTCAAGGTCAAGTATTACTGCTATTCGAACAAGGGTCTCTAATGAAGGTTGTACTTTATTCGAGCACCACTTGGAAATCGTATTTTCTGACTTCCCAAGTTGCTCTGCCAACCATTTACTTGTACGCTGCTTCTCTACAAGTACAACTTTAATTCTATTTATTGCAGTCATACGGTTATTTTCTTGACTCAAACTCACATTATTACATCGCAAAGATACGATTTATTTTGCCGAGATGGAGTATAATCAAGAAGGAATCTTGCTGTGTCCTCATTTCCCTTTTTCCTCCTTCTATTTCCTTCTTTATCTTCAGGTGAAATGCAGAGAGTTACTCCTATATACATTTGCTGTCTGAAACGTATTATTCAAATCAAACAGAGTGATTTATGGAAGCAAATAGCAATGACAACTACGTGCTGGTCTTAGAGGATCGCACAGAGGTAAAGAACCAGCAAGA
>QWCK01006167.1_pt1 | contig 10282 bp, 5 predicted proteins | sample 1972571 | NCBI WGS metagenome assembly QWCK01 (sample SAMN09866710, study PRJNA288562) | Human gut metagenome isolate term2_stool, whole genome shotgun sequencing... | isolation source: gut | host: Homo sapiens | place: USA: California | reverse complement strand
CTGGTAGGATGCGCCGACGGCCGTCCACGAACCGTACCAGCCGAAAGCGATCTTGTGCTTGGTCTTTTTGTATTCGCGCAGGGCCTGGTAGTAGGCATTATCGCGCAGGATGGGCGACTGCTGGTCGGGATGCTGCGTAATTTCACGCTCGGGATCCGTCCAATCCGAACAAGCGACGAAAAAGGCACCCACGATCGCAAGGGCCGCGACGTATTTCAAGAAATTTTTCATCTTTCGTGTTGTTTTTAGGTTCATTATTTCTTATCCCACCAGAGTTTCGTACCGCCGGTATCGGCTCCGCCGAGCAGTGCGGTGGCAGCCGCCACGCCGGCGGCATTGTTCGAGTACTCCGAACGCGGGAAGGTCATACGGCGCACCTGGACGTTGGTATCGACCTTGCCGCCGCTGAGGTTGTTGACGATCGGGATCACCTTGGGGTAGCCCGTGCGGCGGAATTCCGACCAGGCTTCCTGCCCGTTGGGGAACATGGCGATCCACTTCTGCGTGATGATCCGTTCGAGTTTCTCCTCGTCCCCGGCGCCGGCATTCCATTTCGGGGAGACGGACGAAGGTTTCGAAGCGTTGTATTTCGTCGAGGCGGCCGAAGCGTCCTCGAATGCCTGGGGTTCGCTCGCACTCTCGGCATAGGTGGCCGCAGCGGCCGCGGTAAGACCGCGTTCGAGGAACGACAGTTCGATACCCGTCTTGTAGAACGATTCGTCGTCACCACCCATGTCCCAGCCAAGCATGGCGCCTTCGGCCCGCAGGAAAGCGGCCTCGGAAGCGAGGAACCACACGACGGGCGTATCCTTGGCGACGTTGGGCACCGAAAGTCCGGTATAGTCCGCCTTCAGCATCGAGCTGAGACCGCTGCGGACACCGTGGTACTTGCCATCCTCGCAGGTTTTGAAATAGGCCGGCAGGCGCGGATCGGCGTAACCGTTCATATAAGCGTCGATGGTCGCACCCATACGGGTATCGTTATAGGCGTTCCACACCTCTTCGAGCGGATTGTATACCTGTACCGAACCGGAACTCTTGAGCCACGCACCGTCGTCCGAAGCGGTCATCACCCCGTCCCTGACGGCTTCCTCAGCATAGGTTCGGGCAAGAGCAGGTTCGACGAAACGGATGCGCATGGCCATGCGGAGCTTGACCGAGTTGGCCAGCTTGAGCCATTTCGTATAGTCGCCCTGGTAAACGGCGTCGACCTTCTGCAACGGCCTGGCGTCGGCGGCATTGGCCGCATACTCCTTGAGCACCACGATGGCGGCATTCAGATCCGTGAGAAGGTTTTTGTAGACGGTCTCCTGCGATTCGTAGGGGTTTTCGGTCTGGCCGAAATTCGAAACGGGGATCGGGCCGTAGATGTCGGTGGTACGCTGGAGGGCCATCACCTTGATGACCTCGGCAACGGCAAAGACGTCGTCGGTAACCTGCCCGTTCTGGTAGGCGTACTTGAGGTTGAGCCATGCAGGCATCACATTGGTGAAAGCCACCGAGAAGGGCACGTTGTTATAGTCCGTACCGTCGAGGTCGTAGGTACAGGTATAGCTGCCGCCGTTGAAGGCCTGGATCGGGGAGAGATAGCCGCCGAAGGCGTCGCCCATCAGGTTGCAAGCGCGCTGGAACTCGTTGGCCCCCACGTCGCTGCACGGGATCACGGCATCCATTTGCATGGTGGTGATGTAGGTCTTCTTGTCGACCGACTGCACCGCATCGGGATTGGTGTTGAAGGATTCGAAGTCCCCGGTACAGGCGGCAAGCGCCGCAGCGGCGAAAAATCCTATTGTATGATTGAATCGTTTCATTGGTCTGAAATTTTAGAATTGGAGTCTTACGCTGAAACCGATGGTACGGGCGCTGGGCTGCATGAAATAGTCGAGCCCCTGGTAATAGGTACCCGTGGACGCGGTGATCTCGGGATCGAACGGCGCCTTGTTGTAGAGCATCCACAGGTTGCGGCCGACGAGCGACACGGTCATGCCGATCTTGTCGTTGAACCACCTGGAAGGAAGGTCGTAGCCCAGAGTAAGTTCACGCAGGCGGACGTTGGTCATGCTGTAAACGTAGTGTGAAAGCATCGAAAGCCCGTTGCCGTTGTTGGCGTAGAAGACCCTGGCATCGGGGACTTTCTGATCCTCGGAGATCCAGACACCGCCGTTTTCCCGGGCATCGGCCGAATCCTGCGAGGCACCCCAGCGATCCATCAGGGCCTGCGTCGCCGAAACGCCCTGGCCGCCGATGCGGGCATCGAACAGCACGCCGAGGTTCACGCCCTTGTAGGAGAACCGGTTGTTCCACCCCAGGCGGAAGCGGGCTTCGGTATTGCCGCCGTAAAGCCACGTATTGGGATCGGTGGTGACGGTATTGGTATTGGGGTCGACATAGATGCGTCCCTGGTCGTCGGTCTTGAGCCCCGTCACGTAGAAGTCGCCGATCGAACCGCCTTTTTTGACGTTCATGCGGTAGCCGCCGTAGTCCATGTTCACCTCGTCGACAGTCACCAGGTTACCGGCCACGTCGCGCGTGCCTTCGGGAACCAGCTCCTTCACCTCGTTGCGGTTCATCGAGAAGTTGACATTGGTCGACCACGAGAAGTCGCGCCACTTGTTCTTGTAACCCACGACCGCTTCGATACCCCAGTTGTTGACCTTGCCGGCATTGATATATGCCCGTTTGTAGCCGGTGCTGGGCGGTGCATCGTAGCTAAAAAGCTGGTTGTAGGTGTTGGTATTGTAATAGGTCACGTCCGTCCAGATCTTGTTGCCGAGGAACTTGGCGTTCAGGCCCACTTCGAACGACTTGGTGCGCTCGGGCGTAAGGTTGACAGCCGGGGCATAGGAGTCCGACGAAACGATACCGCCCGTCTGCAAGGGCGTATTGACACCGGTAATAAACCGCTGCGGGGCGTTACCCACCTCGGCATAGGAGGCACGCACCTTGAGGAACGAAATGCCGGCTTTGGAAAGGTCGGCCATCGACGAGATGACGGCCGAAAGGCCCACCGACGGGTAGAATATGTTCATATGGGGCGTGAAGGCCAGCTGCGACGCCCACTCGTTGCGCGCCGTCACGTCGAGGTAGACCATGCCGTTATATCCCAGCTGGGCGGTGGCGTAGACGGCCTGCGTCTGGTCGTGGTAGCGGTCGGCGTAGGGTTTGGTCTGCGAATGGCTCATATCCACGTTGTAGACCGAGAACTTGTTGGCGAGGGTGGCCAGGTGGCCCTCGAAGCCTTCGCCGTCGTTCTTGTCATCGAGGATGCTCGCACCCAGGTTGAACGACAGGGAGAACTTGTCGTCGAAGAAACTCTTGTTGATCGACAGCAGGGCGTCGGCGTAGAGGTTGTTGTGGTGGATCTTGTTGTTCTGGTAGTTGCCGTATTCGGAAGCGAACAGCTTGTCGGACGAGGCATAGATCTTGCGCGTATAGTTCATCACCATGTTATCGGTGCGCACGCGCCCCGTGAGGGTGATCCAGTCGGCAATGTCCCACTTGAGCGTGGCGTTGAACGTATAGCGGTGCGCCGTATTCTCGAACAGCTCGCGGTTGGTAATCCACCAGGGGTTCTCGACGCCGGTGATGAACTCCAGGGGCCAGAACTGCTTCATATAGCCCGCCGTGGCGTCGTAACGCTCGTAAACCTCGTACTTGGAGATGTCGTCGCCGCGCGGGAAAAGGTAAATGGGAATCAGCGGGTTGTGGTAGAGGCCCTGCACGAGCGGGTTACGCTTGTACTGGCGCATGTAGGAAGCGCCCAGGTCGAGCGTCAGCTTGTCCTTGATGAGCTGCGTGGTATTGCGGAAGGTAAAGTTGTACCGGTTGTAGACGTTGTTGGGGATGATGCCGCGCGAATTGAGCGAAGCGGCCGAGAAATAGGACTGGTTCACGCGCGTACCACCCGAAACCGAGATCGCATTGGTCTCCTCGAAGCCGGTCTGGAAGAAATCCGAGGGGTCGTACGAGGTCGGGGTCGAGAGCTTCGTACCCCAGCTCATGGACGGTGCCGTAGCTTCGGTGCCGTAGGTGTTCTGGAACTGCGGCATGACGAACGGCGACGAAAAGGTGGTGTTGTTGGCGTAGTTCACGCGCACACGCCCCTCCTCGCCCTTTTTGGTCGTGATGACGATCACGCCGTTGGCACCCTGCGAACCGTAGAGCGCGGCCGCCGTGGCGCCCGAAAGCACCGTCATGGATTCGATGTCCTCGGGGTTGAGGTTCGAGATACCCTCGAAATCGCCGCCGTCGGGCGTTTCGTAGGTGCCCTCGGTCTGCGACGAACGCAGGTCGGGCATCGGGATACCGTCGATCACATAGAGGGCGTTGTTGTTGCCGCTGATGGACTTCACGCCGCGCATCACCACGCGCGTGGAACCGCCCACGCCCGAGGCGCTGGCGTTGATCTGAAGGCCGGCGACCTTGCCCGAAAGCGAGTTCATGAAGTTGGCGTCCTTGACCGTGTTGACGATGTCGCCCGCGACCTCCTGCACGTTGTAGGTCAGCGCTTTCTCCGACCTTTTGATGCCGAGGGCGGTAACCACCACGGCGTCGAGCACTTCGTTGTCCTCGTGCATGACCACCGACAACGGGGCGGATCCCGAGACGGGAAGCTCCTGTTTGGTATAGCCGATGAGCGAAATTTCGAGCGTGTCCCCCGGTTTGGCCTGCGGAAGCGAGAAATTGCCGTCGATGTCGGCGGCAGCACCGGTTGTCGTACCTTTGATAAGCACGGTGGCGCCGACCAGGGGCATGCCCTTATCGTCCTTTATGACTCCGGTAACGCCGCCCTGAGCGCTGTGGGGGGGGGAATTTTTAGCTTTCTTCGAGAGCACGATGTGTTTGTCCCGAAGGGTATAAGCGATGTCGGAGCCCGCGAAGAGCTTGTCCAACACGGCCTGCAGCGGTTCGTCGTGCACCGAAAGGCTCACTTTGCGGTCGGTGTCGATGTCCGACGTATTGTAGACGAACGAACAGCCCGTCTGCTGCTGGATAGCCTGGAAAACCGTGATGACCGTCGCGTCCGGGGCATCGAGGCTCACACGCGAGAGGGCTTGCTGCGTCTGTGCTGCGGCAGAGGTGGCGCCGAAGCATCCCAGGAGCAGCATCGGGATAACGAACAGACAACGGAAACATGTAGCGACAACACGTCCTCCCCTGCCTGTCGCAAGGTTAGTTTTTTTCATGGATCAGATTTTAGGTTAGTGTAATGGTTAGGTGTCGAAACAGGCCGCCGAAAAGTGCGGCATCCGAGAAAAAAGAGACGTTAATTTTCCATAGGCGGATCGAAGGTTTTTAAGTTCGTATTCGGTTATCGTTCAGGGTTTGCGTAGAGTTCGATGTCGTTGCCGGCGATCCTGTAATTGAATTTATAGGTCAGTTGCAATACGGACATGATGTGGTAGATGCCGTCCTCGACGCGGAAATTGCCCGAGAAGCGCATGTCGCGGAGCCGGTTGTCCATGAAGCGGATGTCGACGTTGTAGTAGCGCTTGAGCTCGGCGACGATCTCCCCGAAGGTATCGTGCTCGAAGCAGAAGCGGCCGTCGATCCAGTTGATCGAGCGTTCGGCCGAGGGGCAGTCGGTCAGGCGCATGGCGTGCGTCCGGGTGTCGAAAACCAGCTGCTGCGCGGGGTGCAGGCGCACCGAGGCCTGCTCGCGTCCCGAAGCATAGGCCTTGACGGCGCCTTCGAGCAGGACGGTGGTGACACGATGCTCGTTGTCGTCGTTGCGGATGTTGAAACGCGTGCCGAGGACTTCGATGTCCAGGCCGTTGGTCGACACGACGAACGGCGCCCGGCGGTCGTGCTCGACCTCGAAATAGGCTTCACCCTCCATCTTCACGCGGCGCTGGCGCGAAAAGAAGGGGGCGACGTACTCCACGCTGCTCGACGAATTGAGCCACACCTTCGTCCCGTCGGGCAGCACCACCTGCGACCGCTCGCCCAGCTGGGTGACGACGGTCACGGGCTGCGCCAGGCGCTTGGAAAGCAACACGGTCGTGAGCCCGCCGGCCAGGAGCACCGCGGCGATCACGGCCGCAGCGGCTATACGCACCGCGCTCCGGCGCAGGGAGATACGGCGTCCGGCGTGCATGCGGCGCTTGAACTGCCGGAGCGAACGCTCGACGTCGATACCGGCCGCGTCGTTGATACGGTCGCTGACATATAATATATAATAGACCTGGCCGAGCATCCTGCGGTTTGCGGCCGAGCGGTCGTACCACGCCTCTACGGCCGCCGCCTGCGCTGCGTCCAGCTCGCCCTTGAGGAAGGCTACCAATACCTCTTCGTCGATTTCGAAATTTGCCATGCTGTTTGCTTGTCTATAAAGTAATACAATCCGTCAGCAAAGGATGCTAACGGAACGGCGAAAAAAAATTCAGATTTCCTTATCAGGAGAGGTCAGGCCACAGCAACAGCACGAGCAGCGGCCAGTAATCGCTGAGCTCTTCGCGCAGCAGGCGAACCGTCTGCCCGATACGGTAATTGACCGTCTGCGGGGAGACGTTGAGGCGGACGGCTATTTCTTTGTGGGTCATACCTTCCAGGCGGTGCATACGGAAGGTCTGCCGGAATTCAGGAGGCATTTTGCGCAGAGCTTCGGTCAGCCGCTGCACCAGTTCGCCCTCGAGGTAGAAATCGGGGTCGTCGAACGTCTCTTCGTAGCGTTCGGCCAGCTGGCGGATGATGCGGTTCTTGAGCGTGTCGCGCAAGGCGCTGTTTAGCGACTTGTTCTTTACGATGGTGAACAGCAGCGATTTGAGCGGCATCTCGGGGATCAGCGAGGTGCGGTTTTCCCACACCCACATCAGGGTGTCCTGGACGAGTTCCTCGGCGCGTACCGGCGGCACGAAGCGCGTGGCATAGGTGCAGAGCGGTTTGTAATAGCGGCGGAAAAGCGCATCGAAACATTTTTCATCCCCCGCACGGAGCAATCCGACAACCGTGCGGTTGTCGTGTATGTCGATCGTATGCGCGTTATCTGCCATCGGCCGGTATATTCTTCGGGCCCGCCGCCCCGAAGAACGGCGGAGGGACAAAGCAAAAATACAACTTTATCCAATATTTGCAAAAAAGATTCCGTACGGGGCATACGGTGTGTCCGGACGGAGTATGCCGAAAGGGAACGGGGGATACGGCGCAGGCAGCGCCGTATCCGGCGACAGGGAAAAGGCGGAAGCCGGGGACGGCGGCGTATTGCCGCCGCCTCGGGGAGCACCCTGCCGCCCGGCGGGAATGCGTCACGGCACAGGCCGGGAGCCCGGGCACGGCATGGACGCGAATACCATGGCGGCAAGCCGGGATATTCCCGGCTTATGTCCGGAAATCGCAACCGCGGAGCGGGAATCCGCCGAATTTTATTACCTTTGCGGGGCAGGCCCGCCCTGTCGCTGCCGGCCGAGGCCGGGAGAGGAAAGTCCGGGCAACACAGAGCACCGCGCAAGCTAACGACTTGATATCCGTGAGGGTATAGGAGCGTAACAGAGAACGACCGCCCGCAGGGGATTTTCGTAATCCCGGCGGGTAAGGGTGAAAAGGCGGGGTAAGAGCCCACCGCGGGGGCAGCGATGCCGCCCGGCAGTACGTCTCGCGGGTTGCAAGACCGTGTATACCGGCAATTAAGGGTTGCTCGCCCGATGCCGGGGGGTAGGTTGCTTGAGACGGCAGGAGACTGCCGCCCTAGATAAATGACAGGGGCCCGGGGTTCGCCCCGGGAACAGAACCCGGCTTACAGGGCCTGCACGTACGGGGATGCCGCCAAAAAGCGGCATCCCCTTTTTCGGGCCGCTACCGCAACGGGACGGACGGCGGGAGCGGGAGCAGTACCCGGGGAAGCAGAGAAGCCCGGGAAAGAAAAACGCAGAAGGACGGGCATTCCATGCGGCAGGCATCGGCAGCATGGCATTTTTTTTGACGTATCGCCCGCCGATGGCGACCCTCGGCGAACATATCCGGCAAAGCAACGCTTACAAATGGTGGATCCTGGGCATGATCATGCTCGGGACGTTCATGGCCGTGCTGGACGTGACGGTAGTCAACGTCGGGCTGCCGGCCATCATGTCGGCTTTCGGCATCGGCATCTCGACGGCCGAATGGGTCATCACCGCCTACATGATCACCATGACCGTCATGCTCCCCTCGGCGGGTTGGTTCGCCGACCGCTTCGGGAACAAACGCATCTATATTCTGGGGCTGGCGCTCTTCACGCTCGGGTCGTGGCTCTGCGGCAAAGCCCCGGGCGACCTGTTTCTGATCGGGGCACGCGCCCTGCAAGGCGTCGGCAGCGGCATCATCCAGTCACTGGGACTGGCGATCGTGACCCGCGAATTCCGCCCCGAGCAGCTCGGCCTGGCGCTCGGCCTGTGGGCAATGGCCGCCGCCGCGTCGATCTCGTTCGGCCCCCTGCTGGGCGGCTACCTGGTCGACGCATACAGCTGGCACAGAATCTTCGACGTGAACGTCCCCGTGGGAGTGTTCGCCATCCTGCTCTCGGCCTTTATCCAGAAAGAATGGAAAAGCCCGGCGCGGCACCCGTTCGACTGGCGGGGATTCGTGGCCATCGCGCTCTTCATGCCGCTGGCGATCTATGCGCTGGCGCGGGGCAACTCGCCGACCAACCACGACGGCTGGGCCTCGCCCACGGTGATCGGCTGTTTCGCCGTGGCGGCCGTGGCGCTCGCCTACTTCGTCCGCACGGAGCTGCGCAGCCCGGCGCCGCTGCTGCAGCTGCGCCTGCTCGGGGAGCGCAACTTCGGGGTTTCGATGGCCGTGCTGACGCTCTTCTCGATCGGTATGCTGGGCGGCACCTACCTGCTGCCGCTCTACATGCAGCGCGGGCTGGGCTACACGGCGCTGATGGCCGGGAGCGTATTCCTGCCCGTGGGGCTCATACAAGGAGTGCTGTCGGCCGTATCGGGTTACCTCACGCGCTATGTCAAACCCCTGCTGCTCGCGGCGGCGGGCATCCTGCTGCTGGCGACGAGCTTTTGGCTGGCCAGCCGTTTCACGCTCCACACCACCCACCGGCACATCCTCTTCGTGCTCTACATCCGCGGGCTGGGCATGGGGCTCACGTTCGCCCCGCTGAACTTCTTTTCGCTGCGGAACCTCACGCAGCACGACATGGCCGCTGCGGCGGGTATCTCGAACAGCATCAAACAGTTGGCTGGAAGCGTCGGCATCGCCATCCTGACAGCCGTTTACTCGGCCCGGACGGCTTTCCATGCGGCGCACGAAACGGTATCGGCCTCCCAAACCTATGTCGAGGGGGTGACCGACGCGCTGGGCGTAGTGACATGGCTGACCCTCGCGGCCGGGCTGCCGCTGCTGTGGGTATTCCGCAAAAAACGAAAGAAAACGCCGGCAGGAAACCCGGGAGCAGCCGGGGAGGCCGGGGAAAGTTAAACCGGGAAAGCTGGGACGGCCGAACCGAAGAACCGGGTAAGCCAAGCCAACGCGCCGGGAGCCAAAACGGGAAGCCGGGAGAGGCACAAAGCCGGGAGGAGCAGAACCGGGAAGGCGGGGAAGGCCGGACAGGTGTATGCCGGGGCGCCGGATCGGCAACGGACGGCTACATCAGCCCCATGCGCCTGCGGGCGAAAGGCATGACCCAGGCCGGGGACTGTTGCCGCGCGAGCAGGTCGCGCATGTATTCCATATAGGGTTCGACGTGGCGGAAATAACGTTTCAGCCCCTCGCAGAGTGAATTCTTGGGGCTGCCGTCGGCCCCGCGGGCGAAACGGTGCTTGGGACATTCGCCCCGGCAGGCGAAATAGTAGTTGCACCGCAGACATTCGGCGGGCAGCGTGTTGCGTTTATCCAGCCCGAATTCGCGGCGTTTCTGCGAGCGGTAGAGCTCGGCAAGGGGCGTCTCACGGATATTGCCCAGCCTGTACCCGGGGTAGACGAAATGGTCGCACGGGTAGACGTCGCCGTTGTGCTCGACGACCAGCGCGTCGCCGCACGTCTCACCCATCGAGCAGACGCCCGGCCGCACACCGCACCACTGCGCCAGCGAGGCGTCGAACAACTGCACGAAACAGCGCCCCACGTCGCTTACGACCCACTCATCGAACACATCGCACAGGAAACGCCCGTAGCCTTCGGCCGAGACCGACCAGCCGGCCAGCCGCGCTCCTTCATGTCCGGGCGGGACGATCAGCGGACGGTGGTGTCCCGGTTTGCCGACGACGTGTTCGACGGCGGGCAGGAACTGCATGAAGCGGCTGTGCACCTCGTCGCGGAAGAAGCGGTAGATCTCCCCGCCGCGCCCCTCGCA
>QWCK01006166.1_pt1 | contig 10284 bp, 9 predicted proteins | sample 1972571 | NCBI WGS metagenome assembly QWCK01 (sample SAMN09866710, study PRJNA288562) | Human gut metagenome isolate term2_stool, whole genome shotgun sequencing... | isolation source: gut | host: Homo sapiens | place: USA: California | reverse complement strand
TTGGTAGCGCGCCACGTTCGGGACGTGGAGGTCGGAAGTTCGAGTCTTCTCATCCCGACTCAAGGTGATCGTCGAAGTAGTTCGGCTGTCACCTTTTTTTCTTTGCCCTCCCGTCACAGCTCGGCGAGGAGGGGGCTTCGTCGGGTCAGAGGGTTGGGAAGGTGAGCTCCCGCCCTAGGAGATGTATCTGAGCGGCCCGCAGCGGAGCATAGTCGATCAGTGGCTCGGTATGATGGCGCATCGCGTCGCGACAGTTCATAAGTATCTTGCCGAGGAGGTTCTGCCCACGCCACTCGCCGATGGTCGACCAAGGCCCCAGTCTCATCTTGTCCTGCTTCCGCTTGATGGAAGCTTTGTTCATCCCCTGCGCTGTCAGCTCGCGCTTCATCGCTGTAAGGCGCTTTCTCAGCTCAGCATTGCGCATGCCCCACTTGGTGGCGGTGGCACTGGTTGCGTAGGTGCTGTCCTCGAGGAGCATCGCCTCTGGCGGGAAGGCGAGGAGCAACTTGCGAAAAGCTTCGCTTGTCAAGCACTTCTGCCAGACCAGGTAGTGCATCCAAGGGACATTGAATGAGAGCCAGTCCTCTCGTCGCTCCTGCTCATGCGCCTTGCGGATCTTTTTCTTCGCCTCCCAGCCATCATCACATGCGACGAGCTGACGCACGATGGCGGTATGCTCGGGGGTATCTAGCGAAAACATGCCAGCGATGTAGGCGCACTCGCTATTGTGAAAGTGCACCCCCTGCAGGTCAAAGCCAAAGCCCGCGACCATGTTGCCCAGTGCCAGCGACAAGCCACGACGCACGTCACCACCACGGCGGAAAGCGTAGCAGTCGAGCGTGGAGGCATCGTAGACCTCTTGAGGGGTCAGGGCGGTGAGTGGTTGATCCAGCATAAGACGTCTTCGTTGATAATCTTTACAAAGGCAAAGCTACCAATATTTTCCTCAAGGATCGACTTCTTTTTTGTGTCAGTCTTCTTTTTTGCTACCTTTGTGTTACTTCTGAGTTTGGCGTCCGAGGGACGTGTCCCCCCTTCGCCAAGTAATAAACATGTCACTCATGACTACTGAAAGACCTTTACGCTATCCCGATCCACGCAAGTCTGCGCGCTTTCTAAAGGATGTCCTCCTCATCTTCGCCGGTGTAGTCATCTACACGTTTGGCTGGACAGCCTTCATCCTCTCACAAGACATCACCTCGGGAGGACTGGCGGGACTGACTACGATCATTCAGCTGGCGACGAATATCCCAGCCAGCATACCTTACAACATCATCAATGTCGGCTTGCTACTCCTCTCGATATGGATCTTGGGGTGGCGCTTCTCGATGAAGACGATCATAGCCGTCCTAATGCTTACCGTCACGATCCCTGTGGGACAAGCACTCTTTACCCCCATGGTGGGACAAGGACTAGAAGTGTATCACAACCTGCCCACCTGGCTGACCAGTACACTCCCTAACTTCGGGCCGCTCTTGGCTCCCGACGAGCCATTTGTCGCTCTGATCGTTGGTGCTGGGCTCTGTGGTGCTGGACTGGGTATTGTCTTCTCTGCCAATGGTAGCACCGGTGGTACCGACATTATCGTGGCTATCATCAATAAGTACAGCACGCTCTCTCTGGGACGTGCCATGATCTTTATGGATGCGATCATCGTCACGACGGGTGCAGTCGTGAGCCACTTCTTCGGGCCTCAGTACAGCTGGGGTACGGCTCTAGGCAAGCTCGCCTTCTCCTTTATCGAGATCACGATCGTAGGGCAGATGCTGGACTACATCATGGAGGCCAACAAGCAGTCTGTGCAGCTACTCATCGTCAGTACCAAGTACGAGCAGCTCAGCGAGGCTATCACACGTCGCCTAGGGCATGGATGCACTATACTCCACGGCGAGGGTGGCTATAGTCACCAACAGATGCACGTAGTGCTAGTGACCATCCGCAAGAATCTACGTGGAGGTCTCTACCAAGTGATCAACTCGGTAGACCCCAACGCCTTTATCTCTGAGTCTACGGTGCATGGCGTATATGGACAGGGCTTTGATTCGATCGAGCGGGTGGCTGGACGAAAGAAGAAGTAATCTTCCCCCTCTCCTCCTCTCCCTTTTTGAAATTATTTGATGGAATACAAACCAGACCTACTAGATAAGATAGACTGTCCGCGATGCAAAGGCGTAGGGTCACGCTGTTGCAAGCTATCGACCTTTGACTGGCTAGCTGATCTGCCCGATGGCGTACAGCAGCAGGAGATCGTCGAGGTACAGTTCAAGAATACACGCAAGAACTACTACCGCAACGTGGATCACCTCGACCTCAAGCGAGGTGACTATGTGGTCGTCGAGGCTGACAGCGGAGGCTACGATGTCGGCATGGTAGCTCTCACGGGGACGCTCGTCTCTACTAAGATACGGGCCAACCATGACGAGCAGTATGTGGACAATGCAAAGGCCATCTACCGCAAAGCTCGTCCTGCCGATATGGATCACTATCGCGCGGCTAAGCTACGCGAGCACCCGACGATGATCGAGTCGCGCGAGATAGCCACTTCGCTAGGACTAGACATGAAGATCGGTGATGTGGAGTATCAGGCAGACGGGACGCGCGCCATATTCTACTACATAGCGGATCAGCGAGTAGACTTTCGCAAGCTGATACGGCTCCTGGCGGACGCCTTCCACATACGTGTGGAGATGCGCCAGATAGGGGCTAGACAGGAGGCGGGGCGTATCGGAGGTATCGGTCCTTGCGGACGAGCCCTCTGCTGCGCTACCTGGCTCTCACGCTTTAACTCCGTCAGTACGGCTGCGGCACGCTTTCAGAACTTAGCCCAAAACTCGCTCAAGCTCACCGGTCAGTGCGGCAAGCTCAAGTGCTGTACCAACTACGAGGTGGACGTCTATATGGAGGCAAAGAAAGCCTTCCCCTCAAGTCGCACACCCCTAGAGACGGAGAGCGGCACCTACTACTTTAATAAGTGCGACCTCCTAGCGGGCGAGATCACTTATAGCTTGGCGCCTAAGAGTCTCGAAGAGCCTGAGACCATATCCGTAGAGCGGGCTAAGGAGATCATAGAGATGAACCAGCGTGGCGAGATACCCGAGACGCTCTCTGATCAGCAGGAGGCTCCGAAGAAGCCTAAGGACATACTCTTTGACAATGCGATCAACCGCTTTGACCAGCCGAAGAAGCGTAAGCGTCGCAAGACAAATCGGAAGAGGGATCGCAGCAACGCCGATGCGCCCAGAGCGAAGGATGGCAGCCCTACGAACGACCGTAGCGAGGAGCCTACCAACGCTGCCGAAGAGGGTCAAGAAAGAGCCGACTCACGCGAGGAGGGCTCCACGCAGCCCAGTCGCAAGCCGAGACGTAAGCCTCAGGCGAGTGGTCGTCGTCGCCGTCCACGCACGAAGCCTCAGGAAGAGTAATCCACCACGACTAGATCTGTTGTAGCTATGAGCAGAGCCTGCAGAGGGTGCATCCTAGGGGGGCTAGTTTTGCTGGCCGTCCTGACGCTTGGCTCTTGCCACTATGCAGCATATCAGGAGCAGATGCAGACTGCGGAGCTACTACAAGCTGTATGGTCTGCAGAGCATCGGGTCACCTTCGACAGCTTCGTCGAGCAGCCGCGGACGCCCCACACGCTCTACCTCTACGTGCGGTACAACAGCCGCTACGCATACACCGCTCTACCGCTCACCATCGAGCTTCGCTCCACTCTAGGGTGGCGTGCTACGACCTCCGTGACACTACCCCTCGCCGAGGAGCCAGGCGTATGGGCTGGTGAGGGCTATGCGCTACGTCAGCAACTCTATAAGGTCAATGCCTCACTGACCCCTCCTCACCCAGGACTCTACACCATCGAGCTAAGGCAAGCGACGGGGCAGGCAACGCTAGCGGGCATCGAGACGATCGGCGTCGCTTGGGTCGCTATCGAGCAGTAGCTTCGCACAAATACAATATAGAGACTATTGACTTTTGCAATAGTCTCAAATAAAGCAGTCCCGCAGGGAGCACTACATCGCTGTAAACTCCTTGCGGGACTGATCTGTTTTATCAGATACGTCTTCTAGCGGACGAATCGTATGGTGCTAACGCCACGCTCCGTGACAACCTGACCGATGTAGAGGCCCTGTGCTAGGTCTGTCAGGGAGAGCCTTGAGACAGCTGCCAGCGTGTAGCTGTCTAGCAGTCTACCGGCCGTGTCATACAGGTAGAGCGTACCCGTAGCAGGCTCAGAGAAGAGGAGTGCATCGCCCTGCCAGAGGATGGAGAGTCCATTAGGCTGCAACTCTACAGGATCAACCCCTAGAGGAATAGCCAGCGGGCTCTTGTCGAAGCGGAGGTATGCGTTACGACGATAGGTAGTTCTATCCATATTGACAGCGCAGGAGGTCATCGTCTTACCGTCTCCAGAGAAGTGTACTACACCTATGTCCGTCTTCTCCACAGGCTCTGCATCATCTGAAGGCTTATAGCTGTAGGTGAAGAACTCCGATAGGTCTCTGCCCGTCTGTTCCTTAATATAGTCTAGTAGAGGGTACTTCTTGCCATCTGGATAGATGACGTGCGAAGCGAGTCCTCGCGTTATCTCGGAGCCATCAGGAGTGCAGAGCCAGCCACCATCCTGAGTCCGTCCTAAGCCTCCCATACCATAAGCCTCCGGGATGCTGAGGTACTCGACAGTCCCGGTATTAACATTGAGCGCACCAGGATAGGAGACCGTAGTCATATCGTCGCCTTCGCCTTGTATCTCTTGGATGGATATCATCCAGTACCCACTAGCAGTGGCCATCTCCTGCCAAGTTAGATCTGTATAGTGACCCGAGAGGACAGCATCGCGCTTTTTCGTCCATTCGTCATAGGCTTTATTGTACGCATCCCTCTGTTGTTCCCATAGTTCGGTCTCAGTGTCATAATCGGCCGTTACATAGTCACTCCACTTAGGCATCGGACCAGGCAGTGGCACATCTAGATTGTAGAGGAAAGAGTCGCAAGGCGTAGAGCAGGTGTAGGTTCCATCGCTACCCATCTCCCAGAAGAGAGGTCTGTCGTCACCCGAATAGGTGTTTTGTCGACCTAGGATCTTCTTGCCGTCAGGCGAGCAGAAGAAAGCCTGCGTATAGTTCGGCTTATCTCCGAAATAGTCCGTCTTGAGCGTGGGTAGCAAATGGATAGTCCAGGAGCCGTCCTCAGCACGTGTGCCATACATCGGCATGGTCATGCTCTCCTGAGAATAGGTCGGATCCATGAGAAATCCGACGAGATGCTGTCCGTCAGAGCTCAGGTAGGCAGGAACCACTTGTGGCCAAGCCTCTTCAGGAGACTCCAACGCATGAAGGGTCTTTTGCTCCATATTGCACACGACGACGCCCTCTTCGCTTTTGGCCATGTAGAGCAGTCCATCGTCTGTGATAGCGTAAATACGGCTTGATGCGGGAAAGGTCAAGGTCTTATCTTGCTGCGTATCGTAGCAAAAAGCCTCGCCACTCGGATTGCCACCATAGATGTATCGTCCATTAGGACTCATACCGTAGATGGAGTAGTTACATGCCTCAGCCGGTAGTGCCTTCGGCTCTTGCGCGATCTTACATCCTGTCTGCTGAGCAGTCAGTGCATAGCTCAGAGCAAGGAGTAGGAGTAAGGAAGATAGTAGTTTTCTTGTCATATCGTTTGAAACATTTAAGAGTTATAGTTGCTACAAAGCTAACATTCTTTTTCGAGAAAAGCAAGCCCCCACGTGGGAGTTTTCCAATATCCAGGTGGAAAATGAAAAATTCTTCGGAGGAATGAAATGAAACTTCGGAAGAACCAAATGAAACTTCGGAGGAATCAAATGAAACTTCGGAAGAATTTTTTCTTTTCCACGTGGGGATTTGAAAATTTCCACGTGGCTATCGTGCTGAAGGGGGTAATCGTAAGACATCCTCTCTGAATTGGTCGGATCATCGGTCGGACGTAACCCTCGCTATATAGCTAGAAATAGTTACCTTTGCCCTATCCTAGTGTAAAATATAGTACGGCATGAAACGAATCTCTTGGACTCTCGGCATCCTGCTCACGCTCGCCCTCCTCATTGCGGCAGGTTGTAGTGGCGAAGACCCCATCAAGGCTAAGCGTATCGCCATCGAAAACGGCACCTACAAGCCAAAGCCCAAACCTGAGCCAGAGCCTAACCCGAATCCTAATCCAGATCCGAATCCAAACCCAGACCCTAATCCTAATCCCGATCCTAATCCTGACGATAAGATCGAGCTGCAGGATGTTACTTTCACCTTTGACGAGTGGGTCAAGCCAGAGGGCTCTTACCAGCTACCCGTAGAGAAGAGCCTCTCGAAGCTACTCGCGGGCGACCCCTACTGGATGTCTGCAAGCAATGTGGGTGCTGTCAAGGCTCTCTTAAGCAATTACCCCGTACTGCCCCTCTCTAAAGGACGGACAGGACAGGCTCTAGAGTTGACAACCATCAAGGCACGTCCAATGTTTGGTAAGGGCATCATCGCCGGAGCTCTCTACTGCGGATCACTGGATGAGGATATTATGACCTCCAAGCCTCTAGAATCTACGAAGTTTGGTCAGCCCGTCTTTGCCATACCTATCTCTATCAAAGGTTACTATCAATGGCTCCCAGGCAAAGAGCTTGTCGATGGAAAGAAGAGAAACAGTGTAATCAAAGGACAGGACGAGGCTACGATCGCCTGCGTCTTTTACGACATCACGCAAGACGATAGCTACCTCAATGGTAAGACGCTCTACACCGATCCACGTATCCTAGCAAAGGTGCAGCTACACCCCCAGCCTACTCAGGAGGGTGCATGGACACCTTTTGAGGGCAAGCTGGAGATCGTCAATGAGGCGGCTTACAAGCAAATAGACCTTCAGAAGGGCAAGTACCGCATGGCACTTATCTTCTCATCGAGTGCTCGTGGCGACCAGTTCATCGGAGCTATCGGCAGTCGCCTGCGCATTGACGACTTTACTGTGACACTAGGCATACCCACCAAGAAGTAATCCGCTACAGATATGACTACACGGCAACTACACACAGGGATAGTCACCCTCCTGCTGGCACTCCTTACGACACCGTTCTTGAGAGCACAAGCTCCTGATGGCGGCAAGGACGACCTAGAGTTTGGCATCAAGGCTGGACTCAATGTGGGAGCTACCACCCCCCTACCCAAGCCGAAGGCGATCGACAAGATCTACACCTGGAATCCCCACATGAACATCGCCCTCAAGGGATGGCTCTCCTACCACCTCCCCGACACCAAAGGGTGGCACCTAGACACAGGTCTAGAGATGGAGCGCAAGGGGATGTACGTCTGCACACACGCCACCGATATGCGTATCAACATTGGGGACGGGCAGGAAGCTGCGTGGGGACTCTTTACGGGCAATAACAGCACCGAGTTCATCAACTACTACCTCACGCTCCCGATGCTGGTTGCCTACCATACGAACAACGATAAGTTTCGTGTGCAGGTAGGCTTCTACCTCTCCTACCTGATGCAGCAGAGCTTTAAGGTGACTCTGGATGGAGACGGCACGCTCAATGGTGATCCCATCTCTCCGGACCACCTCGTCGACTACGACCTGTCAGATCACTTTAACAAGCTAGACATGGGCGTCAGAGTAGGCTTCGACTACTTCTTCCATCAGCGCCTCGGCGTGACTGCACAACTCAACATGAGCTTCGAGCCAGCCCTCAACAGGAGCTTTACGATGATGCCCTTCCCGCTCTACAACATCTACGCCTTTGCGGGCTTCGCTTACCGCATCTAAGTAGAGCTGAGAGAGCGAGCTCTGTTATCCCAGACAGCGCAGAGAGCTGATGCATGATACCTGAAGAGAGTTTTTTACTACCTTTGTAGTGCTGTGGCAGGGGGGCATCTAGTCGCGCTCCCTACCCTGCGCATGACCACTCACAGATACCCTTCACGCTATGCACGCTAGCCTTGTCATCATACCCACCTACAACGAGCGCGAGAATGTCGCCGAGATGATTCGAGCCGTCTTGGCACTGCCCGAAGCCTTCGACCTGCTGATCCTGGATGACAATTCGCCTGACGGAACCGCTGAGATCGTGCGTACGCTACAGCAGGAGCCGGGCTACACAGACCGCCTGCACCTCATCGTGCGACCCGGCAAGATGGGACTAGGCACAGCTTATCTCACAGGCTTCGAGTGGGCACTGGAGCACGGGTACGACTACATCTTCGAGATGGACTGCGACTTTAGCCATCCGCTCTCGGCACTGCCGCACCTCCTACGCGCCGTCTCTGAGGAGGGCTACGATGTAGCGGTGGGCTCTCGATACGTGCGGGGTGGCGGGGTCAAGGATTGGCCTCTCGGACGCATCCTTATGAGCTATCTCGCATCGGTCTACGTGCGCATCATCACCTGGCTACCAGTACGAGACACGACGGCTGGCTTCGTCTGCTACAGGCGTGAGGTGCTAGAGACGATGAGACTAGACGAGGTGCACTTCAAGGGCTACGCCTTCCAGATCGAGATGAAGTACACGGCGCACTGTCTGGGCTTCAAGATCAAGGAGGTACCCATCACCTTTGTCAATCGTAAGCTCGGGAGCTCGAAGATGAATGGCTCGATCTTTGGCGAAGCCTTCACGGGAGTCCTCAAGCTACGCTACTGGCAGCTCTTCAAGGGCTTCCCCAAGCGTCGTAATCCAGCTAAGTAATATGCGACAGATCATACTCGGAGCGACCATTATCAATGAAGGTCGACAGGTCGTCGGCTCCGTATGCCTCTCCGACGAGCGAATTGAATCTATATATATAGGTGTCGACAAAGTGTCTGACCTCCCCGACGAACTACTCCAAGGAGCGGAGATCGTGGAGGCGCAGGGACTCTGGCTACTGCCTGGCTGCATCGACGATCAAGTACACTTTAGAGAGCCAGGACTAACCAACAAGGGAGACATAGCGCACGAGAGCCGTGCTGCCGTGGCTGGCGGGGTCACCTCCTATATGGACATGCCGAATGTAAAGCCCCCGACGGTCACCCTCGAGGCGCTCCTCGACAAGCGTCAGCGCGCTCAGGAGACAAGCTGGGCAAACTACGCTTTCTACTTCGGCGGGACTAATGACAATGCCCCCGAGGCGTGTGCCATTGACCCGGCCTTGATCCCTGGGTACAAGCTCTTCCTAGGAGCCTCCACGGGCAATATGCTGGTGGACAGCGAGGAGGCTCTCGACTACTTCTTCGCCCATGCGCCCAAGCTCATCGCCACACACTGCGAGAGCGAGGAGATCATCACACGCAATAAAGAGATCTACCGTCAGCGATACGACGGGCACCCACCCGTCGAGACGCACCCACTGATACGCTCTCGTGAGGCATGCTACGAGTCTTCACATAGTGCCATAGAGCGTGCCAAGCGTCTCGGTGCTAGACTGCATGTACTACATCTATCGACAGCGGAGGAGATGGGTCTCTTCTCGGCAGCACCCCTGACGCCAGAGAAACGCATCACCGCCGAGGTATGCGTCCACCACTTATGGTTTACCGACGAGGACTACAGCCGCCTAGGCAACCGCATCAAGTGGAATCCCGCCGTCAAGACGGCTCGCGATCGTGAGGCTCTGCGCCAAGCACTCGTCGAGGGTCGCATCGATGTGATCGCTACCGACCACGCGCCTCACACGCTAGCCGACAAGGAGGGCGATGCCCTCACGGCAGCCTCTGGAGGTCCGCTCGTACAGCACAGTCTCCTGATGATGCTGGAGCTGGCTCACGAGGGGCTTTGGTCGCCTGAACTGGTGGTCGAGAAGATGGCACACGCTCCCGCACAGCTCTTTGGGGTTCGTGAGCGAGGCTATATACGCCCAGGCTACTACGCTGACTTAGTCCTCGTAGATCCTCATCAGGAGACCACAGTAACTAAGGAGAGCCTCTACAGCAAGTGCGGCTGGTCACCCCTGGAGGGCTACACCTTCTCGCATCGTATCGTAGCTACTTGGGTTAATGGACAGGTCGCTTACCGTGATGGACAACTGACCAGTCGACCGCCGGTACACGCGCTCACCTTCGCCTGATCTAGCTCTTTCTAGAGAGCAAATCGATATTTGAGCGTCCAACCCTTTCGCCACGTGAGCGATTATTACTATATTTGCAGTCGGGTGATGATCTTTAGAGAGATTATCACCGTTTGGAGGGCGCAGTCCCTTCATCCTTTGAGTAGACACATAAATCAAAAAACAATATAGCGTATGAATCTGTCACACATCGAGCATCTTGGGATAGCAGTCAAGAGCATAGAGGAGGCACTAC
>QWCK01006482.1_pt1 | contig 10287 bp, 10 predicted proteins | sample 1972571 | NCBI WGS metagenome assembly QWCK01 (sample SAMN09866710, study PRJNA288562) | Human gut metagenome isolate term2_stool, whole genome shotgun sequencing... | isolation source: gut | host: Homo sapiens | place: USA: California | reverse complement strand
TTTCGGCGACATCAGAACTGTCGACGTTACGATTAGACGTTTGCGTGAAAAGATTGAAAAACCGGGCGAAGATCCGAGATATATTATTACCAAGAGGGGTATTGGTTATTACTTTGGAGGATAGAGATGCGTTCAATTAAGTGGAGATTTGTTTTAATTTATTTTCTACTTGTGCTTGCAGTGCTCCTCATTGTTTCGACGTCCATTATAGGAAGACTCGATTCAACGCTCACAAACGATAGAATTATGAGCGTAAAAAATCAAATAAATTCGCTCCTATCAAGCTCGAGTTATTTCTCGGGTGAGCTTTTAGATGAAAATATCAGAGGTATAAAGGCGTCTTTGAATGAAAGACGTTTTTCGGATACCGATGATATTTTTGTGCTTTCAAGCGAAGATTTTGAAACTATTATTGCTTCAAAAACCGATGATTTATCGACTTATGATGGGCAATACGCTTATAATATTGAGGAGTTAAATGTAGCACTCATAAAAGAAGGATATGCAGGAATTGAGAAGAGCATTATTTTGGAGAATTATGAAACGGGAATTCGTTCTGCACATTTGGTTGTGCCGATAACGGGTGTCGACAATAAAGTTAAGGGGCTTTGTTATGCTATTATAAATCTGGATGTAATAACAAAAACTCTTCAAAGTGCAAAGAGAATCATTTTTGACTCGGGACTTATTGCGCTTTTAATAACAATTATTCTAAGCTATTTTATTGCGTCGGGAATTACCGGACCGATAAGACAGGTAACAGATGTTTCAAAGAAGATGAGTGAAGGTGACTTCAATCAACGAGTCGAGGTTAAGAGTAACGACGAAATCGGACAACTTTCCAGTATGTTTAACCAAATGGCTGTCGAGTTAAAAAATAATATTCAAAGAACTGAACTTGAACGTGCAAAACTGAACACTATTTTCAACCAAATGATCGAAGGTGTTGTTGCGGTTGACAAGTTTGGAAAAATCATTCATATAAATGAAAAGGGAAGAAATCTTTTCGGGGTGAAAGAAGATATGCCGCTTTCGAACATCGAATTAAACCTAAAGACGCTTGGATTAAGTTCGGTCAATTTCCAAAATCCGTTCACACTTGCAGGAGAAGCAGACTTTGTTTTAAATGACAAAAACTACAGAATTCTTTATGCACCGTTTGAGGACAAAGACTTGAACGTTGGGGGAGTTATTGCGGTTTATCAGGACATGACAAAGGAAAGAAAGCTCGAGGATATGAGACGTGAATTTGTAGCAAACGTAAGCCACGAACTAAAAACTCCGATCACATCTATAAAGAGTTATGCGGAAACGCTTATGAAATATCCGGTCGATGACGAGACTGCAAAGAGCTTTTTGACTGTAATCGACAATGAATCGGACAGAATGGCACACATAGTGCGTGATCTTTTGATTCTTACAACGCTTGACTACAAGACCGAAGAGAAAAAGCTTTCGCCGGTTTCAATTAATGAACTTTCGCACTCGGCGGTTGAAAGAATGAAGCTGATGGCGAAGGAAAAGAATATGTCGATTTATGAGCATTACGAGGATTCGCTCTCCGTGCTTGCGGATGAGGAAGACTTGCTTCAAGTTATCATAAATCTTATTTCAAATGCCGTAAAATACACCCCTGACGGTGGAGTGATAAATGTTTCAACATCGACAGATGGCATAAATAATTATGTTAGCGTTTCTGACAATGGTGTCGGTATAAAACCAGAAGACCAAAAGAGAATTTTTGACAGATTTTATCGTGTTGAAAAGAGTCGTTCAAGGGCTCTTGGCGGCACAGGTCTCGGGCTAGCTATTGCAAAGGAAATGGTAAACAGCATGAACGGCGACATCAGAGTTGAAAGTGACGGTAGAAACGGTTCTACGTTTACATTAAAATTCAAGGCGGTGAAAGATAATGGAGAGGCTTAAAAGCATTGTACTCAGCGTGCTTGTTTTGCTGTCAATATTTCTTTCGTACGAGCTTCTTTTTAAAGACAATGTGAGAGAAAACGAGGCCATCAAGGTTGACGATAAAAATGTAATAAGCTATAAAAGGCTTTACAGCACAAATCCGAACAAAGAGCTTTTGGATGCGATACCGTCAGACGATTTGTCAAATTTTGTTGCGAAAGTTATTTCTAATTCAAAGAGCTTTCGTGACGAAGACGAAGATATTTTGGATTTTAAAAAGCTTAGCGAGTCGAGAGATAAATCTCCACTTATGCATCGCGGATATCTTGCAATTTCAGGATTCGAAATACCGGTAAAACTTTTAAATCTTTCGGTGGATTCAAGAATCGGGGATGTGCCTTTTGAATCATTTAATAAATTTTTTATAGACAATCAGGAAAAAAGACTTTATATAAAAACTGATGTCGGGATGAAGTCGGCGGAATTTGACGTCGAATTTCATACGAAAGAGTTTAAAAATTCAATACTTTTTGATGACTTTTTCGTTCCTGAATCCACAAATGGCGTGAACGCTTTTTCGGTTGTGCAAAATCCAATTTCGTCTTTCAGCAAAAAAGATAGACAGAATTTTGCGGAAAAGTTTTTGGGAACAAAAAATATTTACGAAATAAATGAAAGATATTCATATATATATTCGAGTGAAACGGCAAGTATCGAAATTAAGAAAAACGGCGATATAGTTTATCTTAGAAGTCCGGGGCCGGGGAAGATGAATTCAAATCTTTTCGATTCACTCGTTGCATTTAAGAATTTTATAAAGACTTCGCTTCTTTCATTTTCGGATTATCGAATTCTTTCTATCGAAAATATCCAAAATAACGGGTTTAAAATTGTCTTTTGCCAAGGAAAATTGCCACACTATTTAAAGGACGGCGAATTTTATGAGGCGGAAATAAAGAATAATCGTATAACTTATTTTAAATATAATTCCGTTACGGTGAAGGCGTATATGGAAGTTTCGAGAAAGCCGGAAATCGGTGCATATAAAGCTGCATTTTTAAAAGGCGATGATGCATTTTTCATGTACAACGGACAAAACACCGGAAATATAAATGTTGTGGAGTTGAGGTGATTTTATGGACTGGAAAAAAGCGAAAACTCTTATGATTTATGTTTTTATATTTATCGATTTGTTTTTGTTGTCATTCATTTATATTCGAAACAAGGACAGAGTCGATAATTTTGACATTGAGCCTATTTTGGAAAACCATGATATCAAGATTGATGCGGAGATTCCAAAAAGCATCACGACGGATATTTTGGAGCTCAATTATAAAGTGTTTACGGATGACGAGATTATGTATAAATTTTTCGACAGTCCACTTGTGAAATCGACACCGGAATCTTCGACATTTAAGGAAGGTGACAAGTCACTAATTCTTTTAAATAACAAGCAAATTATTTATGTTGACAAGCCGGAAAAGACGGATACAAAAATCGAAACACAGGAAGATGCAGTGAATTTTGCACTTGAATTCTTAAAGGAACGCGGACTTGATTTCAATCTCAAAGTGCAAAGATTTTCAGAAGCTGATGGAAAGCTTTATACAGTTGAATTTGAAGAAGTTGAGCCGGAGAGTGGCTTATTTCTCGAAGACGCATTTGCAATTGTATATTTAAATGAAAACGGTATTACGGGATTAAAATATCAGGCGTTTTCCGGAATAAATAAACTTGACGGCAAGATTTCGATAAGAGATCCGAAGCGTAAACTTTTAAAAATTATAAGAGATCCACTTGCAAAGGGACGTACAATTGTTGATGTTTCGGTCAACTATTATTTTAATCCGTCGAATCTTCCGAGTGTTGAAAATATAGACAAAATTACAAGCGGCCTTGCAAATCTTGCTCTTAGAGTGACTCTTGACAACGGCGCGATAATACAGATAGACTAGGTGATTAATTTGAAGTTTTTTTCACTTCAAAGCGGTTCAAACGGAAATTCGCATTTGATACAATCAAATAATACGAGCATTCTTATCGATTCGGGGCTCTCCGGAGTGAGAACGAAAAACATTCTCGCCGAGGCGGGCTTTTCGATTGAGGATGTGTCGGGTGTTCTTATAACGCACGAGCATGACGACCATGTGAGCGGTGCGGGTATTCTTTCGAGAAAATTCAAAACACCCGTATATATAAATCGAGCAACTTTTAAAATGGCTACTATGAAGATGAAGCAAATAGATGAATCGCTTCTCCACTTTATAGATGGCCCTTTTTGCATTGGAGATATTGTTGTGACACCTTTTAAAATTTGCCACGATGCGGCAGATCCGTTGGGATATGTTTTAGAGTCCGATGGGAAAAAGATTTCAGTAATAACGGATACGGGCGTTATAACCGACGAAGTTATGGCCCTTACAAAAAATTCCGATTTTATTTATGTGGAGGCGAATTTCGACCCGATTATGCTTAAGCATGGACCGTATACACCGGCACTTCAGGAAAGAGTGCGAGGTGATTTTGGACATCTCTCGAATTTCGAATGTGCGGAGTATCTTATAAATGCAATCGGAGACAGGACAAAAGCTGTTATGATTGGGCACATTTCGCTTTTTAACAATGACGAAACGCTCGCGAAACTCACAGTTGAAAATGCAATTGCGGAAGCGGGACTCGATGTGCCGGTTTTTGTTTCGTCGAGATTTAGACCGAGTGTGGTGATTGAAATATGATAAAAATTATTGAAACAGGGAAAATTCCAAAGGAATATCAAGTTATAATTGACGACTTTATAAAGAAAACAAGTCCATATGAGAAAGTTCAAATCGTGCGTTTAAAAGAGATTACGCTTAAAAAAGATGAGTCGAACTTGAACGAGAAGCTTCGAGATGAAACACAAAAGGCGATTGAATCAGCGAGCGGAAGGATTATTTTTTTGGATGCGAACGGAAAGAATCCGGATTCCGAAGAATTTAAGAATGAAATTATAAAATCGAAAAATATAGGTGAAACAATATCTTTTGTGATTGGCGGCAGCTATGGTTTTGACCACAATATGATAAAATCATATGAAAAGATAAGTTTTGGAAGGATGACACTCCTTCATCACATGACGACACTAATTTTAACTGAGGCGATTTATCGCTCGTTTAAAATGACACAAAACAGTAATTATAATAAATAATGGGTGATTTTATGGTAAAGGTATATATAACTGGGCACAAAGTTCCGGACACGGATACAATTTGTTCCGCGATTTCTTATGCGGAGTTTTTGAAAAAATCGGGCAGAGCTGAGGCTGAGCCGATAAGACTTGGAGAACTGAACAATGAAACTAAGTTTGTTTTGGAGCATTTTAATGTGGATGAACCACGTCTAAAAACTTCAATGCAACTAAAGGTGCACGATTTGGAACTCGACGAACCGACAATAATTTACAGAGATACGCCGGTAAAAAGAGCAATTGAACTTTTACAGGAGAAAAAGACGCTTCTTCTTTCGATAACTGATGAGTATCACAAACTTTTGGGAGTTTTGAGCCTCTCTGATGTGACTAAGTCATATATGAATGTTTGGGACGATATGATTCTTCATCGTTCAAACACGCCTTTAAACAACATCGTCGACGTTTTGAGTGCAAAGGTTTTGAATGAAGCAAAACGTGAACTCACAGGAAAGATGGTTGTTTATGCAATGGAACCGGATGAACTTGGCGACAGAATTAAAAAAGGCGATGTCGTGATTGTTGGCGATAGGGACAATGCACAAATTGATGCAATCAAAAGAGACGTAAGTCTTATAATTGTCTCGGGCGGCTACAAAATGAAAGATGAGATTTTGGAGCAAGCACGTGAAAAAAATATCAGCGTTCTTTCCACAGAACTCAACAGTTTTATGGCAGCACGTCTTCTTCCTCTTTCAATTCCGGCAGAGTTTGTTATGACAAGCGGCGAGATTAATGCTGTAAATATAAACGACACGGTTGACGAAGTGAAGGAAAAACTTGCAAAGACAAGATTCCGCTCATACCCGGTTTTGGATGACGAAGGAAAAATTGTCGGAAACCTTTCAAGATATCATTTGATTACGGGAAAACCTAAGAAACTGATTTTGGTTGACCACAACGAAAAAGCACAGTCAATCGACAATATTGATGAAGCGGAGATCATTCAAATCATTGATCACCACAGAATCGAGCCAGTTTCTACAAATTCTCCGGTGTTCTTTAGAAACGAACCGGTGGGTTCGACTGCAACAATAATAAGCAAGATGTTTTTTGAAGAAGGAATAAGACCGACAAAGGAAGTCGCAGGTCTTCTTTCATCTGCAATAATCTCTGATACACTTTACTTCAGAAGTCCGACAACCACTGATGATGACAGAAGAATGCTTGAAAGAATGGCACTATATGCTGAGATTGAGCCGGAAGAATATGCAAATGAAATGTTTAAAGCGGGCACATCTGTCAAAGGTAAATCTGTTTCTGAACTTTTAAATATGGACGTAAAAGAATTTAAAATTATGGAAGAAAGCGTTCGCATTGCACAAATTTTCACGCTCGATAAAGAAAGCGTTTTGGAACTCAAATCCGAAATTATTTCAGAGATGAAAAAAATTAGAGAAGAGAAAGGCAACAACACATTTGTATTTGTAGTGACGGATATTTTTGATGAAAGCTCAATAGTTTTTGTTTGCGGGGAATATGGAGTCGAAATTGCGGGAGAATTTGGAGAAAAAATCGAGGAAAACGAATTTTTTGCACCAGGTCTTTTGAGCCGAAAGAAACAAATGGTTCCAAAGGTCACCGACGCAATAAAAAAAGCAAAGGAAAACTAATATGAATCTTATTTTGGGAGCGATTGCGGGAGATATTGCCGGAGAACCGTATGAGTTTGGAAACAACAGAAATCCCGATGCGCCGCTTTTTACACCGCAGTCAACTTTTACAGACGACACAATTCTAACTGTTGCAGTAATGAAAATTTGTCTGTCGAATGATTTTTCAACTGAAAACATTGAGGACACAATGGCGGACTTTGCAAGGCGATATCCTTCGAGTTATGGTGTGAGATTTAGGCAGTGGATTCTCGATAAAAATCCATACGGCTCACTTGGAAACGGTGCAGCAATGAGAATTTCGCCGGTGTATTATCTTAAAAAAACACTTCCGGAAAAAATCGAGATTGCAGAGAGAATCACAAATGTGAGTCACAACCACGAAGAGAGTATAAAATGGGTGACAGCACTTGTGAGACTTGCGGAGCACTTGAAAACGGATAGAAATTTTGACATTCAGGGATTTATGAAAAATGAATACGGAACAAATCTTACGAATGTGAAATATTTGAGAGAGAATTATGAATATTCAGAAAAAATTCAAAATACAGTTCCCGAAAGCATCACAATCTTAAATGACTCGAAGAACTTTTCGGAGATTTTGAAAAACTCGATTTCAATCGGCGGCGACGCAGACACAATTGCAGCAATTGCTGGTGGAGTTGCGGAAATTATTTATCCGATTGACACTGAAACAAAAGAGAAAGTGTTTCGAAAATTGCCGGAAGAGTTTAAGAAAATTGTAAGAGAATTTTCCGAAGAGTTCGCAAAAATGGGATTATAGAGCGAAATATAATTGATAAATTTAACGAAATATGGTAAAATTTAGATAGAAAAATAAGGAGGAGCGATATGTTTTTTTATCAACAACTTGAAAATGATTTGTATAGAATTGGAGTGAACGACAGACGTACGGCGAGATTTGAAAATATGTTCCCGATGCCGGACGGAGTAAGCTACAATTCATATCTCATAAAGGATGAAAAGAAAGTTCTTTTTGATACTGTTGACGCATCTTTTATTAATGATTTTTATTCAAATTTAAACCATGCGCTTGGCGAAGACAAGCTCGACTATCTTGTAATTACTCACATGGAGCCGGACCACAGCTCAGCAATTAATATGGTTTTAAAGGATCACCCGGATTGTAAACTCGTGGGTAATAAAAAAACTTTCCAATTCTTGGAACAATTTTTCGGCGATGAATTTAAAGATAGATATTTGGAAGTTAAAAACGGAGAAACGCTTGAAATCGGAAAGAGAACACTGGAATTCATATTTGCACCGATGGTCCACTGGCCGGAAGTAATGTTTGTGTTGTCAAGCGAAGGAGAACTCTTCAGTGCTGACGCTTTCGGAACATTCGGAGCAATTGAAGGACACTACTCAAGCGACTTGATTGATATGGATAGAGCGTTTATCGACGAGGCAAGAAGATATTACATCAACATCGTCGGCAAACAAGGACGTTCTGTTATAGCTATATTAAAGAAACTTGAAGGTAAAGAAGTTAAAATGATTTTGCCTTTGCACGGACCGATTCACAGACAAAAAGATAAAATCGAATACTTCATCGAAAAATATAAAACTTGGGGAAGTTTTGAAAGCGAAGAGGACGGAGTATTGATTGCATACTCTTCAATGTACGGAAATACAGAAGAAGCTGCGGACATGCTTGCTTATGAACTTTCTGAAAACGGAGTTAAAAACATTCACATTTACGACGTTTCTGAATACGACTACAGCTACATCATCTCCGATGCACACAAATTCTCAAACTTCGTATACACCGCAATCAACTACAACACCGACCTCTACCCGAGAATGGATGCATTCTTGAGAGAACTGGTCGGCACCGGCTTCCAAAACAGAAAAGTCTCAGTTATCACAAACATGAGCTGGGGCGGAAGAGCCGAAAAAATTGCAGAAGAAATTTTAGAAGGTTCAAAACTTGAAAAAATCGGCGAAACAATCTCTCTTAAATCGTCACTCGACGAAGAAAAAGCTGCAGAGATTAAGGAGCTCGCCAAAGCAATTGCAGATTCAATGAAATAAGATGTACAAAAAAGGCGTTTAATGCGCCTTTTTTGTTTGCGGTTATTTTCGCGATAAACACTTGATTCATATTTTAGTCGCTGCGACGTACTTGCCAGTACGCCTCACTCCTAAAATATTTCATCTAAGCGTTTCTCATCGAAAATTCCTCGCAAACTGATTTGAATGTTTGCACATAATTAATTGTGGAAAGTTGAAAACACTGCCGTAGCGGCTGGCATACGTTGTGACGAAAGGAACAACGATGTCCTGCCGCCATATTTGACGTTTACTTTTTGAAGAACCATACCAACAACTGTGTGAAAATAAAATATAGAACCTAAAACCTCATACAACCGTTTCTCATCAAATTATCATTGCAAATAGATTTAATATTTGTGGGCCTTTTCACTATAAGGGTTTAAGACTGTAAGATTTTGCAAACGCAGCTTGTAGCGTCGGGTCACATCCCGACGCATGGGATATGAGTAAATACACGATTTTGAATGATGTCCTTTAAAAATAAATAAACTATATTATCTGAGCGTAATTAATTGTATAAAATTAAAAACACCGCCGCCCATTTTTGTGTCCATAAAATATCTATTTCCACCAACAACGGTGTGTATTTACAATATATATATACCAACCCCCACCAACAACGGTGTGAAAATAAAATATAGAACTCAAAACCTCTTTCAATTTAATTATATATTGCATTCACCATAAAATATTTTTATCATTCTAAACAATATGAACAATGTTCGAAAACGGTTTTATTTGGGTATATAGATATAAATAACATTTGGAGGTGTATTATGGTTAAGAAGAGAACGCTTTTATTCATTGCGGGCATTGTGTGGATGTTTGCGGGATTCAACGTAATAAAAATTGGCATCGAAGCATATAGTCATGCTCATATTCTGGTTTATGGTATTTGGAAAGCTTGTCGATAAGCACAACACAAGAATCAGGGCATACAAAGAAGAGAAGAAGTATTTCTGGAATTTTTTCGATGTGAAATCATTTCTCATTATGGCATTTATGATGACATTTGGAATTTTAATTAGAAAATATTCGCTCATTCCCGACTCATATATTGCATTTTTCTACACCGGACTCGGAACTGCACTTTTCTGTGCAGGCGTGAAATTTATGGTGAAATTTTTCGGATATAATAAAAATTAAGATTAGAAGATAATCTATCGGAAAACTATATAACCGAAGTCATTTGGGTATATATGTTTTGGAGGTAATTATGAAAGATTTAACACTTTTTGTTTCAAGTAAATGTCCGGACTGTCCTCCGGCAATTGAGTATGTAAAAAATTCGGGGGTTGACGTGAATATTGTCGACATAACCGATTCAATGAAAAATTTGAAGCTGTTTTTAAAATACAGAGATGTCGATCCGTATTTTGATATAACGAAAGCTGCAAACAATGTCGGCGTACCGACTTTTATGGTGGGCGACGGAGAGAAGTTCTTTTCATTTGAGGAAGGGAT
>QWCK01006162.1_pt1 | contig 10299 bp, 5 predicted proteins | sample 1972571 | NCBI WGS metagenome assembly QWCK01 (sample SAMN09866710, study PRJNA288562) | Human gut metagenome isolate term2_stool, whole genome shotgun sequencing... | isolation source: gut | host: Homo sapiens | place: USA: California | reverse complement strand
CAAGGCTGATGTTCCATGCTATTATCCCAAAGACATCATAGCGTCTATGCTTCAAGAGGATGCCTCCAAAGACAAAGTCTCATATTAACATTCTTTAGTTACCCGTTGGCGGAATTAATTTAGTGCATACTTAGCCGACCCCCAAAAAGACACTCTACCATATTTCATAAAAACCAACGGAGTGAATTGGAATTGAAAATTTAAAGTAAGTCTCCCGGAGCACCGTATAATCACTCTTTCAATAAGGCACAAAAGAAGCCTCATGGCTCTTTTGAAGTTAAATGCGGCAGCTGCAAGCATGACATTGATGGAGTCTCCGAAGAGACCCTTGTAGAAGTTCGTCCCTAACCGATGGTCTGCCTTGCAGTAGCCTATGACAGGCTCTATTCCTGCCCGCTTGCGGAAGAGTTTGTGCTTTTTGTCCTTGGCGTACCGTGAGTCTGTTTTCTTGGGCGTATCCGGAATCATGATTTGTGTCTGTCCGCTCATGCTTTGCCCCCGGTATCCCCAGTCACAGGCAAGTGTTTTTATTTTCCTGTCATACAGCCGCCTGACCTGCTCCATGGATTTGTCTATCGTATGACCATCATACTCATTGCGGAATGACAGTGCGCCGATGATGAGTCCGTCCCATAGCCTGACGATGGAGACCTTGTTGCCGAACTCGTATTTCTTGCCCTCTTTTTCCTTGCTGATGCAAAGTACGTCCGGCTCGTGAAAAGAATAAATCTTATGGCCATCCAACCGCTCGCCGTTGACAAACCTCATGCAGGTGTCAATCCGTTCCCGATAAGCGTTTTGATCTGGCAGCAGGCGAAGAAGCTCCCTAAGCAACCTGCCCGCGATGGTGCGCATCCGCTTGTCAGCCTTCCTGACTTTTGCCTTGCTGTTCTTCCTACCCCTGAAACGTTGCACGAGCTTCAGTCCTTTTATCTCCCGGGCATAGCTCTGGCGGATTTTGAGGCTTTCCTTCTCCGCCACACCGTGGCAAAAATCTATCACCTTGTTCAGGAGTTTCGAGTCCGTTGGGAAGGTCACGTTCTTCTCCTGCACCGTCGTGTCAATGAAAGCGGTCTGCTCCGCATCAGGCTTGCGTCCGCGGCCATCCTTGCCGTCTTTCCCCATGGCCTCCTCTTTCCTGTGGTCGTCGATTAAGAGATTGATGCGGATGCTCTCCTTGAGTATCAGCTCCATGCCAGATTCACCGATACGACGGCGGAACTCAACAAGCTCGGTGGGGACACAGGGAGCATCAGTGCGGAAAGACTCCATTCCACAAAAATACTGGAAGTAGGCGTTCTCCGAGAACTGCTCCACGACGCTCTCGTCTGAAACGTCACGAAGGTGTTTCAAGATAAGCAGCCCCACCCTCAGACGGATGGGTTTGGCCATGCGGCCAGTGTCCTTGCTGTAAAGAGAAGCAAAAGACTGCTCAAACAAATCCCAATTGATCAGATTGGCTAACTTGTACAGGGAATTCTTGGGAGAGAGCATTGCCTCAAGATCCCAGAATAATGATGCCTGACGGACTTTAAATGGAGATTTATACATCGTTGATTTGCAAGATTTTACTATACAAAGGTACAAAACTTTGTAGAAACATGCAAGCTTGAAAATGATTATTTTGTTGATAACCAGATAGTTAAATAGTTTTCAAGGGACAACTATTTATATTATTTCCACAAGCGTTGTCTATTATTCCCAATTCTTCATATACAGAGATAGGAGGACAAAGGAAATTATAAATACACTCTGAGCACTTCGTTCTGTGTTTTCTTGTATTGAACCATTTACAACTAGCAGGATTACTAACCCATCTGTTTATTAAATAACCCAAATCAGATGAACCTATATTTCCTAATGTTTGATTCCTACATACAACATCTCCGTTCGATTTTATTACTACACTTCCAAAGCAAGAAGTGTTAATATATTCGTTAATAAGTATGTTTTTCATACTTAAATGTCCATTTAAAATATCATCCTTTGAGATGTAAAGTTCTTCTTTAAGTTTTTCATCTGTTATTTTATTATTAAAAATTGGCGTAATTATAAAGTCAATAGTTTCATCCGTTGTTATGTTGTAAAGTGTATATATATCTTCAATTAAGAAATTCAAAAAAACATGCACGTTATAATATTTATTATATTTGATTTCTTCAAATATCGTTTTATCAAGAGATTTATCAAATAAAAATTCGAATCGTACGTTTTGGTGGTTCTTAATAATGTCGTTGACAGTTACTTCTGAATAAAAGTCAGCATAAGTTCTTATCAACAACGATATAGACGGATTATTCATCTGTTTGAGTATGGCTTTTATACGAACATAATCATAATCACCTGATATTATTATAGTTTTCAAGGAACAAAAACCATTTATTTTTTCTACAAAATCACAGACATTTATTGTGGCATCTGGACAGTGAGGATAGTTTATAATATTGTAAGTAGATTGGGAAAACTCTTTATCTATTGTATTTGTTGTTAATATAGTTACTTCTTTGAGTATTTGGTTAGAATGTGGAAAAGATAAATATCCAAGAGCCTGCTTTTCTTTTTCAATTGATGTAACAAGCTTTATTGATGGAGTAGAGATACAAGGAAAGCAATTGCTATTAATATAATAACCAATACCACACTCTACACATTTAAAAAAGAAATCACAAGATTGTAAATCTACAGTTAGTTCTATACAATTGCTATTTCCCTCAAACGCATTAACAACTATTTCTTCTTGAGAAAGTGCATAGCTGTAATTTTTTGTGTTATATGTTATGACAGTATCCTTGTTTTTTCTCACTAAACAATGAGGATATAGACAAAAATAGGATTTCATTTTATAATAATTTTATTTTCTAAATTTGCAACTATGCCAGGGTGAGTCTCTATGTACGATATAGTTTCTGCCAGGATTTTAGTAAAGCGTTCCGAATTAGTTAAATTACTGCATTTCCCTTTATCAAAGCATAACATACATTTGGTACAACATTGCTGTAGATAACACACATGGCATACTGATTGCATTTTTTTCGACATCATATTGAAATCCCGAGCTACTTTGTTGGCATCTATAACGACACGACCTCCATCTACCATACCTAAAGGCCTTTCCCTGTTCACTTTTTCGCATGGATGAATTCTGCCATCAAATGCCACAAACATCCTTTTTGAAAATGGGATACATGTACCAGTAGCAAATTTAGGCCCATCATCTTCAAAGAGAAATAATTCATTAGCATATACATTATCAAATAGCCGATACGAAAACTCAAGTATGCGTTTTAGTAATGGACTTTGCGTAATCAATTCGTTGTCAAAGCGAATGTTTTCTGGTATGTCGTATTTTTTCAACATTGCTTTGACTTGCTCATATTCAGGTGAACCTACAGTTGGTTCATGTAAAGGACTAAAGTTCGGAACCTTTCCAAACGTTTCTCGAAACCATGATACAATCTCAATTACATCACTGATGTCTGTAAATACACTATTGTATCTAAAGGTGGAAAACCAAAAAGGATATAGCTCCTTGACTGTTTTCAAATTTTTGATGACAGTTTCAAAAGAATCTTTATTATGAAAATCTTTCCGATAAGAGTCGTGTTTTTTGTTACCATCCAAGCTAATTAGCAATTTAAAATTGTGCTCACATAGAAAATCTGCATATTTAGATAATAAAGTCGCATTTGTAGTCATTGTAAATGACAATTTTCTATTAACAAAATGCAAACTCTCTGCATACTCTACAATCTTTTTAATCACAGCGAAGTTCATCAAAGGTTCACCACCATAAAAACTAATTGCGAATGGTTCATTTATGGATTGTGTTTCATTTGACGAATTAAATCTTTCTACTAGATAATCTAAAATGATTTTAGCTGTAGAAAAATTTAGTTGCCCGTGTTTACCTCTTCTACTGTCAAATGTATCATATCCCTCACCAAAGCAACAATACTTGCATCGAAGATTACATGCAGTAGTCATTTCAAAAACTACTTGTGTTAGATTCGTTAATGCGTTGGAGATATCTTCGGCATATACTATTCCACTAAAATCTTCATGCCAAGATTTCAAGTAACCAAATTTTGCAATCTGATTATATACGACCGAATGACTGTTACCTGTTTTTATAATATCTTCATAGACACTAAACGGCAAGGGTACCAAACTCTTTTTTGCAGGGCTGTATAAATAACAATTACCTGAATTTGTTCTAAATACTACTGGTTTCATTTCAAAAAGGGGAAAATGGGGGAGATTACATCACCTTGGTCTCCCCCTAATGCCTCGTGAGATTAGTCAATGTTCCAACTTGCAGTAGAACGAATATCATTCATGACAACTTCGCCATCCTTCAAGAAAGCCCAACAAGGACAATCACAGTTTCCAACATGATAACGCTTTCCGTTCTTTGACGCAATTTTCATTTTGAACTGCTTGTGTTGTTCTTCAATGACTGATAATTTTAGTACACCCATTGTTCTGATATTATTTTTTCGACTCGAATAATCTATAGTGCTCCACGACGAGTCTGTTTCGTTGAGTCACCTTTTATAAATTCAATAAATGTTTTCTTGCGATTTCCTCTATTCTTTCAATCATTCGATACATGGGCTCACCAACTTCAAAAACTCTGGCTCCTATATTACTGCGATACTCTGAAATCTTTATCTGCTCGTCATCGGAACGATTATCGGCTGCTAGAATTTCCTTGACGAGAGGATTGAGAATATCACCAATACTCATCTTCACCTTCGTGCATCCGATGATGGTTTCTTCTGGAAGATTCTCAAGGTCTTCGTCCTTATGGGCGCGCAAATCAACACAACACAATGCATACTCTTTGGGATGCAAAGCTGCCATACGTATTTGTCGCGTGCTCATGTGAGCAGGTTCGGTAAAGTCCCATTTACTCTTTACCTCAACATAGAATACGTCTGTCCATTGACCGTCCTTCTTTACTCGTACGATGATATCCTGACCATTCTGTACATCTTCAGCAATGGTGTTGCCTTCTGTCCTTGTTGGGTTCTCAACCTGAACTAGGTCTGAGTCTATCTTCTCACGCAACACATCCTCTATGTGTTTACCTATGGCTTGAAGATGTCTGAAACGAGCTTCATTTTCATGCTCCAGTTTCTGCTGTCGTTCCATCTTATCAAGCATCGACTCGATATTACCGCTTTCACTGAGCTTTGCCAGACGATCAAGATTATCATCTTCTATATCCATTAGCGAGAAAAGACTTTTCTGCGCTTTGCCACTCTTCATGCTGAAAGTATATGTAGCCTTTTTATCGTTGATTTGTCCAAACCAATCCTCCCATTCGTTTGAATCGGCAATCTTCAACACAATCGTACGGACTATTTTTTCAAATTTTCTATCATTTGATTCCTGCTTCATATCATCCACAAGTCTGCTCTCTATTGTCTTCGCAATATCCTCAGGCTTGTCTTCTGCCAGTGTCACAAGGCTTTCAAATTCTCTATCTATCCATACTTCCTTTAAATCTTTATCAAATATAGCGTCATAGATAGTCGACATTTCAGGCGGCACACCACAATTCTTGTGCAGGTACTTCATCAAGCACAAATCTCCATTCTGATTGGGGAGTACACCGTAGTCGTCAAGCCGCTTGCGATGATCCTCGTTTGTCAATGGACTATATTCTGTTAGAAAGGACTTCAACCAAGACTTGTGTTTGTCAACCCATTCTGAATTTTTCAGACACAACAGATACAACGTGTAGTCAAGCAACAAGTTAAAGGCCGACAAATAAAAATCTTCCTCCTTATCATCTTTATACTTAATGGTAGCAACAGTCTTATACTCCTTGTTATGGAACTTTGCTAATAGCGGCATCATCCTACCTCGTGCATTATTGAAGTCGGGTAAATATGTAGCGGAGCAGAAACTGATCAATGCTGTCAGTTGGTCATCAGTCAGATGTTCTTTGTGCGAATTAGTTAATACACTTGTGCGCCAGTTTTGCATATTTGCAGATATTGCTCTTTGCAAGTCTGTCTGGCTGTATGGATAAACTTCACACACATCAAGAAATGCTGTATCATATATTTTCTTTGAGTCTTCGCCCATTACGACTTTCACCAGTTCGTAGACGTCGTTAGTCATAAAGGCAGCATTATATAGCTCATTCTTTTTATGCAAATCTCCTTCTCGATTAGGTAACAATGCGTAATTCTTCATCACATCTACATTACCGCTATCTTTCATCAGTTTCAAAAATGAATGCAAATCCTCCCTCTTGGTTTTGATAGCCTTGCACACATCTTCAATAGTTATGAAAAATTCGCTGTCGCGATTACAATTCCACTTATCGATTGTTTCCGACCATGCTATCAATTCAGAAGAAGGCATTAAGTATGACTGCCCATCCGCTTTCTTTGGTAGAAGGGCATAAGCTGCCAGTGTCTCTTCATATTCAACCTTCTGCTCTTGAGTCAACATGGAATAAAAATCCCTATGAAGCAGTTTTACACAATCATCTGTTATCGCATAGTAACTATCGTTAACCGGCAACACTTTCCAATTGGATATTTGGGCATTCCATAGTGCTTGCATCTCCTCGTAGAATTTAAGGGTTATCTCATCTTCGCACAATTGCGGGAACGAGACTTCACACATATGACGCGTTAAAGTCTTAGTGTTCTCATCCTTGCTATAATAAGCAAACAACGCTTCTGTCATTTCCTTGATTACTACAATATTCTCTCCACCTTTATCCTGTTTCATGTTGAAAGAGCCTGGCAGCATGATATTGTTACGTTTCTCCACTGGATAGAAACGATTCGAGTGGAAAATGAAGTTAACGCCATATGCCTCCGTGCCAAGCAGTGGAAACCACAGGAAAAGGCTTGGAATATCAGTAGGAGAGCCACACGTTTCGGGGAATGGTGGAATGATAACCACATCTCCTTTGTCCGATTTGAGACTTTTACATTCAAGGAATTCTGGGTTAGCATCAGCTCCAAGATTGTCCAACTCAACTTCGTCTGTTACGACTTGCCACCCTGCTGCTTCTATTGGTTTTTTATTAGATTTGTCTGTTTTCCTAAAACAAAAATGCTCATTTGAATGATGATTATGTATCTCGATTTCTTTTATTCGTGAATTGATGACCATTACAAAAGGCATCAAACGTATGACACTCGACAATTGAACTGACACTTCCTCCACCTGAGATGGAGTTAAGTCGTATCTAAAAGAGGTTGTGTCGTCATTAATCTTTTCAAATTGCGTTCTTTTCCAGAACTGCTTTACCTCTTCTAGTTGCGACTTCATTCTCCCTGGTCCTTCTTCTTTGTCTACAAGAGTACGATCCAATTCAAAGTCTTTTATCTGGACATAACCTGAAATATCATCCTTGCCTTTTTTTACCATAAATGGACCACTAATATACACCAGTCTATTAAACGCGTGCGTAGTCATGAAGCCTGTTCCATATTGACCAACCTGATCTGCACCGTTCCTATCCTTCGAGCTATCCTGCTTCACTAAAGCACGGAATGAAGTATAGTCAAAAGGTTTGCCGTGATGGGAGAATAATATGCTGCTATCTGTCAGTTCTATTTTGATACGAGCTTCATTACTCATATCACGAGCATTTTGAACAAGCTCCCACAAAGCCCGTTCTCCGCTTTTTTCGTCAAGGTCTTCCAAACCTTTCCTAATCTTATTGCAATATCCTTCGTATTCGAGGCGTTCGTCCTCGGCTTTCTGCCAAAGTTCTATATCAGATAATTCCATCGTCATGAAATGTATTTACAGCATTTTTTACAACTTTAGAGTAACACATTTTTATACCCGTTGGCTAAATTTATTTAAGTTTATAAATATGAGTAAAAAGTTTTACGTGTCGTTGTTTTTTTACTTAGTGTTGTTCAAAACATTAAGTTCAAACCATCGTATGTACAGCCCTTATACAAAATTCGTCAAAATACTTGAGATATGCAAGCAATTCTCTGAAAATCTCGTCAATGAATCGGGTAATGTTCCACACGTCGTGGTCCTGTTCCTAAGTTTTCGGACTTTGAAGTGGTAGCATTATCCCTGACGGCAGAGGCGGAGAGCATTGATAGCGAGAAGTGGCTGTTCGACTATAAATTGCAAGAGTACAAGGACAGCATTCCCAATTTCATATCAAGGAGACAATTCAATGACCGCAGAAAGAAAACAGCTGGCTTGTGTGAAAAAAATCGCAAGAGGATTGCCATGGAAATGGATGGCGGAGAGGAACAGTTCTTTGTTGACTCCAAGCCAATAGAGCTCTGCAGGGTAGCAAGAGGAAAACTTTGTAAGATGGGACGTACTGGCGACTTCTCGCAAGTTCCCGACTTCGGTTTCTGTGCTTCGCAGAATACAAACTATTTTGGCTATAAGTTACACGCTTTCTTTGGCTTAAGCGGAGTTACCCATTCTACAATCTGTCAAAGGCAAGTGTGGCTGACCTCCGTTATATGAAAGATGTAAAACATACTTATCATGACTGTAGCATCTATGGCGACAAGGGGTATATTGGAGCTGACGTACAGCTTGACTTGTTCGAGACTGCATACATAAGACTGGAGTGTCCGTATCGGCACAACCAAAAGGGCTGGAAACCGACATTCGTACCGTTGGCAAAGGCAAGAAAGAGAATTGAAACGCCATTCTCGCAACTTACAGACCAATTCGTGTTCATCAGGAACTATGCGAAAATAACGAATGGTTTGTTTGCCAGAATCATTGGAAAATTAGTGCACTGATCTTTCTGCAATATGTAAACTTCATTAACAACAAGCCCATTGGCAGAATTAAGTATGCACTAAATTATTTCCGTCAACGGGTTTTAGTTGGTAATTTTTGCAAGTTATGGAAAAACTATTCGCCACAAAATAGAGATGTGAGTTTCATAAAATATTGTGTACAATATCTTATAAGAGGTGTTGGGAATACTCGATAGTTGTCTGTTAAAGAAACTAAAATGAAATTTGGAACTTTCATGGATATTAGTTATCTTTGTATTGTTATTTAGAGGATTTTAGTTGTGCCGATTGAGTCTCTTTCAAAAGATCTTCATCCAGACTATTCTCCTACAATGATCTTTGATTTGATTAACGGCAGATTTCTTCTTCATGTGCTATAAAGCCAAATGACGCTACGGGGCAAAAATGTGTTACCAACGATGCGTTTGTGTTACCAATGTGTTACCACTTGATCTTTCACAAATTGCCCATACTTTTTACAAAAGTTTCGTATATCATTGAAAACGAACTTGTTGTATTTTTTTTGAGTGGTAACATATAAGGCTTAACTCCATGCAAATAGCGACGCCAAACGGATCACTTTCGCCCCCATGCGAGTCACAAAGGAAAAGCCCCTTACATTCCTGAATTTACTGGCATTTACCTCCCCCACTCCAAATTATATATTAGTTAAATAAAAGAGATTATTTCTCAAATTTTACGCAAAACGCGTATCTTTTGAGTATCCTTTCATTTTAACTCTATTAGATGACTGCGCTTTCTTTTTTGTCTTCAAGACAATAAAAACTCACAAATAGAAAACATGAAATAAGAAAAAGCGTGTCTTAAAGACCCGTTATAATACACCCTCAAAAAATAAGCCCCTCCGAAGAGGGGCTGTAGGACTTACATCCTTCGGCATATAGCCTTATTGTGATAAGATGTAGAATATCTTATGTGGCAAATGTAAACAAAATAGTTGTTCCTAACAAATATTTTTTCTAATTTTACAGAAATAAATTCATTTATCATGAACAAGCGCATATTAGGATTGGATACTGGCACCAACAGTTTGGGGTGGGCAGTAGTTGATTGGGATGAGCATGCCCAGACTTACGAGCTTATAAAATATGGTGATGTTATCTTTCAAGAAGGCGTAAAGATAGATAATTGGAAAGAATCCTCCAGAGCTGCCGAGCGTTCGGGGTATAAGGCTATACGGAAACAATATTTTCGACGTCGCTTACGCAAAATACAAATATTGAAGGTGCTGGTTAAATATCATCTCTGTCCTTATTTGAGTGATGATGATTTACGGCTGTGGCATTTACAGAAGCAATATCCTAAGAGCGATGAGTTGATGTTATGGCAGCGCACAAGCGATGAAGAGGGAAAAAATCCTTATTATGATAGGCATAGATGTCTGCACGAAAAATTAGATTTATCGATAGAGGCAGATAGATATACTTTAGGGCGTGCTTTATATCATTTAACGCAACGTCGTGGTTTTTTGAGTAATCGACTGGATACCAGTGCAGATAATAAAGAAGACGGA
>QWCK01006160.1_pt1 | contig 10301 bp, 10 predicted proteins | sample 1972571 | NCBI WGS metagenome assembly QWCK01 (sample SAMN09866710, study PRJNA288562) | Human gut metagenome isolate term2_stool, whole genome shotgun sequencing... | isolation source: gut | host: Homo sapiens | place: USA: California | reverse complement strand
TTTTGTTGATTTATCATTAATTTTAAAATCTATATCATCCCTATGAATCCCAATTGTAGTATATTTTTTTGTTATATCGTCCTCATAGGCATCATCTAATTTCTTTAAAAATAACCTAGATAAATCAAGGTCTAATTTTGAAATTGGTATTGTACTTAAATAGGTTATTTTAAATTTATCTCCACCTGAAATTCTATAAAAATGATTTATACAGTATTTTTCAAGTTTTCTCAAAGTGCTAATTCTTTTTTTTAATATTTTCGATCCATATTCTGCCAATTGATAGTTGTATACTTCAAGAAGATCTTTGCTTAAATTTTGTTTTAGTAGTTTATTTCTTTGAAATATTATTTTTCTATATACAGATAAATTATATTCATAAACTGGATCAATAATTGAAATTAAATCATCTATATATCTTCTTCTGTAGTTTGGATATTGTTTTACTAAATTAATATCTGCAGGAGAAAAAATCACACAGGATAGGTCTTTTTTGTAATTTCTTAAAGTTTTTTCTTCAGAATTTATCTTATATATATTCTTATCAAACCTATTAATTTGAATTTCAAGATTATCCTCATATGAAAAATTTTCTATTTTAGCAAAAAGTTCTGATTTATCTTTATCTATCATTATATTATCTGTATCTTTAGTGTTTCTAAATGATTTTCCATTTAATAGTGTATAGATTGAGTCTAGAAAATTAGTTTTTCCTGCTGCATTTTTTCCAAAAAATAAATTTATATTGCTTTTTACTTCAAAATTTAAATTTTCATAATTTCTAAAATTAATAAGCTTTAAATCCAGTATTTTCATAACTAGTAGATATACTCTTTACCGTCTATTGTGATTCTATCTCCTTTTGAGAGTTTTTTTCCCCTTCTTGTTTCAATTTCTCCATTTAATTTTACCTGGCCTGATTGAATCAACATTTTTGCTTCTCCACCACTTTGACAAATATTTTCTAATTTTAAGAAATCTCCTAATTTAATTGTATCTTCTTTCATAAAATCACCTAATTAGCTAGTCTTACAGGAAGAACTAGATATATATAGTCCTTATCATCTTCTTCTTTTATTATGCAAGGATTAACTGAGTCTGTGAAATTAAGCTGGATTTTTTCGCTTGTCATATTTCTTATACCTTCAAGTAGGTATTTTGAGTTAAAAGCAATTTTTAAATCATGATCATTATTTTCAGATTCAACATTTTCTTCAACTGATCCAATTTCAGAATTTGATGATATAAGAATACTATTTTCACAAACTTCTAGCTTTACAAGATTTGCTTTTTCTTCTTTTGCTAAAAGTGAAGCTCTTTCAAGTGCATTTTGAAATTCCTCTCTATTTGTATTACAAATAAAGCTATGGTCATTTCTGATTAATCCTTCATAGTTAAAGAATTCACCGCTTATTCTTGTTGAATAAACTTCTGTATTTTTTAGTATAAATTTTATTTGATTGTCACTAACAACTATTTCAACAAATTCTTCATCTTCTATAATTTTTACAATTTCATTTAGGGCCCTTGCTGGTATAATCGCTGATATTTCTTTATCCGTTTCATTTTTTATGCTTTTAAGTGCCATCCTGAATCCATCAAGTGCTACAAAACTAATTGATCCTGATTCAACATTCATAAATACGCCTGTGAAATTTTTTCTTGTTTCGTCTAAAGAAACTGCAAATGAAGTTTTTCTTATAGCATCGATAAAGCTTTCAGAATTAATTTTTATAGATGCTTCATCATCTATATCAGGTAAATTAGGAAATTCATTTGCATTTTGTACTTGAATGTTAAAATTAGATCTTTCTGCTTTTATATTCATATTGTAGTTTTGAACACTGATATCTAATGTATCATCTGTTAATTTTCTAATTATTTCTCCAAATAGCCTTGCATTTACTACGCAAGAACCTTCTTCATTTATTATTGTAGAAAGATTTGTTTTTATAGATAGTTTTTCGTCGGAAGAAATAAGTGTTAACATATTATCTTTTGCTATTAACAATATTCCTTCAAGTATTTGCATAGTTGTTCTTGTTGAAATAGCTTTTTGAACTATAGAAATATGTTTAGCTAAATCTTTTCTATTTATTTTTAATTTCATTTTTTCCTCCCTATATATAGTTTAGATAGATTAATAATAGTAGTAAGGACTGTGAATTTGTAGATAAGTTGTCTAAATATTCAAATATAGTATTTATTTTAAATAACATATTGTGGATAACTTTTGTATTTATTAAAATTTATAAACATTAATTTTCTATTTCCTTAATAATATTATTAATTTTTATCTTTAAAGAAGTATGTTTTTTCATTTCTTCTATTACTTTTTTCTCAGCATGTAAAACTGTTGTATGGTCTCTGCCACCAAACTCATTACCTACTTGAGGAAGCGATAGACCTATTAGTTGTCTTGTTATATACATGGCAACTTGTCTAGCAAAGGCTATATTTTTTGTTCTTTTTCTAGAGTCCATTTCGCTAATGCTGATATTGTAATGCTTACAGACTACTTCCTTTATTGTTTCTACATCAATAGGTTTTTCTTCTTCTTTTTTACTATATATGTCTTTTAATATAATAGCTGCATTTTCAGCTGTCATAGGATTGGATGTAAGTTTTGAATACGCCATTATTCTAGATAAAGAGCCCTCTAGTTCTCTTATATTAGATTTTACGTTTTCAGCTATATAATTTATAACATCATCGCTTACATTGTATCCCTCAGAATCAGCTTTTGACCTAAGTATAGCTATTCTGGTTTCAAGATCTGGAGCTGATATATCTACTACAAGCCCCCAGGCAAATCTTGATATTAGTCTTTCCTCAAGTGATTTTATTTCTTGAGGAGGTTTATCAGATGTCAGTACAATCTGTTTATTTTGACCATGAAGTTCATTAAAAGTATGAAAAAATTCTTCCATAGTCCTGTCTTTATCTGCAATAAACTGAATATCATCTATTAAGAGTAAATCAACTTTCCTATATTTATTTCTAAATTTTTCATTTTGATTTGTTTTAATAGAATTAATTAGTTCATTTGTAAATTGCTCACTAGTTACATATAAAATTTTCTTTTCTCCATCTAAGTTATGGACATAATGACCTACTGCTTGCATTAAATGCGTCTTTCCTAGTCCAACACCTCCATATATAAATAATGGATTTGAATGAGCCTCAGATGGATCTTCATTATTTTCAGCAACAGAAAGAGCTGCTGCATGAGCAAATTCATTACTTTTGCCAACAACAAAATTTTCAAATGTATATTTTGGATTTAGCCTTGTTTTTGGTCTATATTCAGGCTTTTGTACGCTTGGAGTGATTTCATCTTCAGTTAATATTACTACTTCGAAATCTTCATTCATTACTTGTTTAATACATTTTTTAATTATTCTTAGTTGAGATGGATTGTTAGTGAGTCTTGCTTTAATAAAGTCTATTGGAACGGTTACATAAAAAATATTTTTTTCATAATTTATTTCTTTTAACTTCATATCCTTAAACCAGGTGTCAAAAGAAACAGAGGTTATGGATTGCATCTGAATTTTTTTCATAATTTCTTTCCAAATATCATTTAATTCTCGATCCATAAATTCCTCCTATTTATTAACAAGAATAAATTGTTAATAAAATTATATGTATAAATATATTAACAATATTTAATAACAAGTGGGTAAGTTTTTAATTAATATAAATATTGTGGATAACTAATAGATATAAATAACTATTTAACAATAATTTTTATAAAAATATAAAACTATACACAGATTATTAACATAATGTGGATAATTTTATTTATTAACATTTTATATTTTTATTCACAAGTTCTTTTAATAATACAAGTACATTTTAACAAATAAATAATAACTTATCAACAAGCTCAAATGTGTTAATATAAATATATATAGCTATTTTTTTATAAATCTTAAATAAATAAATTATTTGTATAAATATTTCTTAAAATTTCAAAATTCTTGACTTTTAGCCGATATTTCAATATAATTTGCTAGATAACTAATGAAAGTAGGTGAAAAAAATGAAAAGAACTTATCAACCTAAAAATAGACAAAGAAAAAGAGAACATGGTTTTAGAGCTAGAATGAGAACTAAATCTGGAAGAGCTGTATTAAAAAGAAGAAGAGCTAAAGGAAGAAAGATTCTTTCTGCTTAATAATTATAATGAGGGATTGTTATTTAAAGAAAAATATTGATTTTCAAAGAGTATACAAAAAAAGAAATATAACTGGAAATAGAAATATTACTGCTTTTTATAAAAAAAATAATTTAGATAATAAAAGACTTGGCTTTACTATAACTAAAAAAGTTGGTAATGCTGTTACTAGAAATAGGCTAAAAAGACAGTTTAAAGATATATATTATAATAATTTTAATTTATTAAAAGATGGATATGATTATGTCTTTGTTATAAAAAAATCCTGCCTTGATCTTTCATACAAGGAACTTGAAGCTAGTTTTAGACATATTTGCCGAAAATTAAATAAGGTGATTAAGTGAGAAAAATAGCTATATTGTTAATTAATTTTTATCAAAAAGTAATATCTAGATATATTTTTGTAGGAGCTCATTGTAGGTTTTATCCTACATGCTCTGAGTATGCCAAAGAAGCTTATGAAAAATATAATTTTTTTAAAGCAACATTCTTAACTATCAAAAGAATCTTAAAATGTCATCCTTTTCACAAGGGTGGATACGATCCTCTAAAATAAGGAGGCATATATTGCTAAGTGGAATTAGTAAGCTTTTGGGATCTTTTTTAAAATTTATTTATGATTTTATGGTACAAGCATTCCCAAATGAACCTGAAAGTATTTCCTTTTTTGCACTCTCAATAATTATTGCTACTGTAATCATTAGAGTTGCGGTTTTACCTGTAAATATTTCTATGATGAAAAATCAAAAGAAAATGGCTGAGCTGCAACCTGAACTCGAAAAGTTACAAAGAAAGTATAAAAATGATCCTCAAACCTTAGCTGTTAAGCAACAAAAGCTTTATAAGGAAGCAAATTATAATATTTTTGCTGGTTGCTTACCTATGATTATACAAATGGTTGTATTGATTGCTTTTTATAGGGTCTTTTTAGAACCTGCAAAGTATGCTTTTACTGACAAGGCATTTTTTGAAAGTATAAATAAAAACTTTTTTTATTTAAAAAATCTTGAATTTAAAGATACTACAATGATTCTTCCAGCAATGGCTGGTATCACTACATTTATTACATCATATCTTAGCTCAAAGAATCCTGCTAACCAAGGAAACCAACAAGCAAATTCTATGATGAAATCTATGACAATAATGATGCCACTTCTTATATTCTGGATGAGTAGAAATTTTCAAGCAGGTCTTGCTTTATACTGGGTTGTAGGAAACATTGTTTCAATAATTCAACAATTGATTACTAATGCAATTATTGCTAAGGATGTATCGGAGGAAGTAAAATGAGTTATGTAATCAAAAGAGCAAAAACTGTAGATGAAGCTGTAAGAGAGGCTCTAAAAGAATTAAATTTAGAAAAAGATCAGGTAAAGATTGAGGTTATAGAAGAACCTTCAAAAGGTTTTTTAGGACTAATCGGTTCTAAAGAAGCAACTGTTAAAGTTTCTAAAAAAGAAGATACTTCAGAAATTTTAAGACAAATTCTAGATGATTCTTATACAGAGAAGAGCCAAGAAATTCCTGTAAGGGAAACAGAATTAGAAAATAAAGAAAATTATATAGATAATACTAGCGAAAGTGTAGAATTTTTCGAAGAAAAAATTGAAATTGAAGAAGAAATTATAGAAGAAAGTTCTAACAAAAATTCAGAAGAAATAGACCAAAGAATTGATGAAATTATTCACGAATTTTTAGGAAAAATCCTTGATGAACTTGATATAGAATATGATTTGGTTATTGAAAAAGTTGAAAATCAAATCAACATAGAAATCAAGGGCGATGAAAAGAAACTTGGTATTGTTATAGGAAAAAGAGGAGTAACTCTTGATTCTATTCAATATATTTTAAGCTTACTTATAAATAAAGTTTCTGATTCATATATAAGAGTTCTTCTTGATTCTTCTAATTATAGACAAAGAAGAAGAGAAACACTTAAAGAGTTAGCTGAAAAAATGGCTGCTAAAGTTCTTTCTACAAACAGATCTATAAGACTTGAGCCAATGAGTGCTCTTGATAGAAAAATAATACACGAAGCTTTACAAGACTATAAAGGAGTAATAACCCATTCTGAGGGTAGAGATCCTTATAGAAAAGTTGTAATCCAAAAGGAAAGAAAATATTAAAAATTATTAAAAGGACTATCTAAAATAGATAGTCTTTTTTTTATTTGTGGATATATATTATAATGATAATTAGCAGCTTATAGTAATTATAAAATTACAAGGAGGGAAAAATGACTCCAAAAAAAGATGTAGAAGATCAATTAGATCAATTTTTAGAAAGTGAACAATTTTATAAAATAAAAAATATAGCTGGAAATCTTGTAAAATTATCCGTAGATAAGCTTGATAATTTTGTAGAAGGAATGAAAGAAAAAAGACAAGAAAAATTACCAGCTACAAAGAATGAAAATATAGTTACTAGTAATAAAAAAGATTTAGCATATTATAAATTTTTATCTACAATATTTACTATATTTATTTGGTTAAATGTATTTATTGCTTTGTTAACTTTAGCAGGATTTTTAATATCCCAAGAGATAGAAGCTTTAAAAGTAGTATTATTCTTTTTCTTGCCTATTATTTTATTATTTTATTTTGGAAACACTTACAGCAAGAAAAAGTCAAAGCAACTAATAAGATATAAAAAATATTTAAATGCTTTTGGAAATGCATCTGTTGCGACTCTTGAAAACTTGGCGATATCGGCAAACACCGATAAAGATACAGCCTTAAAAGATTTACAACATTTTATAAATAATAACTATCTTAAGGAAGCAAGACTTGTGGAAAATAATCAAATTTTAATATTAGATAATAAAAGTTATGTAGACTATAAAAATTATCTTAAAATTTCTGATTTAAATGAAGCTAGTGATAAAGATTCAAATTACATTACAAAGCTTATTTATTACAAGCAAAACTTAGCTAGCCCAATGAAAGACTATGCAAATGAGCTTTTAGAGATAATATCTAAATTTAAATCAAATGTGGATAAAGATATAAATAAGTCATCATATGAAAAATTTAGGTCTTATTATATACCAGAAACTATAAATTTATTTGACCAATACAGTAAAATAGAAAATTCTAAGATAAAAACTAATGATGAAATCGAAGTAAAAAAAGAAATTGAAGCTTCATTAAAGGATATAATATCTGGTTTAAAAAAATTACTTGAGGCTACTTTTGAGATGAATTATATAAATATTAAGTCTGATATATCTGTTTTAAAATCAATGCTTAAGAATGATGGATATATAGACGAGGATTTTAATTAGGAGAGTATGATTAAATGGATAAAGAAATAAAATTAACTCTTGGAAATGAAAATAATGAGGAAGTAAAAGATCTTGATTTACTGGAAAATTATCAAATTGAAGAAAAAGAAGAGATTAATGAAGAAATTGAATTATCAGAAGAAGAAAGAAAACAAATAGAAGATTTTTCTAAAAAAATAAATTTAAATGATTCTTCAAATGTTCTTGAATATGGTTTGGCAGCTCAAAAAAAGATAGCAAACTTTTCTGAAAGCACTTTAAACAAGGTAAGAAGTAAAGATATTGGAGAAGCTGGTGAACTTTTAAACAATGTTTTATTGAGTCTAAAAAATTTTGATGTATCTGAAAAAGATAAGGGTTTGTTTTCATTTTTTAAGAAAAGTTCCAACAAGATAAATAGTCTTATGGCAAAATATAATAAGGTTGAAGACAGCATAGAAGAAGTAAAAGATCAGCTGCTTAGCCATCAATTAAGGCTTATGAAAGATATATCAACTCTTGATTATATGTATGATTTAAATAGAGATTATTATAAAGAATTAATAATGTATATCAAGGCTGGTGAGTTGAAATTAAAAGAAGCAAGAGAAGTTGAACTTGTAAAATTAAAAGCAGATTTTGAAAAAAGCAAAAATCCAGTCGATGCACAAAAAGTTAATGATTATACAAATATGATAAATAGGTTTGAGAAAAAACTTCATGACCTAGAAGTCACAAGAACTATCGCCCTACAAATGGCACCACAAATAAGGATGGTCCAAGCTTCTAATACTTTGATGGTTCAAAAGATTCAATCGACAATAGTTCACACCATACCTCTTTGGAAATCACAAATGGTTTTAGCACTTGGTTCAGAACATTCGCTTGAAGCAGCCAGGGTGCAAAAAGAAGTTAGCGATTATACAAATGAACTTTTAAAGAAAAATGCTGATACTATAAAGCAAGCTACGGTTGAAACGGCCAAGGAATCTGAAAGAGCAATAGTTGATATAGAAACTATAAAATACACTAATCAAGCTTTAATAGATGCCCTTACAGAGGTTAGAAATATACAAATCGAAGGAAGTAAAAGAAGAGAAGAAGCAAGTAATGAGCTTTTAAAAATAGAAAAAAATTTGAAAAATTCATTAATGGGCTAATGGCTTAATATTAACAAAAGCATCTAAGTTTGTAATTAGGTGCTTTTTCGTTTATTTTCTTTTATTTATGGTTAAATTGGTATATCATAATAGATTAGGAAAAAGGTGAAAAAATGTATGATAATGAAACTATAGCAGCTATTTCAACTGCTAATGGAGAAGCAGGTATAGGAATAGTCCGTATGAGTGGGGACGATTCTGTAAAAATTGCAGATAAAATTTTTAAATCTGTTTCTAAAAAAAGTTTATTTGATATAGAAAATAGAAAAATGGCTTATGGACACATTTATGATGGAGACAAATTAGTTGATGAAGTATTAATAGTAAAAATGCTTGCTCCACATACTTATACCAGAGAAGATGTTGTTGAAATATATTGCCACGGCGGAATTATTTCTGTAAGAAAGATCTTAAATCTTTTATTAGATAAGGGAGCTGTTCTTGCAGAAAGAGGAGAATTTACAAAAAGAGCTTTCTTAAATGGAAGGTTAGACCTTACTCAGGCTGAGGCTGTAATAGATATAATAAAATCAAAATCAGACCTATCTTATGATATGAGTATAAAACAGCTAGAAGGTTCTTTAAAAGGAAAATTAGATGAGGTTAAAGAAAATTTAATTTCAATAAGTGCTCTAATAGTTGCAAACATTGATTTTCCTGAAGATGAAATAGAAGAAGCAACCTTTGATAAACTTAGATCTTACACAGAAGATGCTTTAGAAATAATAGAAAAATTACTTGAAAATTCCAATAGAGGAATGCTACTTCGTGATGGAATAAATACTATAATTTTAGGAAAACCAAATGTTGGAAAATCAACACTTTTAAACAAACTTTTAAGGTTTGATAAAGCCATAGTAACAGATGTTGCAGGAACAACAAGAGATATAATTAGTGATTATATAAACCTAGACGGCATCTTGCTTAAATTAACAGATACTGCAGGCATAAGAGATACTAAAGATTTAGTTGAAAAGATAGGCGTAGACAGAGCAAAATCTGAAATTGACAGTGCAGATCTTATAATTGCAATTTTTGATGGATCTAGAAAAATTGATCAAGATGATTATGAAATTATTGATCTTATAAAAAACAAAAAATCAATTATTATATTTAATAAAGATGACTTAGACCAAGCTGTGAGTGAGGAAGAAATAGAAAAACTTATAGATGGAAAAGATTATTTAAGAACTTCCATGCAGGATGCTCAAGATATATCAAAAATAGAAAATATTATTAAAGATATGTTTTTCGAGGGAGAAATATCAACTACAAGCGATGTATATGTTAACAATGTAAGACATATAAGAGCTTTGGAAAAAACAAAAAAAGCTTTATTAGATGTTATAGAAGATATAAACAATGAAATGTTTTTAGACTTAATGGAAGTTAATGTTAATAATGCCTTAATATCTCTTGGAGAAATAACAGGAGAAACAAATACAGAAGACATTTTAGACAGAGTATTTAGTGAATTTTGTATAGGAAAGTAGGAATTTTTTTGGAAGTAAAAAGATATATACAAGGAGACTATGATGTTGTAGTTGTAGGAGCAGGCCATGCTGGAAGTGAAGCCGCTCTTGCTAGTGCTAGGATGGGTTTAAAAACTGCCCTATTGTGCATAAATTTAGATTCAATATCAGCAATGAGTTGTAATCCCAATATTGGTGGCACTGGAAAAGGCCATTTAGTTAGAGAA